>Ga0209536_100010389_pt1 | contig 13744 bp, 7 predicted proteins | sample DeeMarSeWOR28_12_FD_187461 | JGI IMG/M metagenome (GOLD analysis project Ga0209536, IMG submission 187461) | Marine sediment microbial communities from White Oak River estuary, North Carolina - WOR-2-8_12 (SPAdes) (version 2) | ecosystem: Environmental > Aquatic > Marine > Intertidal zone >...
TTTGTGCCATTGGTGACTCCTATCGTCTAAAAGTATAGTAATAGTAGACTAATCGCCGATTATATTGCAACGAAATGATTAATAGTTGATCAATATTAGACTGTGCTCAATACTCTTTTATAGAAATTAAATAAAGTTGGATGAGAGCACGCTATGAATGAAATGACCCTTAATGACTCCCGCCGTTATGCTCCCTTGCTGTGGTTGCTGCTTGGCCTTTTTGCCTTTCGGGTGACCGCCCAACTACTTCTAACCATCGGTGATATTCCCTACTTACCACCTTTCGAGCAATGGCATAGTGATGCTATACCCTATGAGTTACTACTTACATCACAATTTCTGATTTTATGGATCATGGCCAAACAAACCTTGCGGTTCCTAAAGGGCACAGTTACTCAAAATCGAACTACCGGCAACGTGTTATTAATTCTAGGAACAATATATTTCATCAGTATGTTGTTGCGACTGGTTTTAGGGTTAACGATCTTTACAGACAGTCGATGGTTTACCAACTACATTCCCACATTCTTTCATATAGTACTGGCAAGCTTTGTATTGGTTATCAGTTTTTATCATCTTGGTATTAGAGGGTTATTCATTCATAAGATCAGCGCATGGTTAGCAAAGCTAACACCCTGGATAATTTATCCCTTGGTCGTGATATTTGGACTAGTGACGCATGTATTGATGGCATATATCTGGGAATTGCCTATTACGTTAAGTACGTACTTACCCGTAGTGGTTGCTGCAGTTGTCGTTGGCGTACTCGAGTATGCGCGACCCCATCGTAAATCATGGTTACCCGATCGAGATGACATACAGAATGATACGTTGTATATGGGGGTAGTACAGCTGGTGTTGCCAAAGTTGGTTGCTCTTGCTTTTATATTTTTGCTCATTGCGCCAATTCAAAACTCCTTTTCTGGTCTGGCAAACTTGTGGCCGCACGAGTGGCCTATTGGGCTACAAACACTGCTAATGATTTTGTCCGCTGACTTTTTAAGGTACTGGCTCCATCGTTTTGCACATACCAATAAATATCTTTGGCGTCTTCATGCGGTCCATCATTCGCCAGAAAAGCTGTATTGGTTGAATGTCGCCAGATTTCATCCGCTGGAAAAAGTCTTGCAAATGGTATTTGATGTATTGCCTTTCATGATTCTCGGTGTAGGCGAACACGTTATCGCACTTTACTTTGTTTTTTATGCGATCAATGGCTTTTTTCAGCATTCGAATATCGAACTTCGCTTTGGATGGCTGAACTACATCATTAGTAGCCCACAGTTGCATCGATGGCATCACTCCAAATTGCCTCATGAATCAAACACGAATTACGGGAATAACTTTATTGTGTGGGATCTTTTATTTGGCTCTTACTTTTTACCGAGAGACCGGGAAATAGAAGATCTGGGATTACAGGTTGCCAACTATCCCCAAGATTTTACTCATCAGCTAAAAGCACCTTTCGCTCAGGAAGCATCTACGGAGTAAATCATGATGCGTGCGTTGAAGCGGTATTTTTCAAACTGGATTGCTCGGTGGGGGATTAACCTGTTGGTTAAATGGCGATGGAATTCACTTCATCAAGCGACAAAAAAGCCTCAAGATTCACAAGAAAGAGTATTGCTTAGTATTATATCTACAAATACGAGTACCCAATTCGGCAAAAATTTTGATTTTGGTTCAATTTCAAACATCGCTGATTTTCAGCGCCAGGTGCCCGTCCAAACTTATGAGACGCTATACAAATATGCAGACGAGCAGAGAAGAACACAACAACCGTCATTAACTCAAGAAAAGCCAATACTCTATGCGCAAACCAGCGGCACTACAGGAGAACCAAAGTATATCCCTCTCACTGAGACAGCGCTTTCTGACTATAAGAAACAGCAACAATTAGTGACTTATCATTTCTATCAGGCAAGTCCTCAAGCTTTTTGTGGCGATGTGCTCGCTATTGTTAGCCCAGCTATCGAAGGACATTTTGAGTCAGGCGTACCTTTTGGTTCAGCATCAGGGTTCATTCACAATTCCATGCCCCGATTTGTGCGTGAGCGCTATATTGTTCCGCCATCTGTTTGCAGAATAGATAACTACACCCTCAAATATCAGGTCATATTATTGTTGGCTCTTGCTAATGCCAATATTACTTATATTGCTTGTGCGAATCCCTCGACACTCGTTCGGTTGTTGGAGATGGCGAAAGCGGATCTGTCTGTGTTTACACAGTATATAGAGTCAGGAGCCATATCTTTTATGGATCATTTAGATGAACCAACACGCGCGGATATTCTAACCAAATTTGTAGCTAATCCTGCTCGAGCAACTCAATTAAAACAGCTTATCAATCGCGATAATATTGGACTGGCTGATTTGTGGCCAAACCTAAAGCTGATTACCACCTGGACCTCCGGAAGTTGTGGTATGGCACTTACTGCAATCACACAACACTTGTCAGAGTCTGTTCGTATCATGGATATTGGCTACTTAGCCAGTGAGATGCGAGCTACAGTAACAATCGACATCGATACACAAAGTGGCCTCCCTCTATTGCAAGATCATTTTTTTGAATTTGCTGAAACTAATACATGGGATGGCGGAAATAAAAAGACTGTATTGCTAGATGATCTTGATGTCGATAAAGACTATTACCTGATTGTGACAACAAAAGCTGGATTATATCGGTACTTTATGAATGACATTGTCACAGTAACGGGAAAGTATCAGAAAACTCCACTGCTTAAATTTCTACAAAAGGGGAAGGGGGTTACTAGTATCACGGGTGAGAAATTATATGAGGCTCAGCTTTTAGGGGCAGTTTCTGATGTGTTACGACAGAACGATATTCAGTCGGTATTTATTATGGGACTGGCTGATATAAATACAGCGCAATATCAGGTGTTTATTGAAACGAAAAGCAGACCGAGTTTTTCTCTTCATGATGTTGCTGGACTGCTAGATCAAGCATTATGTCAACGAAACTTAGAATACAAAACCAAGCGTGCAAGTGGAAGGTTGAAACATCTTGAAGTATATTGGCTTCGTTCCGGAAGTTTTGAGGCCTACAAAGCGGTTTGTTTACAGCAAGGTCAACGAGAAGGGCAGTTTAAAACTGTTGCTCTGCAGTACAAAGATCAATTTCCATTTTCCTTTGATCAATATATTCAGTATTAAGGTCCCGAATTAATGAAGGATATCATACGTACAAAAATACATTTGAGCCTAAGGATGCTGACTATTCCATTTAAGGTTTCGTTCAAGCACGCTTCTGCTGAGCGATCGGTCACTGAGTCAGTATTGGTTGAAGCGAAAACAAGTGGTGGTGAAGTAGGTTATGGTGAATCTTGTCCGCGTAGTTATGTGACTGGAGAGACACTATCCACAGTGCACGAATTTTTTAATCCGTTTCAAAAGGATATCGAAGAAAAGGTTTCTGATGTAGATACGATGAAAGAGTGGATAAGCCAGCACCAGGAGAGCATAGAGAAAAATCCAGCAGCGTGGTGTGCGATCGAATTGGCGTTATTAGATGTATTTGCAAAAGCAGAACAGGTGTCTGTGGAACAGCTGTTGGGTTTGCCACCGATTACTGGTGATTTTATATATACGGCGATATTGGGAGATAGCATTGACGAAGTATTCAACCAGCAATTTCTACAGTACCGGAGTATGGAATTCACAGATTTCAAAATCAAGCTATCAGGGAATTTGGAACGAGATCAAAGCAAAATCGCAGTCTTAAATAATAACAATAACGATAAATTGCGTGTGCGTTTTGACGCAAATAATTTGTGGCAAGACATCGACGAAGCCGCTGATTACTTAAAAAGATTGGACTATCCATTCTTTGCTATTGAAGAACCGTTGGCCTCAAAAGAGATTCCTGATCTCTCTAAATTAGCAGAACAGATCAAGTCAAAGAGTATTCTAGATGAGAGCTTGATCAGCGCTTCACAATTTGTAAGATTGGAAGGGATAGGCCCTGGTAGATGGATCATCAATGTAAGAATTTCAAAAATGGGCGGAATTCTCCGGTCACTTGAAATAGTCAATTTAGCCAGGCAACGAAATATTCCCGTTATTATCGGCGCGCAGGTTGGCGAAACCAGCCTGCTAACTCGTGCAGCGTTGACAGTTGCGAACGCCTCGCGCGACGTACTGATTGCGCAGGAAGGGGCTTTTGGCACCTTGCTGCTAAAAGAGGATATTTGTCACCCATCACTTATGTTTGGTAAAGGCGGTAAGTTAGGTGTCAAAGAACATAAGTTTCATCAATTATCGGGTTTTGGCTTGGAAGTTGATTCAGGCAGTTTTATAGAAGAAAGTAAATCGTAGCAGGGGAGATTTGTTCAATGCAATATTGGACACCAACTTATATTTTAGTTTTTGTAGTTGCTTTGTTTTTTATTGCGGAGCGAGTACTGCGTGGCCGTATGCTTCCCAATTCTCAGGGATGGTATGTCCGGGCGATCTTCTTAAACCTATGCCAGTTAGCCATCATTATTGTTGCAGGATTTACATGGGAGGTCTGGCTCAGAGGTGTATCAATTTTAAATATATCTGAGCTGATGTCACCATTTATCCAAGGCTTTCTGGCATGGTTAATAGGTACGTTCGTATTCTACTGGTGGCATCGCGCCCGCCACAAATCGAATATCCTGTGGCAATGTCTACACCAAATTCACCATAGTGCTTCTCGAATAGAGATTCTAACTTCCTTCTACAAACACCCGCTCGAAATCGCTTTAAATTCACTTATTATTACGGTTGTTTTATTCCCAATACTTGGCGCATCTCCAGAGGCTGCTGCCTGGTTCAACCTCTTCGCGGCAACAGGTGAGATCTTTTACCACACGAATCTTAAAACTCCTCATTGGATTGGCTATGTAATGCAACGGCCTGAACATCATTCTATTCACCATCAATATGATGTTCACGACTTTAACTATGGCGACATCACGTGGTGGGATCGTCTGTTCGGGACGTTCAAAGATACCCATGAATTTTCAGAACGGTGCGGGTTCAAAGAGGGTAGAGAACAGAAGCTGGGTGCTATGTTAGCGTTCAGAGATGTCTACTGATGTGTTACAGCAAAATTACTGTCAAGTAGTATTACAAGAGTTATGGGTCGTGTTCCGAAACTGACCAAACATTGGTGGGAATGAAAGGAATTGTACCTTCGACCACCACCTCCCGAAAGCGCGCAAACAGTATACATGATCATTGACTTATAACCTGAGTTATTGATCAACAGTCACTTTCAATTACATGTATTTTCCATCTCATCATCTCAATCTCCCACCATATTGACCCAAGAGTGACCCATAAACGCAGCAGCAATGCTGCAGCACATGCGAGCAAAATTAGCCAAGGTGATAATAGTGCAATGAGCAACCACTGATTTATACTAAAATGCGAATGATGATCGGCAGCTAGCGATACTTAAGGATCATTTAAAATAGCTTTAGTCTGAGGATATGGTGTCCCATAAATCAATGTGTATTAAGCGGCATTAAAAGAATATGTTAACTGTTCTTACACTATCAGTGATCTTGTAGAAAGTAGCGCACAGGAATCTATTTTAATTATCATTTTGTTGTGATGCACAAGCCTTTAACTGCAACGTACATTAATCCTCAAGGTAATAAAACAGACACTCTTTTTAAGCGTTCGTTGTCTAACCCATATTTAAGGGCTAGAACTATAGATCTGGTTCTAAAAGTATTTCTAAATTGACATATAGAAGTAGAATGAAATTCCCATTGTAAAAGCGCATGGGAGTATGAACATACGCCATTATTTGTAGATATATGATCTATCCACACTCAAGGTCCATTACAGACTTGGAACTGCTGACCAGCTATCTGGCTTGTCAAACATGATGTATCAGTATATACAGGTGTGATATCGAGGATCTCAACCCAGCCCCATGAGGGGAAGTCATCATTATTATGCGTATCAAGTATGATATTTAGAAAGTCAACGGGGGTCAACCAAACGGAATTGCTACGGCCCGGCGCATTAAAGGTGAGATTGTCTTCCCGGGTTTCTTTAACTTGATCTTTGTAAAGTACCCCTCCCCAAATCAGCGGAAAATAGATACTCGGAGTATTGGCGATTGGGGTATCCAAGTCCTGCTGCCAGTAGGGGACTCCATAAGACATACTTACTGAGTACGCATCCCGTGGTCCCATCCAACCCCAATTATAACGAGCCTCAGTAGGTGTATAAGAGTCCCAAGTTTCGAAGTTGTAGGTTGCATCAATCTGATACTGAGTGGCCCTTAACAAGGGTATCCCGGCACCATGCCTACTCATTGCTTGTGAGTCAGTACGGCTGCGACCTGCAACACCCAAGATAACGCGATTACCCTGTACATCATACTCCGGCCCCCTCGGGCAGGCCGCACAATTCAGAGCAGCTGATTGCATTACTGCATGGAAGGCGTTGAGGCGACGAATGCCATTGCCACCCGGATCGTTATTACCTGTGTTTTCCGCGGTGGCTAGAACAATGTCCCGAATCCTGTTCGCGTTCGCCCAAGGATGACGTGCCCACATCAGCGCTGCGGTGCCCGCGACATGCGGAGTCGCCATAGAAGTTCCATTCCAGTTATCATAGATGTTGTTACGGATGGTCGATCTAATGTTGCTGCCGGGGGCGCTAATATCAACCCAGGCTCCAAAGTTGGAACCTGAGTCAGCTGTGCACTGAGGGCGGCCGGCAACCCATATTGATTGCTGGTCATTATTGTCAGTCGCACCGACTGCAATCACACGCGTGTTAAAGTTGTCCCCACCACTGCTTGTGGTGTTGGCGAAGGCCGCCGGATAGAAATTGGTCGAACAGTTATCGTTACCAGCGGCTGCCACTATCAAGCGGCCACGCGTGTTGGCATAGTCCATTGCAGTAACCATCGTGTGCGAGTATCCTGTTCGGCCTAGACTTAGATTGATAATACTTGCGCCGAGATCAGTCGCGTGTTCAATCCCTTCGGCGATATTACCATCTGTACAGCTCCCTTGGTCATCACATACCTTTTCCGCGATCACCACGGTTTGGGCGACACCGATAACCCCCGTATTATTGTGCGCGGTGGCCGCCACAATACCCGCCACATGCGTTCCATGACCTAAAGGGATCCCAAGCGGGGTGGCGTGGTCATCCATCGGATCTGCATCACCATTAACATGGTCTTGGCCTAGCCAAATATTGGATAGATCGGCATGGTTATAGTCGACACCGGTATCCAATACTGCCACAGCAATGGGGATACCATTGAATAAAACTCCACGTGAGAGCGCCCATGCAACATCGGCCTGTATTTGGCTAAGTCCCCATTGTTGTGGGAAATCAGTGTCATTGGGAGTGAGCCCTGTGATCCTCGCAACGAAATGTGGTTCTACAAGCGTAATCCCTGTGTGGCCCTGCAAAGTAGCAATTACTTCTCTCACACCCTGAACCCCATTACACGGGATCTCTACTTGCCAGGAGTTCATTTTTTCACCAGGGAATATTCCTACTACGGTCCCTTGTACGGACTGTACTACAGTACGGATGCTGTCGAAAGGAGTGGTATGGGGAGCCACAACCATTATTTCGTTACAAAGGAATTGAAGATTCGTGTTCGTTTCCGTCACAATCTTGGTCATATCGGAGCGGCGTAACTTCGTCGGCGAATCAACAGGCAGCACCTGAAGTTTAATGTGGTCGGAATGGGCGGTTTCATTTAGCTCTTCATAGACTGCCGTTACATAGAACGTAGCGGGCTCTAGGGTTATCGCCTGAAATGGAATTTTTCCTGAAAATATATTATCACCCTTAATATAATCAGGATCGCTACCGTCATCGTTAAGATTGGCTAACGATGTATCTTCACCATCATGGACCGATAACAAACTCACTTCTGTAGGTTTGATATGGGCATCCTCGCCCTCGATCCGAATGGAGAACGTGATCTCCGTCTGTTGACTAATATTAACTGCCTTTGGCCTTATTGTTGGTTTCGATAGCACAACCTGCAGGGGCTTTAATGAACCTGTCTTGGTGTTGTTGGCGCGGTTTATTTCCAGCACCCGCTTGTCTGAATTTACCTCAACCTTGACTGTACGGCTGTCATTGAGGAAATTATTTTCTGGAGATGCTATTTGAGAAAAGTCTGCTACTACAGAAACTGTATCACCTTTATCAAGGCCGGTCGTCGTCGTGCGCGTAACAATGGTTGTATTGTCCTCCTGTTGCGTTGGTCGACTAATTTTAAAGTCGGTGGTAAATTCACCAGCGCTGAATACGCCGTTATTGGCGATCTCAGCTTCGACCTCCTTCGAGTCGGCATTCCATCTCACTTGAAGGTCTTTTACCATAAGGTCAGCACATCCACTAATTAATAATACGAAAGAAATAAGAGGGCAATAGCGGTAGAGTTTCATTTGAACTACTCCTTGATCGTGTTCTCAAATGACCAAAACGCCGTCAAATGGAATATGTTCTGATGATCGACTGTAAGGTGTTGTGCGCTAGGATCGCTAATGCTCCCGTTCTTGACGGCATCCGTTAACCTGCGCTTTAGTCTAGAAGGTTGGCTTGAAGCTAAGCTCAGGTGCATTTATGATCACCGGCAGCACATGCTTCCTGATAAAAATTATATTTTTTAGTTTAAGGGTAGCTGATTGAATTCAACCCATAGATATTATCCGTTAAAAATATATATAACATAAATACTAAATAATATTCATTGACTCTGATCAGTTACTTAAACACATTGCTTCGACCTGCATCGCTAGTAACTATTGCTCAATCTGTATCGCAGAATTGTCTTCATAGGTGGCTAGGATGTCAGCAACAATAGAAAAATTTAGCGTCTACTCGCGATATCATTGTCGTGCTGATTTGAGTATTTGGTTTAAATATCCCTTCATGGCTACGAGTTCAACTGGTTAATGCAACTTACAAATGCGGAACGTGAACGGGTGAATAAGAAAATGATTGAACGTTAACCGGAGTGAAAGGATTTGAACCTTCAACCCCCGTCTCCCGAACGCGCTCAAAAACTTATATTCTAAGTTGTAGAGTAGTAGTTATTTTCAATTATATCTGTTTAACAACCGGTCACCTCAATTTCCCACCATACTGACCCAAGAGTGACCCATAAACGTAGCGGTAGAATGCATCACTTGCTAATGAATATAGAGTATAAAATTAACATATGTTGAGGGAGTCGAATGATGTGTACTTTACACGGAATTTCGCGATGTGAAGAATAATCGACAGATCATATCCCTTAGCCGACTTTCAATGATGTTCCCACTATCCAATAATCAGCCACAATATTGTTTAAACAAGAAACTGAACTAGTGTAAATGTCCAGAATTAAACTAACTTTGGTGATGAACTTACTCTAAGGTAATTTACGTGAGCCTTATTCACTATATATTCCTCAATAGAATGAGATGAAATACGTGTTTTTTACCCATTTTTTGATCCCAATTAAGGAAAACAATGTGCTTTTGTTTAAAATACCATCAATGGGAATTTGATCAAGCTGTTAATTACTCAAGGTGTCAGATCAATTTAATAACTTGCAATTATATATAAACATAATGACACATTTTTTGTTTAAACAGGCGATATTTGTTCTTAGTTTTATACTAATTCAGAGCTGTGGAGTGGTGAATGAAGTAAATTCAACTGATAGTACTACGCCTGGCGAAATCTATACCAGCCCTAGAAAATTATTTACAGTGCGCATACCAAAGTCTACGAATTGGGCAGGTATTCCTTATGCTATACATGAAGACACCAAAAAAGGTCGTCCTGACTATGACCTCGTTGCTTTTTATGTTCAAGATTTTGGAGAAATCCTTATCGCCAGCGTTAGACATATACCAGAGGATGTATTAGCAAAAATGGCTAAGGAAGATAGCCGGTTAACTCTTTCAAAAGTCGCGTATAAAGTATTATATGATTGGAGACATGATTTCGCTGTTGAGCCTACCGTCGAATCTGAGAGTTATTTACAAACACAATACGGTGAGTCAATTTTACGTATTTACTTCGCAAAAAAAGGATCTCTTCTTAAAAAAATGATAGACAGTAACAGAGATAAACTGGAGACAATAGATACTTTCATCGCTGTGCAAGTGGTAAAAAAAGATAACCAAATAATTTATGCCATTGCAGAAAATGATTATTATTGTATAGAAAAGTATCGAACTTGCGCTGCTTATTTAGAAAGAACTATCAAAGAGTTCTTTGCGGAATTAGAGGTAACCTTATAATCTGTTTGATGCGCAGCGATAAACTAGATTAATGAATATTCTTCTATAATATGCATTCATTAAAGTAATACCAAGACAATATAGATAACCAGTCTCCTAAGAACAAAGAGAATGTTTACATTAATACGTTTAAAAGTAGTATCAAAATGACAATTTGGGGTTTTAAAAGTGAAATCTATGTAACTCGCATGCAAGGAAAAACCAATGAGGAAACAATATAATTATTGGTGGTTAAATGTTTTCGTTTTTATTTCTTTCGGTATTATAGCGTGTACCAGCACCTCGACGCTTAATAGCAATGAAATCTATACGATAGTCAAAGCGTTGGGCGATGAGTCTACGCGAGAGACAGCATATAACCAGTTATCCGATATAGGCGCCCCAGCTTTGCCTAGCTTAGTAGAGGCGATAGCGTCAGATACTAATGTAGAGGTCAGAAGGCATGCAGTAATACTTACCTTTGGTATGTTGTCAATTCATCCTAAGACGATGAATCAAGTTCGGTCTTCGCCGAATGATATACCCCCCTTAGTAGAGAAACTTATCCCAGCTTTGAGTGATCCAGATGAGATGGTTAGGAATGGCATTCCTGATTTACTGCAGGGTTTTAGTTTATTTGCTGGGCCAGAAATCTTCCAGCAAAAAATCTTACCGCAATTAGAGCAGGCGCAAAAAAGTGAGAATGAGTTGATACGAGAAGGTGTAGAAAAAAGCCTAAAGAAACTTCCTCCCATTTTTTTTCCTGCGACTAATAACTAACCTTAATGTAAGGTGTTATTTGCTAATTCAAGCAATGGCAAATACAAACTTCGTATCTACTATCGCTGTAATGTTGCCGTATGCTTAATTGTAATAATTTAGAAAATATGTGAATAGCGCTAGTTTTTGCAGCAAGCCTGCTGTCAAGTTGCCTGCTGAATGTGATTGGGCGACAAGGGAAAGTGATCGAACGTTGGTCGGAGTGAAAGGATTAGAATATTCGACCCCCGCCTCCCGAATGCGCTCAAATACTATACACTGCCAATTACTTAAAAATTAAGTTATTGAGCGACAGTCACTTTCACTCACAGTATTTCCCGCTTAATCACCCCGATTCCCCATCAAGTAGACCCAAGGGTGGCCCATAAACGCAGCGGTTATATGCATCCTAGTAATGTCGACTATGTGCGCTTCCGCAATAAAAACAAGGTGTATTGAGCCAGCATTAACTACTTTAGGAATTGAGTTGCAAAAGATAATTATTCAACGTATTCACTAGGTTAGGAAATTAGTAAGCAGTTCAACGGATCAGTAACTGTGTGGAGAAACCATGATCGTTTGTGGAGAACAATATAGATGATATTCCCTCCACAAAATTCGATACTCTTTAAGTTAATGTAAATTTCTATAGGTTTGAATGTTTCCTTGTCACTAGTGAATAGTAACAAATACTGATTGATAGTGGTCAAGGAAGAAATTGAGGGTAAATGCTATATTTTTAAATAATACTTGCTGCTGACAATTGTAAAGAGATTGCAATACTAATGTTTGAGGGGTAGATGTTAATGAAACTGAGAACCCATCTCATATTGGTAGGTTTGCTAATATTAATGATCCTTCCAGCCTGCAGTAGTGGAGGCGGTGGAGGAGGAAGTGGCGGCGATGGTGATGATTCTCAGCAAAACATCATTGGTCCCGAAGGTGGGTCGTACTCCAGCCCAGAAGGCGTTACCATTACAATCCCACCTGATGCCCTGACAGAAGAAGTCACCATAAATATCAACCTATATACAGAGACGACACAGTTACCACTAGCAATTGTCGGAGATTTAGCTTTTGCTGGAGCTGTACGGTTTGGGCCTCATGGACTCAAATTTGAAAGGCCCGTAACAATACAAATACCTCTCACTACTCAACTCCCTGCACTTTCACAGCTGCCTTTGTTTTATTTTCGGAACAGCCCTCCCAGTTGGGCGCAAACACCTTTTGTAGGCACAGTGGATATGACTGGAATGACGCTCACGGCAGAGATAAGTCATTTCTCTACATTTACTATTTTTTATAGCCAGACTGATTCGGCAGACCTGGGAATGTTTGACAGTTTTATTGAAAATGCCAATGAAACAAATTTTCTAAGTGAGCTAGATATCGTTGTCTCCAATTTTTCTAGTCATTTTCCCATTGGTGGTCTCATGATTTATGATCTGAATTGGGATACATCAAGTTCTGATAATAGCAATATAAGCTACCCGGATTGGTGGCCGGATGTGCCTCCGCCAATTGTGCAAATGCCTCCCGGATACCATTGCTATGAGACTATTGGTATGCAGATGGTATCCATCCATAGTGCTTCAGAGGATGCTTTTGCAACATCTTATGGCCAAACAACGGGGGCAGATATCCATTTTGTTTACAGTGCTAACCGAGATCTTCAGGAAAGGCAAGGTTCTAATGAAGGCCAATTTGTCGCTGAAGTGTATGTAACTCTTTTATTAAGGGCGGTGCCACCAGACCTAACTTTGGTAGCAGGAGAGAATCATATAGGATTGGGAGAAAGTACCGGGTTGACCTCCAAGCTGACCTGTAATGAAGAACCAATGTTAAACCAGGAATTAGTGTTTGCTATGGGAGATCCGGTTTTAGGTTCAGTTGATACTATTGCAGGATATACGGATGGGCAGGGTATTGTGAATGCGATCTTCACAGCGGCACCATCGCCTGGGGGTGAGCAACTTTTAGCCGCCACATATCATTGTTGTGTTGGCACCGACCATGAAGAAGATGTGCTCGCAACAACTGTTGTCGATATTGGAGAGTCGCTAGAAGTGGATCCGCCACGAATTCATCTTCTCAAAGATGAATCTGCCACTTTGAGCGCAACGCTTTGGAATGCTTTAGGAGAGGATATCACAAGTAATCCTTTTCTTTGGTCGAGCGATAACGCGTCAATGTGCGCGGTTGATCCTGAAGAAGGTCATGAAAGTTTAATTACTGCTGAAGGGAGGCTGGGTGAGGCAACTATAACTGTGGAAGATCCAGAAACGTTAGCGACTGGAAATGCACATGTTCTGGTTGGAGCTACGGTAGAACTGGAGCCTGCAGAGCAATGCCTAGTAAAAGATCTTGAAAACAATATCACTACTCAGATCAATGCAACCATCAGAGATCCAGAAGGTACAATTGTTGACTACTACAATCTGCAATGGATCAGTTCTGATATTAACAGCGCAATGGTTAATAATATTGGGTCTGTATTGATTAGTGATGAAGGTCCTGTTGAGATTGAGGCAAGAATCGATTATCCCGGAACGGGAAATTATTCGGGAACCGCAGCGATTAACGTACCAGTATTTCCTGGCGATTACACTGCCGAAGATATAACTCAAGGCTATAGTGGTGAAAGTTATATTTTATTAAACAATAGGACAGTTTTATCGCGGCTATTTCTAGAATCTTATGCTGAGCAGGAATTACGAGCCTGTGGTTAT
>Ga0209536_100010390_pt1 | contig 13744 bp, 12 predicted proteins | sample DeeMarSeWOR28_12_FD_187461 | JGI IMG/M metagenome (GOLD analysis project Ga0209536, IMG submission 187461) | Marine sediment microbial communities from White Oak River estuary, North Carolina - WOR-2-8_12 (SPAdes) (version 2) | ecosystem: Environmental > Aquatic > Marine > Intertidal zone >...
TCCAACTCCAGCGGATTTACGGCAAACCGCCGAATGGACAACGAAGGGCCATCCAGTGCCAGTGGTGGAATGATGGCATTGACCCGTGAGCCGTCCGGCAGCCTGGCATCCACCATTGGCGTCGACTCGTCAATGCGCCGACCCACAGTCGAAACGATTTTATCAATAATGCGCATCAGATGGGCATCATCTTTAAAGCGTGCATCCGTCGGCTCCAACTTTCCGTGTCGTTCAACATAAATACTTTTGTAAGTGTTAACCAGAATATCGGAGACGCTGTGATCCTTCAAAAATGGCTCCAGGGGGCCCAACCCCAGAACTTCATCGATAATTTCAGTAAAAAACTTTTCTCTTTCAGACAGGTTGAGCGGTAACGAGAAAGATTCTTCTCTTAATATTTTATCCACGACCTGCCGAATCTGGGCGTTTAGAGTTTCGCGATCGAGTTTGTCGATCAGGGAAAGGTCTAGTAAATTCAGTAAACGATCATGGATGGTGGACTTAAATTCGAAATACTCATCCGGTATGTATTTTATCGAAGACTTCTGGGAAAGTTGGTTGAGATTCAAATTCTTTTCTAACACGCTGATCTCCTTTATTGTAGTTTTTCGTAAAAAAGTGAAATTTCAGTCTGTTTTTAGGCCTGTGGCCATGCTTGATATTATCAACGTCTAAAAATTTTCCATTTCTTTTCTTCCTGCTGGACTTCGAGCGGTTGCAGCGCCCTGGCCATTTCTTCGAAGCTTTTGGTTATCGCCGCACGTGATGCAATTTGCGCCAGAGGCTTCCCTTTGTTTATGGCAGACATGGTTGTGTTGAAATCATTGGGTATTATCCAAAACAGCTCTTTTTTAATTCCGGCTTCAGCATCCTTTAAAGAAATATCATTATTTTTGGTATAGCGGTTCAGTACGATCTTGATTCGACCCTCCTCCGCGTATCCCAGATCGAGAAACGACTTCATAAGTCTATTCGTATTGGCCAAACACGGTAGGCTCAGGATGGTGATCAACAAAAGGGTATCGGACAGTTCAACAACCCTTAAAGACGTATCGTTGGTTGACTGACCGGTGTCAATAAGAACATAGTCAAACATGCTTTTCATGAGGTCCAGCAGCCGCGACATAATATCCGGTGTCGGTCTTACATGGCCATTTAAATAGGCCGGTGAGGGCAAGACGTGAATTCCGCTTTCGTGTCGAGTTAAAATGTTTGTTAGAAACGTGTTGTCAAGCCGTTCGATATTTTTGGTGATTTCTCCCCAATGGAACTTGGGAGTGATTTCTAAAAACAAAGGAACTTCACCGAACAGGGTATTCATGTCTACGAGCACAACCGATTGTCCCTTTTTTACCTGCAACAGGCTCATAGCAAGATTCACGGCAACCGTCGTGGTCCCAACCCCACCTTTACTTCCAAAAATACTGATAATCTTGCCGGACTTATGCTCGCCGGATTGCTTAAGTTCCTTAGACTGTAATTTAAATGTTTCAAAAGCCTGTTTGACTTCATCGATTTTGATCGGCTGAGGAAAAAATTCTTTAGCCCCCAGTCTAATGGCCCGCATCAAAACAGCCGGCTCGGCATTTTCAGCAGTCAGGAACACCGCCCCTACTTCATTCGCCTTCAGCAAGGATTCAATCATCGTCATCTCTTTTTCGGCATCCGGACCCAGTTCGAAAAACAGCAGATCGGGTTTGCGGGTATCACGCTCCTGAAGCACCTCGAACCCCCCGGTGGCACCAATTATGTCAGCAATAATCTGGTTTACCTTACGGTTTCTGAAAATTAATTTGATCGTATAAAGTCTGTTCTGCATGATAGATTCCTTTTGCCGAAATATTTCCTCGGAAACAATTGTTTGCCGATATTAGCGAACCAGCACCGGGATTTCTGCCAAAATACCAAAGTTTTCTCCGCCGGTGACACCTATTGGAACGTGCGGTTCACAATGCGGCAGAAAATAAATTGATTTGGCATTGTATTCAGCACTATACGTTCCTGTCTCGGGATTTAATCTGGTCTGAACCAGCCCATAATGCCTTGCGAATTCTTCCCACACACATTGGTCCGGATTTTCTTGCGACGCACAGACCTCGTCAGCGGCCGTTCGGCTCCATGACATATCGGGATCACCGTCAGCTCGGGGTTCTATGTCTCCAGGTAAGTCTCTATAGTTTGGATCTTGCGTCATATGGACGACGGTGACGGTAACCGCACCGACAAGCCTCGCGCAAGTTGTCGGATCGTCCTCGCAGTCTACGACTGGCAATGTCATATGCATATAGCCACCCTCAAAATGTTCCCTCCAACAATTGTAAAAAGTATTAAAGGCGCTCTGTATTTCTCCATTGTTTACAATCATATTTCTGCCAAGCTCCAGTGATTGATGATCTACACCATTACCAAACCTGATCGCATCACACTGGACCAAAGGCCTTACCTCCGAGGCATTGGTGCCGTTTGAACACAGGTCCTCTCCGTCCACGACATTTTGTTCAAGATTCGTCCACATCCCTGTTTCCTCGTCGGTTCTGCCTGCAGCATCATTTATAAATCGACCTTGATTGCATTCATACCAGCAGTCAGTAATCGGGGGTCCTGTCGGATTCTCCGGATCCGGTATTTCGCCGCATTTCAAAATTGCCTGTCGACAGATCGCAATCGGGGCATTGGCTGTGGCTTCCCTGAGGTTTCCGGCAAATCCGATATAGGCAACAGCTTCTGCAAAGCCTTCGAAACTCTCGCGGCCAAATATGCGCGCAAACCACGATGCAATCGGAGTGTTTTGCCGGCGGGTTCTCACACGCACCGCATTGATAAAATTAGGATTTTGATCAAGCTCTACAGTTGTGACTCCCCACAACGCAACTGGTGCGGTAGAATCATTTGGCGTAAATCCCCGGGGAAGACTGCCCAAGCCGAAACTCCAATGGCCTCTTTGCACATCACCGATGTTGCCTTCTGCCCAATTGACCTCCACCGGGGATTGTTCACTAAAGTTGGCAACCGCAGCGTCGAAACCAAATTGGTTTGCGTTTGGGTTAACGGATTGGCCATCATCTGTGTATAATTCAGCAGCGCCTGCAAGTGCCCCTGCATCAGCTGCATTTTGAAGCTCATTGCGTGCTACAACAAGGTGACTTACATCTATAGATAAAGCGATAAAACCAATCAGCATAACCAGACAGACGGCAATAATTACGGCGCTGATTCCTCTCTTATTATTTATTATCGAAAAAATTTCTCTTGCAGTCATAATTTTTCATTTCCTAATTATGTTTATTCGCATCTCATCCGGGTTACCGCCGATACATCAATACTGCCTGGAATACCCCCTGAAAAAAATGCGGTCAGAAAATCCGGTATCAGCAGAAACTCGTATTGATAGGCTACATTGACGACAAGCTCATCTCCGTGATTGAGACATTCACCGCTTGGCACGGTGGTGACCGCACCCAAACTGCTGCCAAAACTGACCAACATACCCCCGCAGTAGTCATCAACAACACTCTGAATCTCGGCGACAGTTAATGGTGGATCACGGTAAACAATTCCCGCGCGAGCCGCCTCGCGGCTGGCATTGGTAACCATTGCTTTATTGTAAAACACGAGGCCAAATTCGATAATTCCAAAAACAAACACCATCAGTAAGGGCAAAACAATGGCAAATTCTACAGCCGACGTTCCCTTTTGATTGACTATCTGTGCTTTCACATTGACTCCTTTTTAATCAAAACTACTGCAACTTAAGTATGGTCGTGCTTTCTTTTTGTTTTGTCTCTTTGAAACTTTGCTGGTACTTATTTACATTGTTCTCAGATGCATTTCCATCCAGACCCTCGACCGGATTAGGGTCTTTACCAGCCTCAGGATCGACCATCTGCATGTATCGCATACTTTCAATTGACCTTCCCCAGTTTCTTTCTAAAAGGGTTTGCTCATGCGCCGGAGTGGTTCCGCTGCAACTCAGCATGATAGATAAGATACTCATGAATGTGATTAAAATGAGGTAACGGTTCAACATGGTTTCCTCCCCTGTCGGGTATTTTTTTGAATTATTATGTGTGTTGGCCATTTTAATTACCCAAACGCCACGCGCTAAAGATTAATTCTCCTCAGGCATGGAATGACCAAATTCTCCATCCAGCGCCCCGGTTTCAGAAACGGGCCGTTTTTTCTCACTTCCCTCGATTTTACCAAAAAGATAAAATTCTGCTGCACTGGGTTCGACATAAAAATCCGTCGGCAAAGATACTTTTGCCACATCGAGGGGTTTTACCAGGTGAGGGGTGACGATAATGACAAGCTCCGTTTCCCTTTTTATAAAGGATTTGCTTTGAAAAAGCGCACCCAGAACAGGGATATCTCCCAGTAGAGGAAATTTTTGTACATCTGTCACAACGCTTTCGCGAAGCAAACCGGCAATGGCGAAGCTTTGCCCATCTCCCAACTCCACTGTGGTGGATGCGCGCCGGGTGGTAATGCCCGGAGTCACAAAACCTTCTATGACAGCGGCGGTGGAAAAATCGAGCTCTGAAACTTCCGGTGTTACCTGGATACTGATTTTTTCCTTGCTCAAAACCGTTGGCGCAAAAACAAGGCCGACGCCAAAAGGTTTGTATTCGATTCCTACCGTTCCAAGACCCTGGGGAACAGGAACGGGAAACTCACCGCCTGCAAGAAAGTTGGCGGATTGGCCGCTCATCGTGATCAGTGTTGGTTCAGCTAAAATTTTGAGGAGACCATCTTCATTTAACGCATCCATGAAGCCGGTCCAGGTCACTTCCCCGGTATCAAAACGAAAAAGCGAATTCACCGCCGGTCCGGCCAAAAGCGATTCAACAGCCGGGATACCCTCATCCAGCCCGGCCAGCCCACCTAGCAAACTAACAGCAAATTGATCCCCTTTTTGGGCGGCAAAGTTAATGCCCAGGCGCCGGGTTATACTGCGTGACATTTCGGCAACGCGAACTTCCAGCATGACCTGATGTACACCGCCGACCTCGACAAAGTTGTTGACTTTGCCCTCGGGCGCATAGGACTTTGCCAGGGCCAAAGCTTGGGATAAATTGACCGCATTTGAGATCTTTCCCGACAGTGTAATGGAGTCATTGGTGCCAATCACTTGAAGCGCTTCTTCCTCAGGTAGAATTTCATGTATTTGTTGCTTCAAACGCGACAGATTATAGCCGACCTCGAGATCATAGATAGCAACCAATTTTTTGTTCTGCCACAACGTTAAATTTGTTGATCCAGCCGCTTTGCCCGTGATGTATATTTCATTCGCAGACAAAATCAGAAAATCGGCAACTTCGGGAGCGGCGATGGATACCCGGCTAATCGGTTCAGTGCTTCTGAGAACAATTGACTTGCCTGAAACCAGCGTAAGCTTCTGGGTCTCATGCGTTTGCAGTTCAACAGAGCCGCTTGCCAGTATGATTGTTGGAAAAATTAAGAAGGCCATAGAAAAAGCCAGGAATCCAGTTTTAATCTTTCCGTATTGGGTTAAAAAAGCCATATCTAATATACCTCCTGGGTGCAGTGTTTAGAGCGTAAATTTCTTTTTTTCAATTTTTGTTCCTTTGATGATTTCCACCGTAACCGATCCTCTGGGAGCCCATCTTTTCTTGCTTTTGCGGGTTTTTCTGACAGCACCCTTGCGACCTTCATTTTTATTCGAATTAATTGGATTTTTTGGAACGACTTTTTGCTGTTCTGTCCAACGTTGATAGGCAAGAAGCTCGGGAACGGTGACACCTTTCGTCAGTAGATCCTCCGAATCGGTCACACCTCTTAGAGCAAATTGAAGCCTTCCCTCCGATGCTGCCAGTGCAACTTTCTCTGACTGTTCGGGACTGACCTCCAGAGTGTAAACATCTACCGGCATCGGTTCGCCTTTCTCATTCTTCTCAATCTGGGTGCCCGTCGCCAAAACAGCAATATTTTCCAGAAATATCTTCGATTTTATCTTTTTTGTTTTTGGTTCCTCAACCGTGACAATAACATCTACCCGGTTTCCCGGATTAATGAATCCGGACAGTCCGATGACCTTATCCCCTTTGACCGCAATGGCGCGCATACCCGGTTTCAAGACCGCCGATACCCCTCCTGTCTTTACGCTGATCGGCGCCAATTTGGCTTCTGTAATTGGCTCGTTCAATTTGACCGGTGCGATAAGTACCCTATCTTTAAGATCAACAGAGTTGGAAAAATATCCAACCGGCAGGCTTTCCTTAAGATACGGCGCCGTTTTGATCATTTCGGGTTTTAATTTGGTCCCCCACGACAAATTGCCTGCCGAAACAACAATCGGCGCAGCATCGATCTTTTCCACCTTTACGATTTCTTTGGGTCCTCTTTGGCGTTCGATCCACTTATACAGGAAAACCGTGCCAACAATTGCGATAATAAGTGAAATTGCGATGGGAACCAGCGCTTTTAATTTTCCCATTTTTGCCTCCTTAAAATTAATTAAAAATCAAATATTCTGCTTGATTAAAAAACATATATAAACCCGTTCCGACTGCTATGGCGATACCGTAGCAAAGTTTGATTTCTTTTTGACCTTTTTGAATCGGATCCGGAATGTATTTTCGGGTTAAAACAAAGTTCCATAACGTCGTTAACTGCTTTTTTAAAAAACCATCGAAATTGGAACGATGCACAACAATCAATATTACAGCGTAAAGTCCACCTACCAACGCAGTGAAGGCAACCGCACATAGTACGCCTTTAGCGCCTATCACCGCGCCAACAGCGCCCATGAGCTTGGCGTCTCCAGCGCCCATACCGCCCAGGAGATAAGGCAGCAAAAAAATACTGGTTCCCACTGCCAAACCAGCCATACTAAAATACAGGCCATCAGCACCCTTCATCACCCCGTGATATAAAAGACCGATAACCATTGCCGGATAAGTGATTAGATTTGGGATTTTTTTTCTTTTAAAATCAATACCGGCAGATACAAGCAAAATCCCTGATAAAAACATGATGCAAAAATTGTCCATTCTCTTAACACCTTATTTATTCATTACTAAAAAACGTCATTCCTTGCTTTACGATCTCATTTTGTAGTCGGAAACGGTGAGCATTACCCACTCAATAAAATTGGGCATGCTCACCGTTTCTATGCCTTGATTATTCAGCAGCCGGACGACCAGGTATCACATCTGCAACATCTTTGAATGTCGCATCCGTATTTTGGCCAAGAATCGTCGCACCAGCGATAACAACAAGAGCAATCAAAGCTGCCATAACTGCATACTCAACCGAGGTTACACCATCTTCGTCTTTTAAAAACTGCACAAACTTTTTAATCATTTTTTTTCTCCTTATTTTTCTCATTGATAATTAATTGAAATTCTGATGTTCTCAGCGATGTTTATAACATTTTACTAGATTCTTTCTCACCTCCTTTCTGTAACAGCACACTAATGTTTTTATTAAAATATCTAATGTCATTATTTTTAAGATCAATTTGGATGATGTTTTGCTAATTAGATCCATCCAAAAGGACCAGGTCTTAGGGAGCAAAACATGTGCCACATTCTTTTTACTAGGGAATATTTCTTTAATTTTTTTTTTCTGCAGGGTTCCTTTTGGCAATCTTCAGTTAGTTTTTTTTCTATATATATAAGTTAGTTATCCCTGTTTTTCAAAAGACCAATAACAATATATTTTGAATCTTTATTGACTACACAAGATTCAATTTAGCACTTCATAGAAATATGAAAAAACATTCCGGAAATTTGAGAAATCTTTTTCCATTTAGGAACAATACTTCTGTGATGAGATTAGAATCTGCCTGTTTTACACTAGAAGTGGTTTCAAAATTCCAGGTCAGGTTCAAGGGCCCCGCTACAGCGGGATTACATATCTGATCTTAAAACATTAAGGTATGTATCAAGCGTCAGACCGATCGGGAAAGCGCAGTCCGCCTGAGGCGGATGAGCATTTATCGGAGGCCTGCAACGCAGCCATTGGGCCTTAGATGGGATTTTGAAACCACTTCTAGACACATGACAACAAATCAGAGTCACAATAGGAACTATTTTTCGATAATGAGAAAAGGTCGAGAAAATTTATAAACTAGGAAAGATATAACTGTTTTAAGGCGTGAACGTTTTCAAACCTGCGGACAAAAATATTCTTTGATACACTGTATAGCATTATGAATCCAATCCAAATTTTTTATCGAGAGCTCTTAGAAGAAGTTATCGTTTTAGTAAAATAAAGCTCCACAGCGCTCCGGAGATTGTCCTCATTAATTTCTACGGGCTTCGATTCATATTTGCTGGTTGAGATTATGATGTCGATAATATCTCTCGGATAACACGCTCGAAGCTCCTTTGGGCCAGAATTCAAACATAACTCGCGAAGAATTTTTTCACAATTCAGCTGACTCGGAATATTTTTTTCCTCAAGGATACGAAAAAATATTTTGTCGAAAATCCCTGGTTGAACTGCTCCCACATAAATTTTATTTTGAATTCGTCTTAAAAATGCCTCATCGGCAAGATCATTAGGATCCAAATTGGTTGAAAAAACAACCATCATCTCAAATGGTATTTTGAATTTTACCCCATACTTTAGTGTTAAATAGTCAACACGACGATCAAGTGGTACAATCCAGCGATTCAATAAATACTGAGGTGAAAGGATCTGACGGCCAAAGTCATCAATAATCAGAATTCCGTTGTTCGCTCTCATTTGCAATGGAGCCGCATAAACTTTTGAGCTCTCTTCCATTTGCAATTCAAGCATTTTGGGTTCCAACTCACCACCGACTAATATGCATGGCCGACGGCACAAAACCCAGCGAGGATCTATTTCAGTGACATTCGTTTCTATCCGTTCATGAACCGCGGGGTCATAAATTACGATAATTTGTCCATCAAATTCGACTGCATACGGAATCAAAACTGCATCTCGAAATACTTTCAATAACCTTTTAACGATACTGGTTTTACCATTTCCTGTCGGCCCGTAAAGAAAAATGGAATTCTGTGAAATAAGGGCAGGCCCGAGCTGATCCAAAAGCTCATTGGGTAACACCAAGTCTGAAAGTGCATTCTTTATAAAAAGTCGGTCGACTTGAATTTTTGCGGTCTGCTTTCTGACAGCGGCAAAGTAATTTTCTACAGCTACCGGTGCTGGTCCGGCATAAAGAGAAACTTCCATGCGGTTGAGGGCGTGCTCTCTCCCTGTCCCAGACAGCGTAAAAGCATAATCTTTACCGTTTAAGCCCATTACTTCAAAAAGCTGCCGTTGTCTCATTTGCTGAAATACGGTATCAATTACCGGAAAAGATAATTTTAAAGCGCTGCTCAGCTCGCTTAATCTCCCATCGCCTTTACTGTAAAGATAGCGCAATATTAAATCTTCCACCAAACGCACCGGTATGTCTAATTCTTGCAGGTTTTTGGGCGTTTCGGGTTTATATACCAGATCAATTTCTGTTCGCTTTTCAGTGCCCAGAGTTAACATAAATGGCCTCCAAAATAAAAATTAACGATGTAAACTGTATTTTTAATTCACCTGCACAAATCGATTTTCTTCAACTTGAAGAAGATATAGCCGCTTAACGGCGTCTCCATTTTCCTTGAATGAGGTTTGTCCTGTAATGCCATCAAAACCTCCCTGATTTTTGAGTGCATGTTTTAAATCACTTCTTGACTGAATTTCGGGATTACTCAAATTATAAAAATTCATCATCGCCGTGTCATAAGCAAGTGCCTCGATAAGCCCGGGAATTTCTCCATTAATTTTTTCAAAATCCGTAATAAATTTCTTAATATTTTTTTTAGAATCTTTTGCATAAAATGCATCGGTCAATATGGCTTCTTGCACGTAGTTTTGTGCCAGATGGATTAGCTTGTCAGAATGCCAAAGGTTGGTTCCCATTAGCAGAACGTTATCGATATCGTAAAATGCGAGTTGAGGGGCGATCAAAGCGATTTTATCTGCACTGTCGGGTATAAAAATAGCATCAAAATCCAAAACCACTTCAAATTTTTGATGTCTTTTTTCTCTGTTTATTAAATGTTTATTTGAAATCGACACCGCCTCCTCGCTAAGCGTATGCATTTTTAAGATTTTTTTGATCTGTGCGGCAAAATCAGTCTGTTCAGGCTTGTATGACTCTATGGCTACCAGTGAGGCACCATGATCCAAAACCCTTTCGCGGAAAACATTCAAAAATATATTGCCATAGGATTCTTCAGGATAAAGAACAGCAAAACGCTTTATGCCCAACTCATTGACTACATAAGGCACAAGGGTGTCCATTTGCATCTGGGGAGTTAAAAAAACTCGAAATACATAGTCGCCCAATTCTGGAATATCTGGCTTCTGACTCAATGTGATGATCGGGATGCCCCTGATCTGTGCCTCCTTGGCAGCATATTCACTAGTGATGATCGGACCGATGATGATTGAAACACGACTTTTATCAAACTGCCGTATAGCTCTAATTGTTGTTTCCGGATCAGAGTGCGTATCTTTGAAAATTATTTTAAATGCAGGCTGATTACTTTGGCTGTTAAATTGATCCAGAGCGAATTGAATCCCTTTTAAGGCTCGATTTCCAAAGGCCGCATAAGGCCCTGTGAGCGGAAGCAGGCAACCAATCAGGCGCCGCTTGAAAACCAGCCTCTCATTAATTTTCTGAATCAATTCCAGTGCCTCCCGCCTTTTTTGATGGTGGGGAAAATCTGTAGTAAATTCGGAAAAAATATCTAAGGCTTCTTTGTAATTTTCCTTTTGAAATTGGTAAAGACCCCGTTCAAAAAGAAGATAGCCGGTGAGAAATTGATCGTTAAGTTTTCCTATGAGTGACAATCTATCTTCTTCATTCAATTGATTGGCTGCGTCTTTAAATTTGGGCGGGAGGGTTTCTTTATTTGAAGGATCCGCCATTTGGTAAAATAGAATCGCTTCTTTGGGCGATTTCAATGACATGTAAGTATCACCCAGAATTTCGTAAGTTCGCGACAGATGAGTCTTTGAATCACTTTTTTCGATAATCTTCGAAGCCTGAAAAATGACTTCTTTCAATCGGCCATCATTGTAAAGAAACATCATGATCTCGATTAGGGCATCTGCTGCAAACTCACTGTGAGGGTAATCAGCCGCCAGTCTTTGATAAGCCATTTGACTGAGGCCATACTTTTTCTGATTTGAATATATTGTTGCGAGTCTCCATAGTGCGATATCAGCATTGGAATCAGATGGGTAACGATCAAGAAATTCTTGATAAACCTCAAGGGCATTCTCATAAGAATTGGAATAAAATAAATTTTCAGCCGTAGCGAAAAGATTTGCGGCACTCTCGGGCCCACTGGGAAGCTTCGGATTATATTGGGTTGTGCCGCATGAACAGATTGCAAATGCAACTATTGGTATTAATAATCTGAGCCCTATTCTCATCGTAGTTTAGAAAAATTCCTGAATGTTTGGTTAATAGCCTGTCCTATTTATGACCCTTAAATCGACCATTCGGACTCATGCAAAAATGATGCAAGAATTTCATATTTATTTTAATTTATTTTTTATGATATAATTTCAAGTAGTTAAATTAATATTCACCAAGGAAGAATCAATCCACCTTATGAAAAGTTTTTAAATTTTTCATTACCCTGATTTCACAATTTTTGAATTTAATTTCCTAATGCTGAGCTTTGGTCATGCGGTAAAATTCGCTGAAGATCTCTGTTGATAGCGTGGGAGATAGGAAATTATCATATTCTGTCTAAAGTTTCGGTAGAAAATTTACGATAATAATATATCAGCTTGCTTTTGACGAATCTTGAAACTCACAACTGCTATAGCAATCAGGGGGGGAAGTGGAGATAGAAGTCGAACTTATCGGAGTAAGCCAGAATATTCAGCGGATCAGAAAACTGATTGATCAGGTGGCCGATACGGACTTAAACATCGTCGTATACGGTGAAACCGGTGTCGGCAAGGAAGTTGTTGTCAGAAGTCTCTATCAGAGGTCGAAACGTCTCGGCAAGCCGTTTGTGAAGGTCAACTGCGCAGCCCTACCCCATACCCTTCTTGAAAGCGAAATGTTTGGTTATGAAAAAGGTGCTTTCACCGGGGCCCAGAAAAAAATGCGTGGAAAATTTGAACAGGCCGATAGCGGGGTTTTGTTTTTAGATGAGATTGGCGACATGCCCCTGCCCCTTCAATCCAAGCTATTGCATGCGCTTCAAGATGGTGACTTTTCCCCGCTGGGATCTGAAAAATTGGTAAGTACCGATGTCTGGCTAATTGCAGCCACCAACCATAATCTGGAAGACGATATTAAAAATGGCACACTTAGATCAGACCTCTACCACCGCTTAAATGAAATAAAGATCTATATCGAACCGCTGCGTAACAGACCTGAAGATATTCCCTATCTGATCGATTATTTCACAAAAAAATACCAGGCCCAACTAAATAAGAAGTCTTTGAGAACGCTCAGCAAAAGCACGTCTGAAAAGTTGATAAAATACCAATGGCCCGGAAATGTCAGGCAACTCCAGAATGAAATCAAACGTATCATCGTCTTAGGTGAAGGTACCGAGCTTATCGATGAAATGCGCTCGGACAGGATAGGAATATCCCATAGTCCACCGATCGAAACGCTGATTAATCGAGTCTCAATTCCGACTGAATTGTTAAGCCTCGATCTTAAAGAATCGATGGATCATGGCTCTGTTTCTCTTAAAAAAATAAAGAAAGAAGCCCGCAATCGAATCGATAGAGAGATGATCTCATATGTTCTCAGAAAGACGCACTGGAACCGCGGAAAGACAGCTAAAATTCTAGACGTCAGCTACAAGATGCTGCATAACAAAATGGATGAGCTTAATATAAAACCCATTATATGATTTGGGAGCTGAAACATTTATAGCCAAATGGATTTTAGGATACCGATTTGATTTGCATACCGCAATTCCGCCTCCCATTCCCCCCAAAACGGTTAAAAGCCGAAAAGACATTGTAACCTTCTAAATTTAATACCGTAATTTGTTTAAGAGACCATGTCTTAAGTGTTTACTCGATGACCACATCAACGTTTTATCAAAGGAATTCCTTCAACAGCGACTTCAGCCGGAAAATGGGAAATTATTTTCTCTTCAAGTTGAAAATTAGGTGCAGGCCGTTGTCTGATGTGGTTCAATCGCATGTCCGGCTCAAATCCTGCCCTATCAGTTGGGAATCAAATTTCATAAATTATGACAATATTTTCTCTCTCGAAATAGCACATTATGTACGAACCATCATAACTTACTGTAATTATTATAATTTTTTAAATATGTTGTTCTGTGACGATTTTTGCATAAATTTTGCAAGAAAACGGTCTACAATTTTGCCGAACAATGCAATCACAAATTTATTCCAATGCAGAAAAAGCGACATGTTCCAGCGGCTGTCCAATTCGCTCTAATATTATGAACAGCGAACATTGATTTGTCGATAATGGTTCTCGAAAGGGACAGATAATGAAGGCATTAAAATTGTTTAAGCACTTTGAACGCCGGATCGAAAACCGGTATGTGTGTTCAAAATTAATCTTCTTCGCGACTCGAAACCGACTCTATGAAGGTCGGCTTAAAGACTACAGTCAAAGGCTAAGATAATGGAGACTGAATTAATCGGTGTAAGCCCGAACATTCAAAGAATAAGAGCGCTAATCGATCAGATTGCCGATACCGGGCTGAATACCATTATTTATGGAGAAACCGGTGTC
>Ga0209536_100010391_pt1 | contig 13743 bp, 9 predicted proteins | sample DeeMarSeWOR28_12_FD_187461 | JGI IMG/M metagenome (GOLD analysis project Ga0209536, IMG submission 187461) | Marine sediment microbial communities from White Oak River estuary, North Carolina - WOR-2-8_12 (SPAdes) (version 2) | ecosystem: Environmental > Aquatic > Marine > Intertidal zone >...
GAAACAGCTTTCATGGAACAGCTCGACAAGCTGGGCGTGGAAGTGGTTCCGATTCCGTACGAAAAGGTGATCCCATTCGGCGGTGCCCTGCACTGCACCACGCTCGATATTGAGCGAGACACCGGCAAGAAGGGCGAGAGAGGGGAATACGAAGATTACTTCCCGAAACAGGTTGAAGGTTATTAATGACTGCAGTCTTCCGTGTTTTATAATTCAAGCAGTCGTTTTAAATGTATACCGGTAAATCCTGTTGCCGGAGACTGTTTTTCGGGGATTGCTTCTCTGTACGGAGTAGTTTATTTAGAGCAAGACAACCACCTCTGAAATAATTGCGGCAACCAATATTATGGAAGCTCTTTTTTATTATGGAAGCTCTTTTTGTCCTGTGCTATTGATAGCCCGCTAGCTGTAGCGAAAGGAGGTATTTATTATGTCGGCAATGGGAATTGGTCTTATCATTTTTATTTTGCTTTTTTTTGTCCTGGGAATCGGTATGTATTTCCTGGTCCAGGGAAGCGGTAAGCGGTATATTATTGCAGGCAAGAGCCTGCCGTTTTTTCTGATTGGATCCATGCTCCTGGCGCAATCCCTGGATGCCAATGCTACCATGGGCAATGCCGCTGGGGTTTACAGCGGGGGGTGGTGGGCCGGATTTCAATTTGCCTTCGGCCTGGCCATATGCCTGATGATGTGTGGATTATTTTATGCCAAGCCGCTGAACCGGATGAACCTGCTGACGTTGCCTGATTTCTATTTTCGAAGATTTAATTGGTTTACCGAAATCATTGTTTCACTTCTGATGTGTTTTAGTTTTGCCATCCTGGTAGCCGGCAACTTTGCCGGATCGGCCTGGATTGTTTCCATTATCTTTGAAATGGATTATGTCTGGGCCCTGGTCATTATAGCCATTTTCATTTTTATCTACACAATATCCGGCGGGTTATATTCGTGTGCGGCCACCGACATCGTTCAGATCTACCCGGCCATGATTGGATTTATCGGCTGCTTTTTCTACCTGCTGGCCGACTACGGGTGGAGCCATTTTTCAGCGGCTATACCGGACAACTTCGTTAACCTGGCAGGACTAACCTCCATCGCAGACGGTGCGCTTCTAAACTGGGCCGGCATCCTGGCACTGGGGATAGGAGACATTGTCGCTCTGGATTTTATGGAAAGAATCTTCGCCGCTAAGTCTCCGGAGGTCGCCCAGAAAAGCTGTTTTTATGGTGCCGGAGGCACGGTTATCACCGGTATCGTCTGTTCCTTTATGGGGTTGATGGGATTGACCCTCTTCCCGGAAATCGCCGATCCACGCATGATTCTTCCGACCATTGCCCAGGCACATGTGCCGTTTATTTTTGGACTGCTGGTTCTAGGCGGCATTATCGGTGCCGGAGCGTCCACAGCTGATGGAGGCATATTAGGCGTGTCCGCGGTAATGGGTAGGAATCTCATTCAACGCAACATCATTCTCCCCTTGGCTCGCCGAAGAACAGCGAACAACAATGCAGGTGACCAAGATGCTGAACAGATCGAGGCCGCCAAAATCATTTCCGACCGCAAGCTGCTTATCATTGCCAGGATCATGGCCATACCGGTGGTTGCGCTGGCAATTTTTATCGCCATTGTGAAGCCCGAACCGGGCATTCTGCTGGTTCTGGCTTTTGATGTCGTGTTTGCCGGGTGCGTTGTTCCGCTGACCTTGGGTATCTACTGGTCAAAAGCCAATACACCGGGGGCGCTGGCAGCCATCATTGTGGGTTCCATTCTGCGATTATACCTGTTTTACACGATTCCCGAAGCACTGGCCGGCCTGGATACGATGATTCCCCCGGTCGTTTCGCTGCTGGTCATGGTACCGGTCAGCCTGATGACCCAAAAATCATTTCCGCCGAAGCATCATGTCATCACTGAAATTCCGGACGACGCCGATGTCCTGGCGGGTAGAGCCTAAATCGTCTGATTGCTGATTGAATTCTTACAGCAGTTATTGTGTGCTAAGCTGTAGTAGTCCAACCTAACGGGGCTGGACTATTACAGCTTTTTTATTGAAATGAAAATAAAATTAGCCTGTTAACATGCGTTGCCTTTTTGGGTATAGAAAATAGATGCGCCGTGTCAAACCGGCGTAGTCTATATTTTGGCGCTTGCTTTAAGCAGGAATAAGCTCTATGATCAGTTCCTCGAAACGATTTTATCCGATAGCGAATAACAATTAACCCAATTATGTTCTGACCCCATCGGGGTCATTTTTTCGGAGTCTAAAATTATGAAGATGAAGAGCTCAACGTTCTTATTCGGGATTATAGGGATTATGGGGATTTTAGTAATCCTCGTGCTGGGGGTAATTATTTCTATATATCCCGATTGGCTATGGTTTCGGAATCTGAACTTCGCTCCCGTTTTTTGGACCATGGTAATCGGAAAATTCGGGCTTGCCGCGGTAATCTGGCTTCTTATGATCATCCTTCTGTCCGTCAACCTTTACATAGCTCAGCGTTTTCATCCTGTGAGCGGGCAAAGGACCACTGATATAGCTGGAATGCCTGTTTCCGGCAGGACTCTAAATACCTTCATCCTGGCTGCTATTCTGGTTGTTAGTTTCGTGATTGCGTCCAAAGGTTCCGCACAATGGAATTTGGTGCTGAGTTATCTAAACCAGCAGCCTTTTGGCAGCTCTGATCCTGTATTCAACAGGGACATCGGTTTCTATGTGTTTTCGCTTCCTTTTTACTTGTTTGTCCGGGAACAGTTGCTTATCATACTTCTCTTTGCCGGGCTGGTGACCGTAATATGGTATATCAAAGACGGCGGGGTTCAATTTATCGGTGAAGTCCTTTTGGCCGAGGACAGGCCGACCTCTCTCCCCAAAATCAAAATTGCGGAAAAAGTCAGCAACCACCTTCTCGTGCTTGCCGGTATCATGGTCCTCCTGGTTGCCTGGGGTTACCATTTAAAAGTCTTCGGTCTTCTTTACTCCACTCAGGGGCCCGCATTTGGTGCAAGCTACACGGATGTCAACGTCAGAATCATCGCTTACAGGGTTTTGATGGTGATATCCATTTTGTGGTGTCTGTTTCTCATATATAACGCCTTCAAACCCAGGATAAAACTTCTCTTAATAAGCGGCGGTATATGGCTCGCTGCCATTCTGATCCTAGCCAACGGTCTTCCACTTTTGGTGCAGCAGTTTGTGGTCAGACCCAATGAACTTGCCAAGGAATCTCCCTACATTGCCTACAATATAGATTTCACTCGCCAGGCATACAACCTGAACAATATTAAAGAAGTCAATTTTGAGGTCAATAACAGGCTGAGCTCTGAGGAGATCAAAAATCATGATGTCACTATCCAGAACATCAGGGTATGGGACGAACGCCCTCTGCTCCAGACCTACAGGCAGATTCAATCCATAAGGCTCTATTACGACTTTAACAACGTGGACGTCGACCGTTATATGATCGACAACCGATATCGACAGGTCATGCTGGCTGCTCGGGAACTGGTGGTTAATCAGCTACCGCCACAGGCCAAGACGTGGGTTAACAGGCACTTGATTTACACCCACGGCTATGGATTGGCTATGAGTCCCGTAAATGAAGTAACCCGGGAAGGCCTTCCGCAACTGATGGTCAAAGACCTGCCCCCTGCGGTGGATATAAACCTGAAGATTGATCGTCCGGAGATCTATTACGGTGAAAAGACGGATGAATATGTCTTGATAAAGACCAGCACCCAGGAATTTGATTATCCCAAAGGAGACAAGAATGTCTATACCAATTACAAAGGCAAGGGTGGTGTGCCTATCAACTCGTTTATGAGACGACTCCTTTTTGCGATTGAATTCCAGGATCCTCAGATACTGTTCACGACCTATCTGGGTCCTGAGAGCCGTATTATGTTCAACCGCCGGATCAACAGGCGGGTGAAAGCCATTGCCCCGTTTCTGGCCTACGATACCGATCCGTATATGGTGGTCTCGAGCGGAAGGCTTTTTTGGATCCAGGATGCGTATACCATCTCCAACATGTATCCGTATTCCAAACGCTCCAAGAATCCGTTCAGAAAAATCGGTCTGAACTACATCAGAAATTCGGTCAAGGTGATCATCGATGCCTATGACGGAGATGTCACGTACTATATGATTGACGAAAAAGACCCTATTCTCAGGACTTACTCCAAAATATATCCAGATCTTTTCAGGTCTTTTGATGTGATGCCCGCTGATCTGAAAAAGCACATCCGGTATCCCAACGACCTATTTGAGATCCAGGTCCAAACCTACGCCAGGTATCACATGCAGGACATCCAGGTATTTTACAACCAGGAAGATCTCTGGGAGCCTCCGGATGAGATGTACGGGGACAACCGACAGATGATGAAGCCCTACTATATCATCATAAAACTGCCGGAAGAGGATAAAGAGGAGTTTCTTTTGATGCTCCCCTACACCCCTGCCAAGAAGGACAACATGATCGCCTGGCTGGCGGCCAGGAGCGATTTACCTCACTACGGCCATCTCTTAGTTTATAAACTCTCCAAGGATAAGCTGGTGTACGGCCCTATGCAGATTGAAGCCAGGGTAGATCAACAAACGGAAATATCCCGTGAGCTTAGCCTGTGGGACCAGCGAGGTTCCAGGGTCATCAGGGGCAACCTGTTAGCCATTCCGGTCAGTGACTCATTTATCTACGTCGAGCCGATTTATCTAGAAGCAAAACAGGAGGGGCGTCAAACTGTTCAAGCAGTTCCCCCCCAATCAGGAGGGGCGCCACAGAAACAACAGACAGCCCGACCCGCCAGAAAAGGAATTACAACCACCGCTGCCCTGCCCGAATTGAAACGCGTGATTGTGGCCCTCGGCAGTCGGGTTGCCATGGAGAAAACTCTTGACCAGGCGTTGAGTCGGGTCCTGTCTGGCCGTGTGGCCTATAGAAAAGAGGAGTCTCCCATTTCCCCCGGAACAGAGAGAACTTCTGATCTCGGAGTCTTAGCCCTCAAACACTATAATCAGGCCAAGAAATATTTACAGGAAGGAGACTGGGCCGGATACGGAAGAGAACTGAAGCAACTCGAGGATATTCTGACTCGCCTGTCAAAAACATCCGACGCCAAGAAGTGAGCATTCTTTTATCGTCTTTTAGGAACACTTGCGTGATCTAATATAGCGAATAAAAATGACGTCTAAAAAACGAAATGGATCTCATCCCCATGTCTCACTTCAACCCTTCTTGGGATTTTTGCGTACGGTGACTCCATTTGATACCTTGAAATCGGAGGAGCTGGAGACTCTGATTGCACGAATGGAAATCGCTTATTTCCCTCGCGGACAGCTCATAGTCAACAAGGGCGATCCCCCCTTTTCCGGCCTATACATTATCCAGCACGGTGCTGCTAGAATTTCTCTGGTCGACGATCGCGGCGAAGACGTGCTGGTGGACGTCCGCGGTGAGGGGGACTACTTTGGTGCCTCCAGCTTACTGCAGGAAAAACCGGCCATGTTCGATATCACCGCCCAACAGGATCTTATCGCCTTAATACTGCCGGCGGAAGAACTGCGGCAGCTTGTCACCAAATATCCGGAGCTCAAGCGCTACTTTGACTCTTCATTAGCGCGTACTATTCAAGCGGTACGTCATTCAGCAGCATTCCAACGACCCCACCTGATCGGACAAAAAGAGGTTTATTTAGATGTATTTATGACCGGTAAACGTGTGACCGATCTGATGAGCAAAAACGTACTGACCTGCCCACCGGATGTGTCCGTGCAAAAAGCCGCCCAGCTGATGGCTCAGCGCAGCGTCAGTTCCATAGTTGTCACCGGAAACGGCTTGCACCCGCTGGGTATCCTTACCGATAACGACCTGCGCACCAAAGTATTGGCAGCCGGTGTCAGCCCGGAAGTTGCGGTAACTCGAATTATGAGCCAACCGGTGCAGACGATAACGCCGGACACCCATGCCTTTGATGCACTCCTTTTAATGAGTCATCACGGCATTAGGCTTTTGGTAGTGATGGACGCTGATCTGATGATCGGCATTATCAGCGAACACGATTTGCAGATGGAAACCGGAAGTTCACCTCTCCAGGTTATCGGTGAAATCGAGCGCACTGCCTCGCTGGAAAAGCTGCTGGACCTGCGTCCCAAAATTGATAGCGTCCTTGAAATGCTGCTGCGGCAGGGAGGTCCGGTCAAGCAACTCGTTGCATTGGTTACTGAGCTCAACGATCGCCTCACCCTTCGGATTCTCAAGCTGGTTGAGCGCGAGTTGGAAGTCGAGGGGCTTGGAAGGCCGCCTGTGCCTTATGGTTGGCTGGCTTTCGGCAGTGAGGGCCGCAAAGAACAGACCCTACACACCGATCAGGATAATGCGCTGTTTTTTTCAAATGCACTAGAAGGTAACGAAGCCGATTCTAAAAAATGGTTCTTGATATTTTCCGAGCGAGTCGTAGACAGTCTGGAACGGTCCGGCATTCCAAGATGCCCGGGCGGTATCATGGCCTCCAATCCCCAGTGGTGCCAACCGGCTGACAAATGGCAGACGACGTTTTTAGACTGGATAACGGAGCCCAACCCCCATACGCTACTGATGGCCTCGATTTTTTTTGATTTTCGTCCGATATATTCCGATACTGAATTCCCGTATATTCTTCAGGAACAGTTGCTCAAGACGATTCGAAAAAGCCCTTTATTTTTGCGCTTTATGGCCAAAGTCGCTCTGATTAATCGACCGCCGCTGGGTTTGCTTAAACGGTTTGTGGTCGAAAAGACCGGTGAACATAAAAATAAAATGGATCTCAAAATGAGAGGATTGACCCCCTTGGTGGACGCCGCCCGGGTGCTGAGCTTAGATCTGGGAATAAAAGTGCAGAATACGTTTGACCGTTTGGCGGCTATTAACCAAAAAGGGGTCATTGACGATGGATTCTACGCCGATTTGAAGGAGGCATACGAATTTGTCGTTTATTTGCAAATCAGCCGGCATTTAGACGCGCTGGCCCAGGGAGAAGAACCCGATAATTTTCTAGATCCGGCCAGTTTAAACAGCCTGCAACGAAAGATGTTAAAGGAGAGTTTTAGGGTTGTCAACCGCTTGCAGGAAGCTGTCGAATTCCGCTTCCAGACCAAGCTCGTGGAGATATAATGCGCAGTTTATTAATGGCCCGATTGCGCAATCGCTGGATTCGCAACCGGCTGCAGGGAAAAGAGCTGCCGCCTCTTGCTCGTGAAAACCTGACAGCCCTCGACCATCTATACCTAAAGGAAAAAGCGAAAAATCTGCGCTATGTGATTCTCGACCTGGAGACAACCGGTCTAGACCTAATGCGTGACCAGGTCGTCAGTATGGCCGCATTCCGGGTTGTTGAAGGCCGGATTCCGCTTGGAGATGTGTTCAGTTCGCTGGTAAACCCTGGTCGGACCATACCTTTGTCTGCAATTAAAATCCACGGCATTGTGCCGTCCATGGTGGCCCGGGCACCATTGTTTGAAGAGGTATTTGATCAATTTCTCAGCTATATAGGGACCGATATACTGATTGGTTACCATGTACAATTTGATCTGAATTTTTTAAACAACTGCATGCAGCAAAAGTTCGGTTTTACCCTCCAAAATTTGGTTTTGGACACCATGTGCATGTGTCGAAAAATAATCTATCCACCGCATATCAGATCATACGCCCTCAGATTCAAGGGTGACCGGGACTTGGATGCGACGGCCAATCATTTTGGTATTGAAATATATGAGCGACACTCGGCATTGGGCGATGCTTTAGCCACGGCAATGATTTTTCAGAGGATTTTAGCGGAGCTGGAGAAAACTGGACCGGCAAAACTGCGAAACCTTATGGCCGCTGGTGGAGTTCAATAATCTAGACAGGCGCATCTGCATGTGCGGGGCGTTGAAGAAATGGCGATATTGGGTTCTATTTCTCCTCCGGATTAAGTGCACCCAGCAATTTCGGTAGGTCGCCGAAACGTCCAATTGTCCCGAATATCAAAGCAGCCAACAGGACGAAGACGACCGTCACCGACGCCATTACCGGTGTATACCCATACCGCAGTGAGTTGAATATTTTAATGGGAAGTGTTTCCACGGTAAAGCCGGCTACCATGTAGGCGACGATATATTCATTCAAACTTAGTACAAAAGCGAACGCATAACCGGATATCATATAGGGCCGCACCATCGGGAAGATGACGGTTCGAAAAACAGTCCCGGAATCGGCACCCATGGTCTCGGCAGCCTCAACAATTTCATGATCGATGGATTCGAAACCCAGTGAAATTGTAACCAACGGCAGAGTCACGAAGAAAATAGCATGTGATATCATGGTTGCCATCATCTGCCCATATAGTCCTATCGTTACCCAGAAGGAAAGAAATCCCAAGGCGGTGATAACCGGAGGCAGGATAAACGGTGAGATTCCTAAAGCAAACAGAGCGCGGGCATAAAACACCCGATAGCGCCACAAAAAATAAGCCAGGGGTAGGGCAATAGACAGCGCCAGCAGACTGGATGTGAAGGCGATGGCCAGACTGTTTTTGACCGGGATCAGCCAGCTGTTTTCGGTCAAAAGCTCCACATACCACCGCAGGGACACGCCTTCCGGTGGGAAAAACAGCCGCTTTTTGGCATTTAACGATACCCCGCCGACGACTACAAGGGGTCCGCTTAATAAAAATACCACCAAGCCCAGGAACATATTACGCAACGTCTTGTTCATAGAAACCTTTTTTAATTTTAATTAATTTTCAAAAAAACTAAAATCATCCGACTCATATCGCCTTAACCTTTTTTCCCTTACCGATCATCATGGTCAACACTACGAGCGCAAGGCTGACACCCATGAAAAATATCGCCATGGCCGCCGCAAGCGGCATATTGGTCTGGTAGATGGCCGCATCGGTGATCAGCACCGAAAGCGTCCAGTGCCGGGGACGGCCGAGAATCTGCGGCAGCAAATAGGCACCAAGGGTGAAGACGAACACCATTACAAAGGCCGCGACGATGGCGTTGCGCAGCGACCCTACAACCACCGTAAAAAATGTCCGAAGTGGAGAAGCTCCCAATGTCAGGGCTGCTTCAGGTAAGGCCGGATCAAGCCGTGACAGCGGTGGGTAGAGCACCAATACGGTGTAAGGAAAAGCGAGATAGCAGATGCCAAAGAGGAGCGCCGCGAAGCCCGGATACCACGCCACTGGGCGGGCTATCAATCCCAACCAGACAAAGAGGTTTGACAAACCGGCTGTCCGTGACAGCAACAACGACCAGGCGAAACCGACGATGACCTCCGACAGCGACAGCACGGACATCAGCAATACCAGCCATACGACTTGGGCCCGCCGTTTCATACGGGTAATAAAATACGTGAACGGAAAACCGATGGAGACACACACAGCAGCAGACAGCCCGGCAAGTAACAGTGAAAACAGCAGGGTACGACCGAATAGTGCCGTATAGAGATTTATATAGTTGGTCAGCTCAAAGCCGGTAACATAAAACCCACCGGGTTGGCGATGAAAGAAGCTGACGGCCGCCATGAGACCGAAGGGCACAATAAAAAAGATCGCGAGCATCAGAGCCGGGTACACCACCGTCAGATGCGCACGCACGCCTTTTGGTTTTTCTCCGATCATGATCTTAATACAACGCAAGCAGTCGGTGGGAGCTCGGCGGTGGCTTGATCGCCCTGCCTGACAGCCGGTCGTCCTTTAGGTGTCGATTGACTGACAATTTGAATTCCATTGCAATCCAGATAGATTTCAACGCTGGAGCCGACATCCCGCACAAAGGAAACCCTGCCAGGCAAACGGTTGTCTCCTTCTTCAGCGCCCGGCCGCACATGGACTTCTTCGGGACGTACTGAAACGGTAACTTTTGTATCAGGAATTATGCCCTCAGGCATATCGGAGATTTCCAAACGTGCTCTGCCGATCGTGACCGTCCGGGATCCGCTACACGTGCCATCCAAAAGATTGCTGGTGCCGATGAAGTCGGCTACAAACGTATCGGCCGGGCTGCGATAGATTTCGAGCGGAGATCCCATCTGGTGAATTCGATTATCCGGTCCCATCACCACCACCAGATCGGACATCGTCATCGCCTCGCGTTGGTCATGGGTAACGAGGATGGTGGTCACTGATAGACGCTGCTGCAGCATACGCAGCTCTAGTTGCATGTCTTCCCGCAGCTTGGCATCCAGTGCTGAAAGCGGCTCATCGAGCAGAAACAGTCTTGGTTCAATAGCCAAGGCACGAGCCATTGCAATCCGCTGCCGCTGTCCGCCGGAAAGCTGTGATATGTGCCGATCGCTAAGACCGGATAATTTCACTAGATCCAGCAACTCATTGGCCCGTTGTTGCCGGGTGGTTTTGTCGATTTTGCGTACTCGCAGGCTGTAGGTGATGTTTTCACCAACGGTCAAATGCGGAAACAACGCAAGCGACTGGAATACCATACCGAAGTTTCGTTTGTGGGCGGGAGTGCCGGTGATGTCTTCTTGATCCAGCAAAATGCGGCCGCGGCTGGGTTTTTCCAATCCGGCGATGAGGCGCAAAAGGGTTGTCTTACCGCATCCGGACGGTCCGAGGAAACAAACAAATTGACCGTCGGGCAGGATAAGGTTCACATCGCTCACAGCAACAATCGATCCAAAACGTTTCTCGATGTTTTCGAGTGTTAACCCAGCCATGACGTTTTTTAATAGCCACAGACGCGGATTTACCCGGTTAAATAAGATTTGAGTTTAATACATATTTCTCAAATCTTAGCTTGAGGTGCGGGGCCAACATGACATCAAAGCGGTATGATGCTCAATTTGATATGATTTGCAAAGGAAACCCATTATTCTCAAGCTATTAAACTGGGCAAGCACAGACAACTTTTTTTGAGTCTAATTACCCGCAGATTGTGGCGATAGAATCGATAAAATCAATTGTAATGATACTCCGCGGCTTGCCGCGGGGAGGTTCATTAGATGGCGGTTTTTCCCCCGGTTGCGAACGCAAAAGGAATGGAGCCGAAATCAGGCTCCATGTCCTATGCGTTACGGTTTCAGCGTGATTTATTTTGTGACCATTTCGGTCCACTTTTGGTTGACCCAGTCACTCAACTCACCGGTGTAAATATCGTAGCGCGGAATAATCGGTGGTATATCGCTGGAAACCGCGGCAAATTCATTGTCCGTCAATCCGGTAACATCCCGTTTTACCGTGGGGGCTGTACCGACATTGCGTGATAGCTTGGCCTGGATTTCCGGGCGGCACATGTAGTCGATAAAAACGTAGGCCTCGTCAAGTTTTTTGGATGCTTTGGACACGGCCCAGCTTCCGGAGTCGTAGACACCGCCTTCCTTCGGGAAGGTTGAGCGCACGGGGTGACCGTCCGCTGCCGCGAGGCCGGCAACGTCATGGTAATATTGTCCCATGGGGATCTCACCGGACTGCAGCGCCTGTTGGAATTGGCCTTCATCCCGGTACCACAGTTTCACGTTGGGTTTGAGCTCGGCCAGCTTATTCATGACTTGGAGGATGCCTTCCTTGGAATTGAGGATGTCGTAACCGCCAAAAAAGGTCTTCGCTGTTATCTCCAACAGAAATGAGTTGGAGACCAGCGCCAGAAGGCCCAGGGAATTCTTTTTATCCGGCGCCCACATATCCCCCCAGGAGGCGGGGGCCGCTTTAAATACATTGGTATTGGAGACCAGGGTGATGTACCACCCTACCGCTCCGATACCGCTCACTCGGCCGTCGGGATAGCGATTGATTGATTGGGGCAAGAGGTATTTATGATTGGGGATTTTTTTCAGATCATAGGGTATCCAAAGCTCGGTTCTCTGGCCTCTAAGCATCACGGTCTGGGCCATCATATTAACATCCGCCGGGGCGATGCCGGCTTTTGCCGCCTGCTCCAGTTGAACCAGCCAGGCTTCGCCGGTGGGTTCGGCCACCGACTCGACTTTAATACCCGTTTCTTTGGTGAAATCAGGGAAAATGTGCTTGTCGAATGAATCCTTGAAATAGCCGCCGTAGGCGCCGACTTTCAGCGTATCCTCAGCGAAAACCGCAGGCCCGCCGAGAACTAAGACGGCCACAAATGTGGTTATGGCAACCCACGCAACCCGGGTTCCCCATCCACTCATTTTGATATAAATTTTTTTTTCTTTTGGCATGATCGGTTTCCTCCTTAATTGTGATGAGGGTTGGTTGACGAGCGGTGAATACGGTTGGGATAAGCAAATATGACAAAAAGAAGGTGTGGTGTCAAGAATCTAATCAAACCTTGCTTCCGTTTGCGGAGGAATCAAATTGACATAAATGACGAAATAAAATAGGCTCTCAAGGGTTGCAAAAACCAAACGGCAAACGGTGGTATTTTATTAAACGGAGAAAAGAAGATGACCAGCAATACCAAAACCCTGGATGATACTTCCCGGCTTATTTTGCACCGAACTCCGCGGGATGATATAAAAAATGGGATTACCATCATGGTCAAGGGAGAAGGGGTTCGCCTAATTGACAAAGCGGGAAAGCGCTACCTTGACATGGAAGCGGGGATTACAAGGCCCGTCCATGTCGGCTACGGGCGCAAGGAGGTGGCCCGGGCCGCCTATGATCAAATGTGTAAATTGCATTATTTTACCCCTTGCGGGTTTGCCAATGAGCCTGCCATGCAGCTGGCCGATCTGCTCTCGGAGATCACCCCGGGTGAAATCAACCGGTTCACTTTTGAATGCTCCGGATCGGAGGCCGTCGATTCCGCCATGAAACTGGCCAAGCATTATCACTACTACAGCGGCAACAAGGCCTGTTTTAAAATCATTTCCAGAAAAGGGGCTTACCATGGTGTCAACGGATACGGGGTGAGGGCCCTTGGCACCGTGATGCCCATGCGGCAAATCATGGAACCCCTGGCTCCCGGCGCCGTATTCGTGGAGCCACCCTATTGTTATCGCTGCCCGTATGGATTGGCGTATCCTGAATGCGATCTGAAATGCGCACGAGATATTGAACGGACCATCGAGTTTGAAAATCCCGAGCTCATTTCAGCATTTATCGGGGAGCCGATTATGCAAGGCTTCGGGGCTTTGGCACCGCCGAAGGAATATTGGCCGATCGTTCGGGAGATTTGCAGCAAATACGGCATCTTGCTCATCATCGACGAGGTAATTTGCGGCTTCGGGCGAACCGGGGAAATGTTCGGCGTCGAGCATTTTGATATCCAACCGGACTTGCTGACCATGGCAAAAGGGATTACCAGCGGATATGTCCCCTTAGGCGCTGTCGGGTGCACCGACCGGGTGATGGCTCCCATTGAGAATTTTATCCATCTGCATACCTATGGAAATCATCCCGTGCCCTGCGCTGCCGGTCTGAAAAATATTGAAATCATCCAGGAAGAAAACCTGATCCGGAATTCGAAAGAAATGGGCCGCTATTTCCTGGAGGGTTTGAAAACCCTGGAGCGACATTCGATCGTCGGCGAGGCCCGGGGAACGGGGCTCTGGTTGGCGCTTGACTTGACTTCAAATAAGAAGGTGCGGGCTCCTTTTCCGCTGGCGCGACTCAATCGTATTATCGCCCGCGCCAAGCAACTCGGTGTGCTCTTTAAAACCATGGGACATGCGCTTGAATTTGCCCCGCCTTTAATTATCACAAAAGAAGATATCGATGAGGCACTGGAGGTTTTAGATCGATGCATTTTTGAAGAAGAAAAAGAGATGGGAGAATGATCCTATGGAA
>Ga0209536_100010392_pt1 | contig 13743 bp, 18 predicted proteins | sample DeeMarSeWOR28_12_FD_187461 | JGI IMG/M metagenome (GOLD analysis project Ga0209536, IMG submission 187461) | Marine sediment microbial communities from White Oak River estuary, North Carolina - WOR-2-8_12 (SPAdes) (version 2) | ecosystem: Environmental > Aquatic > Marine > Intertidal zone >...
AGCCAGGTTTGTGCGCGGCCGTCGTCCATGATTTCTTTGCGATCCCGGACAGTCACCTCGAATCCATCCCGCAGGGTGAATGCCTCTTGGGAGCGCTCCAGCGGGCCCTGGCGGACCACGGCTTCGTTCACCGCCACCACCGCATGGGGCACCTGCGCCTGCCGCCACGCGGCGGTCAGGCAACCGGCCAGAACCGCGGTATTCAGCTGCGCTCGGTGAAGGCGACGCTGGAAGGCGACATGGACCTGCAGGGGATACTCGGCGTCGACGGCGACGTACGCAACGGCTTCGAAGACATTCGGGTCACGTTCGAAATCGATGCTGACGCGACCCGGGACGAGGTCGAAGCGCTGGTGGCCCAGTCCCAGAAGCGATCCGCCGTGTTCGACATCATCACCAACCCGACGAACGTCATGGTGAGGGTGAAATGAGCCGGTCAGTCCGATTTGTCGGGCGAGCCGTGTCCGGTGCCGTGGACGTCGTCGTCGTCGGTGCCGGACACGCGGGCCTGGCCATGAGCCGCTGTCTGAGCGACCGGGGTATCGACCACGTGGTGCTGGAACGGGGCCAGGTGGCCAACACCTGGCGCCGGGAACGCTGGGACTCGCTGCGGCTCCTCAGCCCCAACTGGATGACCCGGCTTCCCGGACATCGCTACTCGGGGGACGACCCGGACGGCTACATGAGCATGCCGGAGGTGGTGCGCTTCATCAGTGACTACGCCGGGCGCATCCGCGCACCGGTACGTACCGGGGTCACCGTAACGTCGGTGAACCCGGCGGCCGACGGCTACCGGGTCGGTACCGACCGCGGGGACTGGCGCTGCCGGGCGGTGGTCGTCGCCAGCGGGGCCTGCAGCCACCCTGCAGTTCCTGCGGTGAGCGATGCCCTACCCGTCAGCGTGCGGACCTACACGACGCGGACCTACCGGAGCCCGGCGGACCTGGACTCCGGCGGGGTGCTGGTGGTGGGTTCCTCGGCGACCGGCCTGCAGCTGGCCCAGGAGATCCAGCGGTCGGGCCGGCCCGTGACGCTGGCCGTAGGGGAACACGTGCGGATGCCTCGTGTGTACCGGGGCAAGGACATCTTCTGGTGGATGCAGCGCGCCGGTGTGCTGGGCCAGCGCTACGATGAGGTGGACGACATCCAGCGTGCCCGCCGGGTACCGTCGCCGCAGCTGGTCGGCTCCCCGGAGCGTGTCACCCTGGATCTCAACGTGCTGCGCGCGGAAGGGGTGCGGACGGTGGGCAAGCTGGTGTCGGTGCGGGATGGCAAGGCTCTGTTTTCCGGGTCGCTGCGCAACCACTGTGCCATGGCGGATCTGAAGCTCGGTCGCCTGCTCGATACCATAGACGGCTGGATTCTGGAGAGTGGCGAAGCAGCTGCCGCCCATCCTCCGGAACGTTTCGAGCCAACCGGTGTGGACCGGTCGCCGGCGTTGAGCCTGGATCTCGCCAGTGGCGAGATCCGCTCGGTGGTGTGGGCCACTGGCTACCGCGCGGACTTCAGTTGGCTGCAGTTGCCGGTCTTCGACCGCAAGGGACGCGTGCGCCATGACGGAGGCGTGGTCGATGCCCCCGGCGTGTACGTCATGGGGCTCACGTTCATGCGTCGGCGGCAGTCGAGCTTCATCGCCGGCGCCGAGGACGATGCCCGAGACCTGGCCGATCATCTCGCCGGTTATCTGGACAGCCTTTGTGGGCGCCGCCACGCCTCCGTTGGGGCGTGACGGCGCGGTGACAGGTGCCGCGACCGGTTGCCGGGTGACGGATTGGTTCGTCGAACGAGCGCAATCCGTCGGGCGTGCTCGACGCCGGTGACTGGAAGCATTTCCAGGACCCTAAGGAGCGGCGGCGACGTGCGCCTGCTTGACCACATAGGCCCGAATGGCTTCTGCCTCGTCCGGATCGAGCTGCGCAGCGAAGGAGACCATGCCTCGCGATGCGAGCGAACCGTCCAACACGATGCTCTTCCAGGCTTCCTTGCTGGCCGAGATCTGCGACCAGCGCAGATCGGGCAGCACACCGGAGCTGATGGCGAGCTCGCCGTGGCACACGGCACAGTTGCGTTGGAAGTGAACCATGCCGCTGTTGAGGAGCTCGGCATCGCCAAAGACTTCGGTCTTGGGTGTCTGCTCCACGACCGGCATCTGCGGATCAGGGATCTCGCCGGAGGCGCCGAGTTTGAAGGTCACCACCTTGCCGAGCATGGGTGGCACTTGGGCGTCGTAGGCAAACCCCGCGGCCAGCGCATAGGCAGAGCCCCAGCCTGTGGTGATGGTGACATACTGCTCGCCGTCGATCGCGTAGGTGCCTGGTCCGGAAGCGGCGCCGGACTTCACGTTCTCGCTCCAGAGCACATCGCCCGTGGCGGCGTCGTAGGCGACGAACTCACCGGATAACTGGCCTTGGAACACAAGTCCCCCGGCTGTGGACAGCACACCGCCGTTCCAGGCATTGTCGTGCTCCACGGTCCAGCGCGGCTCCTGGGCGACCGGGTCCCAGGCGATGAGGCGGCCCTTGAGGGTGGCCCGCAGCGCCTTCATGGTGCCGGGTTGCGGTTCCACGGGGACCTCGACGGCGAAGTCGACGCCCGTGTTCCAAGAGATGGGGTCCGATTCCACGCGGGGATCGTAGGCGTAGTTGCGCGGTATCTCCTGCGCCGGAATATAGGCGAGATCGAGCTCGGGATTGAACGCCATTGGCTGCCAGTTGTGCGCGCCCAGCGGGCCGGGGTTGACGAACACCGCCTTGCTGCCGTAGCGCGCCTCGGGCACCTCGATGGGGCGACCGAATTCGTCTACGCCCGTGGCCCAGGTCATGGGCACGAACGCCCGCGCGGACAGAAACTCGCCGTCCTTCGCATCGAGCACATAGAAAAAACCGTTCTTCGGCGCCTGCATGACCACCCGCCGCGGCTCCCCGCCCGCGCCCAGCGGCAGCTCGCCGAGGATGATGGTCTGCGTGGCCGTGTAATCCCAGTTGTCGCCGGGCGTCGTCTGAAAATGCCAGCGGTAGGCACCCGTCTCGGCGTCGACGGCGACGATGGAGGACAGGAAAAGGTTGTCGCCGCCGGCAGGGTCTCGCACCTCTCGATTCCAGGGAGACCCGTTACCGACACCGAAGATCACCTGGTCGTTGACCGGATCATAGACGATTGAATCCCACACCGTGCCGCCGCCGCCGTCCGTGACCCAGGCGCCGTCGTCGCCCCAGGTGCGATTGGCCACCGTGGCCAGTGCCGAGTCGGATGCGGCCTCGTCGGGCAGTTTCTCGGGATCGGGAACCGTGTAGAAGCGCCATACCAGCCGGCCCGTCGCCGCGTCGTAGGCTGACAGGTAACCTCGCACACCGAGTTCGGCGCCGCCATTGCCGATCAGTACCTTGCCGTTGTAGACCCGCGGCGCGCCGGTAATGGTGTAAGGCTTGCTCTGATCGACGGTGACCGTGCTCCAGACCACCTCGCCGGTGGCCGCGTCGAGTGCTTCGAGGCGGCCATCGATCACCCCGACGTAGACGCGCCCGTCGTACACCGCGACGCCGCGATTGACGACGTCGCAGCAGGCCTTCACGCCTACGGCACGGTCGACTGCAGGGTCGTATACCCACTTCTCGGTGCCCGTGCGGGCGTCCAGCGCATGGACGACGGACCAGGCGCTGGTGACGTACATGACTCCATCCACGACGATCGGGGTTGCCTCGACACCACGGGCGGTGGAGAGCTCGTAAGTCCAAGCAACCCCCAGGTTTTTGACCGTGTCCCGGTTGATCTGCGTCAGCAGCGAGTGGCGCTCCTCCTCGTAGGTGCCACCATAGGTCAGCCATTCTTGCGGATTGTCCCGGGCAGCAAGAATCCGTTGCGTGTCAACCGCGGCGAAACCGGCTTTGCGGCTGGTAGACGGTGTAACGGACGGCGGCGCAGAAGTCGCTTCCGGGGCGGCATCTCCGGTGACTTCGTTGCTGTTCCCACCTTGGCTGCAGCCAACAAGGCTCGTCAGCGCCAACAGTATGGGAAGTATCATCGTCCGATACATGTCTCTATCCTCCTGAATACCCAAACGCGGTCGGCAATTGTCGCCGAAATCCGCCCACTTTTCTGCCTCCAGCGTTGGGTAGACCGGTTCGGGTCGAACTCCGAAGTCCCGTTTTCCGGGGCGGCAGTCCGCGCGGCGACGAACAGCGGACGTTCCGCCCGAATCGCAGGGTCATCCAGGTTCCGCCAGGAGCGGTCCTTCAGGACTCCTCCAGGACGCCTCCGCCGACCGCCAGCTTCGCGCCGAACTCGGACAGCGATGACTCTGCAATGGAACCTTCGCTACGCTGCGCATGCCTTCGGAGCAGTAGCGGTGAACGTATTTACCGCATGACCGTTGCAAGACATCGAGCCGCGGACGACCGGTTGGAGTCAAAGCGCTGACTGTTTTTATTGCGAAGGTCAGAACCATTGATGACATCACCGATTGGGGGTCGATTTCATGAAGGGCGTACTCAACGCGCTGGGCATGCGCGCCATTGCCTTAACTCTGATGACACTTAGGTTCGGGGCTTTTGCCGCGGAGAAACCAAACGTTCTCGTCATCTGGGGTGATGACGTCGGCCTCCAGCAGGCAGTGACCCCAGATCCAACCCCCGGCTAGAAGCCGGGGGTTGGTCTTGTGTTCAGACCATCCCACCTCGTCTGCCACAGATCGCCTCTCCCTAGAGCTGCTTGTCGAGACTCGCAGCAACCCAGGGCTGGGCCTCGTGGATGGGCGTCCTGTCCATCTCAAGTTCCCGCAGCTCATTGATGTAGGAATGAAAGTCGGGGCTGAAGCTCGGTCCAACCATCGACCACCACCTTTGAATGCCAGGGGCGCGAGTCCAACTGGCAAGCACTGGCGGATAGTCGCTCAGCTCGCCGAGGCCTCGCTCGCTCAACTTCACCTCTGTCTGGGCGATCAAGAACAAGGCGATCAGATAGTTGTGCACCTTCATCTGATCGTCCCCGGAAAGTCCGTCGAAATCGACCATGGCCCTTCGAAAAACTGGGGCATCTACCTGCAGAATCGCGTGCACGTAATTCTGCGTTGTAGTTCTAATCGATTCTGCATTCTCCAGCTTGTTGCTCTGCCTGATTTGCAACGCCAAATACGCCAGCGTTGCGACCACGGCAATCGCACCAACAAACTCCCCATAGTTTCCCAACAGCTGCGCAAAAGCCTGATGATCCATGGTTTCCTCCTCCACCGAATGAGAAAGGCTATCTCAGATCGTTTTTCCGGCGTAGGTCTGTTGTGGGGCGGACTGGGATATGGCGTTGTCCGGCGCAGTAGTCCGTAGTCAATCCCAGGGGAGCCCTTCCGGACGACCAGCTGCTTAGCTGAGGTTCTGCCACGAGCAGTCGTACGTGGACATACGACCACCCACCTGTTCCAGACGCCGAACCGCTCGCGACAAACACCTTGTGCGGGGACGCAACTTAGCGTAGCGTGCGCGCGCGATCTACGTTATGGCCTGCCTTCTGCACTGCCCAACCCAGGGCCTTCGTCTCGAGTCACCCACTACCAAGATTGCTCGTAACTGCGCCCGAATTGAGCGCGGCATTCATATGGAGGCCAACAATGGCTACAGGAACTGTTAAGTGGTTCAACCCGACGAAGGGTTTCGGATTCATCCAGCCGGAATCCGGTGACAAGGACGTCTTCGTTCACATCAGCGCAGTAGAAAAGGCGGGCATGGCAGCCTTGGTAGAAGGCCAGCGCATCAGCTACGAGTTGATCACCGAGAAGGGGCGAACCTCGGCTGGCAACCTGCAGGCTGCCTGACACATTTTGCGCATAAGCCCGTGCAAACGTCTTGCACGGGCTCCTTCTTCTGGGTTTGACTCCGCCCGCTTCCTGCACGGGCATTCTCGGCCCAGACGGCCGCTCTCACCCTAGTAGTCCCTAAGCGAAGAGGAGTCCAATGGCGAAAACCCAATACAGCTTTGCCAAACGACAGCGAGAAATGGAGAAGCGCAAGAAAGCGGAAGAGAAGCGCGAGCGTAGAGCCAATCGAAACCGCTCCGATGATCAACCGGAGAAGCCCAACTCCTAGTTGTGCCCGGAATTGCATTCTGTGCTCTGTCGCTGGCCTTCGGGCACTGGAATCCGACCCCGCGTAGTGGCGTCTCGCGTGGCCAGGCGGACGAGGGCTTGGCGACTCCGGACATCCCTTTCTTTCCAGCGAGTGCTGGTCCGTGGGCGATCAGGCTCACCTCGAAATCCACTCTGGCGTTGGACAGCGACCTACGGTTCAGATGGTCGATAGCGCGGTTCAGACTCCGTGATGTAGGCCACCCAGCGGGCGTGTGCTTGTTCATCCGGACGCCCCGCTGCGATCTGTAACTCGACCACGTTCGAGAAGTCCGGGGTGAACGGTGCCGGGCGCGCGGCCCACCACGCCTGAACTCCCGGCAAGGACAACCACCACCCGAGAGTGTCGTGCCATCGATTCCAAACCTCAGGAGGAAGCGCACCGTTCTGGGCCTGATGAAAGATGAACTCGAAGCCCGTGAACATTTCATAGAAGGTCCACGTAAATTGGACGCGTTCGTTGGGCGTTAGTGAGCGATGATCCATAGCCCCACGCCGCAGGATGTCGGACAGCTCACTGCTTTCGCCCAATCGCCCCTGCAACGTAGCCACCCGGTCGAGCGCGCGGCCATAGGTTTCAGTCCTCTGCGATCGGGTGTTCTGACGAATCTGGATCGCTAGGTAAGCCAGGGTGGCAATGACTCCCGCCGCACCGAGCGCCTCCGCTATTGCGCCAATTGCATCCCAGTTCACCCTCATCTCCGCCCCCAAACTGAATGAGAGAGTACATCAGTCGGTTTGGTTGGCGAACGTTGGCTGAGGGTCGAAATCGAACGAGTCCCAGGGGGCTGCTTAGCCGCAGTCTAGTGCTCGGTCGCCTGATAGAGCCGATTGCTCGAGCAGGTCGCGGTCGCGTTGAATTCCGTGTTGAGCGCCCGCTCCGCAGGGGTCTGTAAGGCCGCCTGCCCTGCGACCAATATCTTCATTCTCCCTTATCTCTCGATATGAAGTCGGGAAGGCGGACTTCGGCTGACCGAACGCCGTTGAACCGGTGCTGCTGCACCAGGGATTCCTCGGTGCGCGCCCTCCGGTTCGACTCTCCCCGCTTCACTAATACAGCCGCGAACCGACGCAGGCGAGACCCTCGGGTCAAAGGGGTGGACGCTGATTTCGAACGTCGCCCGGGGTCCATGGTGGAAGTGCCATTGGACGACGCAATAGTTCGAAAGCTGCTCAGAAACGGAGATTATAGATCTTTAGATTCTTAGGCGAGGTTCGGCAAAGGGAAGAAAATCCAGAGGTCAGCACCAGCTAGACCTAGACGAAGAGACATAAGTTCATCGGCGTTGGAGTATGGTCGGGTATGCGTTCATCTCGCTTGGTTGTTCTTGCACTTGTTGGTACCTGGTTGTTGTTTGGGTGCACGGCCCAGCAGCACGTTAAGGACGTTCGCGCCGAGGACGCGGACCGGGTGACCGTAGGTACGGTGCAGAAGGAGATCCGGCTCGGCATGTCCGGCGCGGACGTTGCCACGGTGCTCGGCTCTCCGAACGTCGTCACTACCGATACCGAGCGTCGAGAGACCTGGATCTACGACAAGATCGCCACCGAGGTGGCGTATTCCAAGAGCGGCGGCTCCATAGTCGGCCTGATCTTCGGGGGTTCCGGCGGCGGAGTTGGTGTAGGCAGCACCAGCAGCGGCGCGACCAGCACGACCCAACGGACGCTCACGGTGGTCATCAAGTTCGATGAGAGCAACCTGGTTCGCGACTTCAGCTATCACACGTCGAGGTTCTGATGCCCGCGGCGGCGCTCCGGGCTCCGGCCAGGCAGCTGCTTCTGCTCGTCGTTTGTGCCACGGGCTGCGCGGGCACTCCGGAAGAAGCCTACCGATTACCACCGAGCACCTTGGAGGTGCGCGAGGTCCAGACCCGCACTTTCGAGGTGGTGGAAGGAAACGAGATCATTCGTGCGTCCGTAGCGCTTCTTCAGGACATGGAGTACAACCTGGACGAAGTGGAGCCGCAGCTTGGCCTGCTCACTGCCTCGAAGACGGTGGATGCCGACTCGGCGTCGCAGAAGGCGGGACTCATCGCGCTGGATGTGCTGGTCGGCGTGCTCGGCGCGGCTGGGGGTGGCAGCCCTACCGGAAGCGCGTATCTGGGCGCGGACGACAAGATCGATCTCGAACTGACGCTGGTCGTGTTGCCGAGCCTTGCGCGCGACGGCGATTATCTGGCGCGGTTCACGATTCAGAGCACGCTCTGGGACAAATCGGCGCGAGTGAAGAAGCAGGGCGTCATAGAGGATCCCGCCGTCTACCGCGAGATCTTCGACAAGTTGTCCAAGTCGCTGTTCGTTGAGAAGGAAACGCAGTGAAGATCGTGAGCCAAGGCTGGCTTCTGCTACTGCTGGGCGCGCTGGTCGGATGCGCGTCAACCGCGCCCGACATAACCGGCTCCGATCAGCAACTCGCCATGCGGCAGATCCAGACGCGCGAGTATGACACCCTGGACAGGGACATGACGATGCGATCCGTGGTCGCCACCCTGCAGGACCTCGGTTTTACGATTGATTCAGCGGATGCGAAGATCGGCACGATCACCGCCACGCGACTTTACCAACAGGCGCACTATGAAACCTACGAGATGCGCATGACGGTCACGGTGCGGGAACGGGACGGCGGGCGAATAGCAATCCGTGCCAACGCCCGGTTGGGCGAGAAAGCCATCGACACTCCAGAGACCTATCAGGACTTCTTCAATGCGCTGGATAAGTCCATGTTCCTCACGCTGCACCGGGTCGACTGAGGGTCGCGGAACGCCATGCAGGGTTGGCGAAGCCTGGCACGGTCAGGCTTCGATCCAATAGAATTCCCCGACTGACTCACTGGCTGACTGACTGGATATGGAGAACTCTGCAATGATTGGCGCGCCGTCCAAGAAAACCCTCTCCACGTGGGTTGCGATCTCGTTGTGGCTGTTGTTGACCGCGGGTTGTCAGACGAGTGATACGACGTTGCGCGACTCCGGTAGAAGCGACGCCTATATCACCGGGTTTCACGATGGCCGTCATAGTGGAATGAAAGAAGCGGGAAACTATCTGGAGCATGTCGTCAAGGACGTACAGCGATTCGAGACTGACGCCGACTATCGGTCCGGCTGGCTTGCCGGAGAGCAGGAGGGAATCCGGATGCAGCAACAGGCCAATGCTGCTGTGGGATCGGCAGAGGGGTACAGGATCGCCAAAGAAGCCGACAAATCGGCCGAAAGAGACATCGAGAAGGCCGGGGAGCGCGCCCTCAAGGATGTCGATGCTGACTCCCTGAAAAGTCTCAAGTAGCCACCGGAGGTCCTCAACGGCGCGCGAGTTGGTCGACGATGTCCAGCACCGCCTGGTTGAGCGCCACCACCCTATCCAGGTCCACGGCTTCCGGCCAGCGGTCTGCGGGATGATGGAACAGCCGGTTGCTGGCTAGGAACGAGACGTAGTCACCGTCGCCATCGTAGATGTTCCGCGCTTCCCCCAGCGGCCGCTCGTCGACTGGAGTAATCTCGCGCTCGGTGATGCCACGGGCGGTCAAAGCCGCCAAACTCGTCTTCAACAGATCGTCCGTCGATGCCTGGAAGCGCAAGGCACCGTCCACCGCAGCAAGGTTTGCCCCGAGGTGTATCCAGAGGTACGCCCCGCGCACCAGTTCCGGCGCTGAGCGAAGGTAGTGCTCCAGGCCGACGTGACCCAGTTCGTGGCCGGTATTGGCGGTGAAGATCACCGTGCGATCCGGCCGATTGGCAGCGAAATGGCGCGCCAACTCCAACCATAGCGAGATTCCTCCGGCACGCTCGGATGTGCAGGTCCACCACCCGCTGCGAGGCGTCATGATGACGAGCGGCGGAAGGCTTCCGTCAGCCCCTTCGATCGTTGCCTGAAGGTTGCAGGCGTAGGTCTGCTCCAGGGTCACGTGCGCCACGAACCGTACCGGTTCCGAGGTGCCCAGCGCTTCCTCCAGCCAATCCCGGTGCTCGGTGCCGACCTGCAACACCGGCGGGCCGTACGGCCGGGCGTAGTCGTCTGCGTTGAGAAGTGCCAACCCGGGCCGGACGAGATCCCCGGCGGCCACGGCCACGATGGCCTGGTGCGCACCGCGTTCGCGAGCCCTCTGCAGAGCCTGGGTGCCCGGGTGCCAGGGGCCGGGGCCGAACAGGGTCAAGCCGATTCCAACACCACTTTCGAGGTCCGACAGTGTTCCTTGCAAGCCGTCTGCATTGGTATGACCGCCATCGAACAGAGGCACGCCGTCAGCGCGCTGACCGCCGGCGGCTACGTAACACTCGTGCAGCACGCGGCGTTGAAACGGGAGGCGGTCCACCAACGGCTCCACGCCTGACCGCCGAAGCTCGTCGCTGAGCCATTGCGCCGTCTGGTCATCCCCCGTCGTGCCGGTGCGATGGTCGAGAATGGCATCCCAACCCCGAATGTCTGCTCGAATTCGCGAGCGCATCGCATCCTTCTGTGCGCTGGATCTAGCGCGTAACGGCGCCATCACAGAAGCCAGCACGGACATCCACAACACGGAACGTCGACTTAGCATCCTGCCCTTCCTGAAGCATTGCTCAGCGCACGAGCATACTCCGGTGTTCACTCCCATAGGCGACCGTCTTCGGGCAAAGAGGCTCCGTGCAGCCCGTGTCAGCTTCCTGCCAGACGGCGGCGGTCGATCCGAACGGTAGGAATGCCACCGAGCACCCCCCATAATTACTTGTCCAAGGGAGGCGGAAATGAGCCATGGGCAAGGTTGCCGGCGGATGCCACTGCGGCGAGATTCGTTACGAAACGACCTCTGAACCGGTGTTGCAGTGCCTCTGTTACTGCACTGACTGTCAAACCATCAGCGGCGCCGCCGGCTACGCGGTATATGGTGTGCCCGTCGACAGCGTCGTTGTGACGCGGGGCGAACCCGCCGAATACGACGTTCAGGCCGATTCCGGAAGGATCAATTCCCGGCGGTTCTGTCCGAATTGCGGTACCCGGATCTGGGCGCAGCTCGAGGAGCTGGGCCTCGCCAGCATCAACGGACTTACGCTGGACGATCGGGACCACTTCCGCCCATCGGCAAATCACTTCCCCGACAGTGCGCCGGACTGGTGCCAACTCGACCGCAATCTGGAGGTGCTGCCCCCTATCCCTCGGGATTCGTGATCGAAGGCGTCCTGAATGAACGAACCTCAGCCGGGAGCATGGGAGGGTCGATGCCGCAGAAGCCGAAGCCGTTCGTGACGTTCCACAAGGATGGGACGCTTTGGGCCAAGGGTCAGGTGATCGGCGACGTTCCGGTCGGCTACTGGGAATGGTTCCGCAAAACCGGGACCATCAGCCGATCCGGGTATTTCGACGACGGGGTCCAGGTCGGAGAGTGGACCACCTACGACCAGCAAGGCAACGTCTACAAGGTCACCGTCATGAAGGGGGGTGGACCGCGCGGCACAACGTCAGTCTGAGCCGCCAATTGTCTACAGGGGGAGGTGAGACTTGGACTGGAATGCGGCAGGGGCCATAGGCGAAATCCTGGGCGCGATCGCGGTGTTCCTGACGCTGGCCTATCTGGCCGCTCAGATCCGTCAGGCGAACAAGATGGCGCGCTTCGAGACGACCCGGGAAATCATGGCCCAGTTCAACGCCTGCAATCAGCTGTACGCGACGGACCCGTCGATCCGGAGGGTTCTGTGCGAGGAAGGAGTGCTGTCGGACGAGGACGGCGAGCAGCTGTATTCGTACGTAGACATGTACTGCAACGCCTGGGCTACCGCGCAAATGGCGTTCAGCGAAGGTCTCATCGACGAGACCCTGTTCCGTGGCGTGGTCAAGGACGTAGCGGTTGCTCTGCGTCGCTGGCCCAACATGCGGCAACCCGTCGAACGGTGGTTCGACAACTACCCGGACTTCAAGGGCTCCAAGATTTTCAAAGCGATTGGTCGACTCTGATCCGCTATTCGGGCTGTACGCGCTGCGCTTGATGCGTGACGTCGTAGTAGCTGGGCACGAGGTGGGCGGAATCGGCAGACTCGAGAAAGTGAACGAAAGTTTCGCTGAAGACGTCGCGGCGCAGGCGCCACCAGGCCTGAAAGCCGGGGCGGTGAAAATAGGTCACCATGAGCCGCGCCCAGCCGGTCCAGACGTCCTCTTCCAGGTATCCCTTGCGGTACTGATAGAACATGTTCTCGAAGTAGCGGAACGTCATGTAGAACATCTGCGAAATCCGCGCTCTGTCTTTCGGCTCCAGCGAGTCGTAGTTCTCCAGCGCTTCCATGTAGATTCCGGAAAGCTCCGGTGACGAGGCCAGCATCTGATTTGCCGCACCGAAATCCGACACGATGGACTGATACGTGGATGTCCTTGCCGTCTCGGTGCTCTTCTTGATCTGAATGGCCAGGTACACGAGGGACATCAGCACGGCCAGTGAGCTGATGAACTCCCCAAGATTGGCCAGCTCCTCGAGCGTCATTACTGGTCCCCGCTGTCGTTGGAGTCGCCAGCCGCGTTCATCCGGCAGATCGCTCGCGGGTCGTCCGTCGTGGTGATTTGGTAGTGTCGAGCCACGTTTTCCGTAACCTCACCCCATTTGGAACGCTTTACCCGAGCCTGATGATGCTCGAAAGCGGCTCGATCGGAAAACGCTTCGTAAACCTCGAACCGACACGGGTTCGAGCTGGCTTGGACCACCTCGAACGTGAGGCATCCTGGCTCGCCCTGGGTCAATCGAATGTGCTCGGCCAGCTCGGCCTCGACGCGCACAAGGTCATCCGCAGGCACCTCGATGAATCCACGCAGTATTACGGTTCCCATGGCCGAGTCCAATCGATGGTCGCGTTCCGCCTGTCAGGCGTGCAGCGCCTGGATGGTCTGCAGGCTGTCTGCAACGGTTCGCCGAACGTCCAGCGGCAGCACGATCACCCGGCTGGCGCCGGCTTCCCGGTAGGCGGCGACGCGGGCCTGCAGTGCTGCAGGGTCGCCCCAGCCGACGATGGTATCCACCAGGGCATCACTGCCGCCGTCGACGAAGTCGGCGTCGCCGAAGCCGAGTTGGCGCCACTCCCGATGGTAGTAGTCCAGAGTCAGATAGTAGCGCAGCTGTTTGCGGATCCTGGCCCGTGCCGCGCTCGGATCGGTCTCGGCGAGCATGGGGCACACGACGTTGAGCTCCGGTCCTTCGCCGATGCGTTCCCGGGAGGTGCGGGTGTGTTCGGGTGGCATCAGGTAGGTGAGGATACCGTCAGCCCGTTGCGCGCCGAGGGCCTGCAGCTTGGGCCCGTGGGCAGCGACGTAGAGCGGCGCCGGCAGCGTCGGCGGGGGAGACTGGAGCTCGGCGGCCGCCATGGCATCCAGGTAGCTGCGCAGCTTCTGCAGCGGCGCCTGCCATCGATGCCCGCGCGTGGTGTTGAGCCCGACGTTGGAAACCCCGATGCCGAGCAGGAAGCGGCCGCCCGAGAGCTCGGCCAGGGTCTGACGTGTCTGCGCCATGCTGTGCGCGTCGCGCACGTAGACGTTGGCGATACCCGTTGCCACCTTCAGACGGCTGGTGCGCGCCAGCAAAAAGCCGGCGGTGGCGACTGGCTCCCGGCCGAACAGCTCCGGCAGCCATAGGCTCTCGTAGCCCAGGGATTCGACAGCGGCCGCATACTCCAGCAGTGGGC
>Ga0209536_100010393_pt1 | contig 13743 bp, 15 predicted proteins | sample DeeMarSeWOR28_12_FD_187461 | JGI IMG/M metagenome (GOLD analysis project Ga0209536, IMG submission 187461) | Marine sediment microbial communities from White Oak River estuary, North Carolina - WOR-2-8_12 (SPAdes) (version 2) | ecosystem: Environmental > Aquatic > Marine > Intertidal zone >...
GGACCTCGCCAGAGGTTGAACTCTGCGAGATTGACTATTGGCTATGCACACTATTTGTCAAAGAACACATACGTCTCCGCTGTCGAAGCGGGCATTAAAGGTACGGAAGAAAAAACCCGAAGTCAAGAACCCGGTAGGGCACCACCAGAGAAATTCTTCTCATCCTTGCCCGCAGTTCCCAGCAGAGGGGTAGGCATGGTACAAACTCCCCGACTCAAAAGCAAGCTTTTTCGGTCGAATCAGCGCAGGCGATCAACCCCCCAGGTCTCCATCTCCGACAGGAGCCCGCGGTCTGTAAGATCGTAATGGATGGGGGTCACCGAGACATACCCCTCCTGGACGGCAATTTGATCGGCCTCCGGGTCGATGTCGGTCACATTGAGCCTTCCCTTCAGCCAGTAGTATTCCCGATTGGCCGGGTCGAGGCGAACATCGAATGTGTCATCCCATGTCGAGGACCCCTGACGGGTCAGGCGGATTCCCCGGATATCGGCCTCCGGAATGGCGGGCACGTTCACATTCAGGAGCCTTCCCGGGGGGAGTCCCTTCTCGGCAACCAGCCGTGCCAGACGCGCAGCCAGGCGGGCGGCATAGCTGAAATCGGCCTCCCCATAGGTGGTGAGTGAAACGGCCATCGAGGGGATTCCCAGGATGGTCCCTTCGGTGGCAGCCGAGACCGTACCGGAGTAGATAATGTTGATTGCGGTGTTTGACCCGTGGTTGATGCCCGAGACCACCAGGTCCGGGCGCCCGTCTTTCAGGAGAAACCGCACACCCAGCTTGACCGCATCGGCCGGCGTCCCCTCGACGGCGTAGCCGAAGAACTCCCCCTCTGCGAAGAAGGGGATCGCCCGGATCGGGTAGTTCATCGTAATGGCATGGCCGACGGCGCTCTGCTGCTTGTCCGGCGCCACCACGGTGACCTCCCCAATCGAGCGCAGTTCCCGCGCCAGGGCATGGATCCCGGGAGCCGTGATACCGTCGTCGTTGCTGACCAGAATCCTCAAGTTCCGCTTCACAGAAGATGGCTGCATGGGGTACTCCACCAGATTACCCGGCAAGCGCTGCCGGGATCTCCCAGGTGCGGTCGTCGCTCACTCAGTAGCTCTCGCGCGCGGTCGGGAATCGCCGGCCCTTGACGTCCCCGATATAGCTCGAAAAGGCCGCGCGCATTTGATCGGCCATCTCGGCGTACCGCCGGACGAACCGGGGCTTGAACTCCTCGGTCAACCCCAGCATGTCATACACGACGAGCACCTGACCGTCACAGTGGGGACCGGCACCAATGCCGATGGTCGGGACAGGGATCGCGCTGGTGACTTTCCGCGCCAGCGACGACGGGATCTTCTCCAGCACGCAGGCGAAGACTCCGGCCTCCGCCAGCAGCCGGGCATCCCGGACCAGCTGTGTGGCCTCCGCCTTTGTGGTTGCCCGGACCTCGTAGGTGCCGAACGTGTTGATGGCCTGCGGCGTGAGACCCAGATGGCCCATCACCGGAATGCCGATTTTGACGAGGTGAGCAGTGATCTCGGCGACGAACTCCCCTCCCTCGAGCTTCACGGCTCCTGCACCGACTTCCTTCATGACGCGCCCGCAATTGCGCACGGCATCGTCGATGCTCGTCTGGTAGGACATGAACGGCATATCCACCACAACAAGGGCATGGCGTACAGCGCGTTTCACCGCCTTTGCATGGTAGATCATGTCTTCGACCGTGACCGGGAGTGTGGTCTCGTGCCCTTGAATTACGTTCCCCAGGGAGTCGCCCACCAGGATGACGTCGACGCCGACCTCGTCCAGGAGTCGCGCCACCAGGAAGTCATAGGCCGTCAGCATGGCGATCTTTTCGCCCGACTGCTTCATTGTCATGACCGTCCGCGTGGTCACCACGCGCCCGCGGTCTGGAGTCTTCCGTGCTCGGTTCATCGATCACCTCCCGACGAAGACTATACCCCATTCCTGCTCGAAGGCCTCCCGGAGCGGTACCACGAGCTCCTCCGGGTCAACGGGCCGGCCCAGGATCGCGGACAGGTCCGTCGTCGTACGCTCCAACTCGGTACGGATCTGCTGCCGGAGATCCTCAGCCGGAAGGCGGAGGTAGTTCACCAGATCCAGGTGGGCGCCTCCGCAGAGTATCGACCCGTGCTGAAGGACGACCTCCGCCCCTCCGGTACCATAGCGGCGCTGGGCGCTCCCCACCAGTTTGCGTCCCTTCCACCCGATCTCATAGCGCGCCGAGCTGGCAAAACAGGGTATCGCCGATGGCTGTCGGTACGCTTCGGAAAAGTTCGGCTGTGCCTTCTGGAGCGAGACGTCCACTCCCAGACGACGGAGCCCGCGGACCAGGGCCCGGCTGATGGTGTTGTAAACCTGAAGCACACCGCGACCTGCGCTGTGCATCACCACGCTGTAGGTCAACTCCTCGGCATGAAGGATTGCCCGACCACCGGTGGGCCTCCGCACGATATCGATCCCTGCCGAGTGAAGCGCCGCGGAAAGCAGGTCTTCCTCACGCTGGTGGTGGCCCAGGGACACTGCCCATGGTCGCCAGCGATAGAAGCGAAGCGCGGGAAGGTGGCCGTCCCCGAGCCCGGGATCCTCCCGCTGCTGCCTCCCCAGGAGGCCAGCAACGAGGGCCTGGTCACACTCCATATTGGCCTTGCCGGAGCGAAACCCTGTTCTGAGCAGGCGCCAGGAGTGCGGCGGGAGGACGGAGTCAGCGGGCAAGGCGTGGCGCTCCGATGATGCCCCGGGAGCTGCCGGCCACAAAATCCACGACCGCGCGCACTTCGGCAACTTCCATCAGCCCTGCGTTCTCCCGCAGACGGCTGAGGGCCTGGGAGACGTTGAGCCCCGAACGATAGAGATGCTGGTAGGTCTCGTGGAGCGCGTCGAGGGTTGCTCGCGTATAGCCGCGTCGTCTGAGGCCGAGCTGGTTCAACCCTTCGAAGACTGCCGGTGTCCCGCCCACCAGCACGAAGGGAGGAACGTCCTTGGGGATGCGGAGTCCGCCTCCGATCATGGAATGGGCCCCGATGCGGACAAACTGATGCACGGGGGTGATGCCCCCGATGATCGCATAGTCCTGAACCTCCACATGGCCGGCCAACATGGCCGCATTGGCCATGATTACATGATCTCCGAGCCGACAGTCGTGTGCAATGTGGCAGTAGCCCATGATCATGCACTCGGTACCGATGAGCGTTCGCCCGTCGTCCCCGGTGCCGCGGTGCAATGTGGCGTACTCCCGGACAATCGTCTTGGCCCCGAGCTCGCAGGTGGTCGGCTCACCACGGTATTTCAGGTCCTGGGGGACGTGTCCGACAACCGCGCCGTGGTGGATCTGGCAGTTCGGTCCGATCCGTGCACCACTGCCAATGAGAGCGTTGGCGTGGATGACGGTGCCATCGCCCACGGTCGCGCCATCTTCGACGATCGTGAACGGGCCAACACTGACCCCTGCACCCAGCTGTGCCTTGGGGCTGACCACCGCGCGGGGGTCGATCAATGTCGTCATGCGCCTCCCGCCACCGCGGAGTCCTTGCGGTCCACGATCGAAGCCATCATGTCCGCCTCGGCGACCAGGTGGCCCTCGACGAAGGCCTTTCCTGACATGCGGCAGATGCGGGTCTTTCGGGTCTGCATGGTGAGCTCGAAGACCAGCTGATCGCCCGGCATCACGGGCCTGCGAAACTTTGCGTTGTCAATGCCCATGAAAAAGACGAGTTTGTCGCCGGGGTTTTCCGTCCCGTTCAACAGGAGAATGCCCCCGGTCTGTGCCATCGCCTCCAGGATCAGCACCCCCGGCATAACTGGCTGCCCCGGGAAATGGCCTTCGAAGAAGGGCTCGTTCACGGTGACATTTTTGATCCCGACGATCTTCTCGTCCATCTTGAAATCGACGATCTTGTCGATCAACAAGAACGGATAGCGGTGGGGCAGGATTCGCTTGATCGCGTTGATGTCAAAGACGACGCCTTCCTTACGTTCATGCTGGAACTTCCGGATGAGCTTCTTCTGCTCGTAGAGCTTTCGGATCATCCGGGCGAACTCGATGTTGCTTGCATGGCCGGGGCGGGCCGCCAGAATCTGTGCCTTGAGCGGCACGCCGATCAGGGCAAGGTCACCCATCACGTCCAGCAGTTTGTGGCGCGCCGGCTCATTCGGATAGTGCAGAGGACGGTTGTTGATCACCCCGTTTCCCCCCAGGATCACTGACTCCCGGATGCCGAGCTTGTCGGTGATGCGCTTGATTTCGGCATCCTCCAGATCCCGGTCAACGATCACGATCGCGTTGTCCAGGGTCCCCCCCTTGATCAGTCCCTGGCTGTGGAGTGCCTCGACCTCGTGCAGGAAGCAGAAGGTCCTGCACGGCGCGAATTCCGTCACAAACTCCCGGTCCAGGTCAAAGAGCCCCGTGTGTTGACTCCCCAGGGCCGGATTGTTGTAGTCCACCATCACGGTGATCCGGTAGTCATCGGTCGGAAGCGCGACGATATCGACCTTCTTCTCTTCGTTGTGGTAGTGGACCGTCCGGTCAATGATTAGGTAATCTTTGGGCTCCTTCTGCTTTTCGAATCCCGCACTCAGAAGGAGATCGACATACGGCTTTGCACTTCCGTCGCCCACCGGCGGCTCGTTGTTGTCCAGCTCAATCAAAATATTGTCGATCTGCAGACCGACCAACGCAGCCATCACGTGCTCGACGGTGTGGACGCGGGCACCCCCCAGCTCGATGGTGGTCCCGCGTGAGATATCCACAACGTGGTCAATATCGGCGGGGACATCCGGAGAGCCGGGAAGGTCGACACGCCGGAAGCGGATGCCGTAGTTCTCCGGTGCCGGCTTGAAGGTCATCGTACAGATATTGCCGGTGTGCAGGCCGATGCCGGAAAGCGAGGCGGGTCGGTGAATCGTACGTTGCTGGACAAGCATCAGGGGCTCCTGAGTCAATTCTGCTCGAGATCGGGCGGCACGTCCTCAGCCGGACCGCCGGGCGAGTTCCTCTTCCAGTGCGGCGACTTTCTTCTGCAGCTCTCGCACGGTTCCCAGAAGGTCTGGCAGCTGCGTCAGCGCTCCTTGCATGCGCAGCGATTGCCGGTGTGCATGTGCCGGATAGCCAAAGAGCGTTTCGCCAGGGCGGGTGACTGACTTGTGGACTCCTGACTGGGCAGCGATGGTGGTGCGATCGGCAATCTCGATATGCCCAACGAGGCCCACCTGTCCGGCGATCACGCAGTTGCGACCCAGCCGTGTGCTTCCGGAGATGCCTGCCTGAGCGGCGATCACGGTGTGCTCCCCCACCACGACGTTGTGTGCGATCTGGATCAGATTGTCCAGTTTGACCCCGCGACGGATGATGGTCTCGCCCATGGTCGCCCGGTCAATGGTGGTGTTGGCTCCGATCTCGACATCGTCCTCGATCACGACGATGCCGGTCTGCGGGATCTTCTCATAGCTCCCGTCCGGGCGGGGTGCGAAACCGAACCCGTCGCTGCCGATGACCGCGCCCGGCTGGATGATCACGCGGGCACCAACGCGGCAGCCCTCACGAACCGTCACCCGGTGATGGAGGAGGCTATCGGAACCCACCTCGACATCCTCGCCAAGCACGACGCCGTGTCCCAGCGCCACGCGGTCGCCGAGCCGGCATCCCGCCCCCACCACCGCGTGGGCACCAAGCCGGACCTCTGTGCCAAGGACAGCAGAGGGATGGACGACGGCGCTGGGATGGATCCCGGCCGGGACGGGGTCGGGACCGGGCTCGAGGGTTGCCAACACGCGCAGAAATGCGCCGTAAGGATCATCGACCTGGAGGAGGATCGGGCCGGCTGGTGCGGCATCAGAGGCAACGTCGCGCCCGACGATCACCGCAGAGGCGCGGGTCGAAGGGAGGAATTTCAAGTACTTTGGGTTTGCGATGAATGTGATGTCCCCGGCAGTGGCCTCTTCAATCTTGGCCACACGCCGGATCTCTCTCTCCCCTTCTGTCTCCCCCACACCAGCGCCGATCAGCACGGCGATATCCCCGAGTCTCATCTGGTGGATTCCCCGCGGAGGGATCTACTTGCCGAACACCTGCATTCGCGTGAGCACTGTCTGCGTCAGATCGCGCGATTCGCTGGCGTACAGCAGCAAGATTTCTCCGCTCTTGTCGAAGATGTAGTCATAGCCCTCTTCCGTGGCAATCTCCTCCAGGACCTTGAAGAGCTTGTTCTGAATTGGCTTCATGACCTCTTCCTGTTTCTGGAAGAGCTCCCCGTTCGGGCCGAATTTGCGCGCCCGGAAGTCCGCAATCGACTGGTCGAGTTCGCGTAGCTGCTGCTCCTCGGCCGCCCGGGCCTGCTCGGTCAGGATGAGCTTCCGCGTGTCGTAGTCATCAAAGCGGCGCTTCCAGTCTGCCTGCATCTTCTGGAGCTCTTCCTCCCATCCCGCGACCAGCGCATCGAGCGTCTTCTGGGCGTCGATCGCCTCCGGCAGCGCCTTCATGATCGCATCGGAGTTGATGTGCGCAATGTTTGTCTGGGCGTTGAGTCCGGCGGCGGACAACAGCACCAGGAGGGCAACAATGCCAACCCGCGTCATCGAAGGATCTCCCTCATCGTCCTCGCTTCAGCCGGTCGATCACCTTGAAGGTCAGTTCGTGCGCTGGATCGCCATAGAGCAGAATCTGGATCTGATCGGTCTTGTCAAAGACGAAACTGTACTTCTCTTCCTTGGCCACCGAGGCAATCGCCTGCCGGATGTCGTCCCGCAGGGGTTCGAGCATCCGCTCGGTCTCACGGGCAACCACACCGTCTGACCCAAATTTCTGGATGCGGAACTCATTGAAGCGCCGCTCCATCTCCAGCAGCCGCTGCTGCTCGGCCCGCTTGGTTGCCTCGTTCATGAGGGCTTCCTTGCGCTGATAGTCCTCATAGTTCTGCTGCAGATTACTCTGCAGCATCTCCAGCGAGTCCTGCAGCGGTTTGGTGAACGCGTCGATGCGCCGCTGCACCTCCTGTGCGGCAGGGAGCTCCTGGAAGATCTTGTTGGAGTTGACAAAGCCTATCTTCTGGGTCTGCGCATACAGACCAGGAGCCATTATCAGCGCCAGCGCAACGATGGAAATGCGGTGCATGCTCTTCACGGTATCCTCAAGCAAGTGAGACAGGTGACAGGAAGACATCAACGGGATGCACCCCCACGGCCGGTGGAGGATCAGAATCCCTTGCCGAACACAAAATGGAAATGCCACCCATCGGGGCGACCATCGCGCGGGAAGACGTCATCGAACCCGTACCCGTAGTCGAACCCGAGCATCCCGATGGGCTGGATCTGAATGCGTGCTCCGAAGCCGGCCGACCGCCGGAGGGAGAAGAAATCCGCCTTGGAAAATGACTCGAAGACATTACCGCCTTCAAGGAATCCCAGCACATAGATGGGAACCGGATTGATGGAGATCGCAAGCCGGAGCTCGATGGTCTGACGGGTCATCGCCTTCCCGCCCACGATTTGCCCCAGCGAGTTTCTCGGTCCGACCGCCTGATCATCATAGCCGCGGAGCGGGGTCGTGGAGATCATTCCCAGGCCGGTTCCTCCCATGAAGAACAAATCGATCGGTGGCACGATCGAGTTGTTGATCTCCTGCAGGACGCCGAAATCGGCCCCAAAGTAGAGGGCCAGCCGGCTCCCTCCGAACAGGGGGACGAACCACTCGGACCGGAGCATCCACTTGTGGAAATCGATGTTCCCGGGAAGGAAGGGCCCGCCGGAGACCTCAACCGAGAGCGAGATGTTTGACCCCCGAGAGGGAAAAATCGGATTGTCAATGCTGTTGCGCGTGATGATTCCCTGGAGACTTACCTGGGTGGTTTTTCCCTCGACGTAGATGCCTCGCCCGTCACTCACATTGTTGGATTGCGCCCGGAGGATGAGGTCCCCCCGAAAGTAGTCGTCCGGCCAGCGCAAGCGACGTCCGAGGCGAAGGGATCCACCGGTCTGGGTCAGGTCGTAGAGATAGGACTGCCGGGTGTCGTAGACGCTCACGCCGAGCAGTGTGGGGGTGTCCATCAACCAGGGTTCGGTGAAGCCAATGCTGAAGGTTCGGAACCGCGCAGCCTCACCGAACTGCCATTCGAAACTGAGGATCTGCCCCGCCCCCCCGGAAAACGGCTGGCTGATTGAGAAGTTGTTGATGGTGAATCCGAGGGCCCCGGTCACACCATACGCCCCGCTGTAGCCGATAGAGGCACTGATGTTGTCGCTGGATTTTTCCTCGACCTCGTAGCTGAGGTCCACGGTCTTGTCATCCACAAGGGTGTAGTCGGGGAGGATCTTCTCGGGGTTGAAGTAGTTCAGCACGGCCAGCTGCCGGATGCTCCGGATGATTGCCGCGCGGCTGAAGTAGTCACCCGGGCGCGTATAGAGCTCGCGGCGAATGACCTTCTCCCAGGTCTTCGTATTGCCTTTGATGGTGATCTGACCGATCCGGAACTGGTTCATCTCATAGACTTTGATCGTCAGGTCGATCTGGTCCTCCCCCACCCTCTCCTCAATCGGCTCGGCAAAGAAACGAAGGTACCCGTTATCCAGATAGAGCGACGCCACGTCGGTCTGATCTTCGTTGCCTCTCAGGTTCTGCTCGAACTTCTCCAGGTTGTACACGTCACCCGGAAAGAGGTCCAGTCGGGCGTTCAGCACCGGTTCCTGGTAGACCGTATTGCCCTCCCAGCTAATGGAGCGGATCCGGTACTGCGGACCCTCGAAGACGCGCACCAGGACGAACATCCGCTCTCGGTCCTCGCTGTACCAGAGTGAGTCGCCAAGGAGCTGAGCATCTCTGTATCCGTTCCGGCGGTAGAACTGGACAACCCGCTTCTTGTCCTGCTCGAAGAGCTCCCGCTTGAAGTTCGCCGAGGACCAGAACTGCCACCAGCTGGAGGTAGAGATCTCATCCATTTCGTCGCGGAGATCATCGTCCGAGAAGGCCTCATTTCCTTCGAAGTAGATCTCCTCGACCTCCACCTCGCTCCCCTCGTCGATCTCCACACGGAGGTTGACCCTGCTGGTGCCGGTGTCGGCACGCTCGGTACTCACCCGTACATCGGCCAGCAAATACCCCTCCTCCTCGTACATTGCCTCGAGCTGCCGTCGGAGGCGGACGGTCTCCTGCGGGGGAACCACCTGTCCCCGCACGAGGCCAATCTTCTTCTCGATGTCATCCGTACCGATCTCATCGTTGCCCGTGATGAGGACCTGCTCGAAGCGGGGGAGCTCCTTCACCCGAATGGCAAGGAAGACTCCATCCCCCACCCTCCGGTCCGCGGCGATCTGAATGTCCTCAAAGATCCTGAGCGACCAGAGTTTCTTCAGCGCCGAGGGGATCTGGTCGCCCGGATGAGAGATCTCGTCCCCCACCCGCAGGCCGGAATTGGCAATCACGGCCGTGGGATCAGCCAGCGTGTTCCCTTCGACCGAGATCCCGAGGATTCTGTACACTTCGGGGGTGGGCTGCTGCTGTGCGAGAAGAAGAGGACTCGCTCCGATCAGGCACCATCCCCACACCACCAGCATACGCGCTAGTGTTTTCATCGTCACAACCCTGTAACGCTCCTGATCAAGCCTCTCAACACGCTCTGTCTGCGGACCTTCGCTTTCGCCAGCTGTTCGCTGACCATGCCGAAACGGCGCTCCCGCCGCTGGTAGTCACGGATGGCGGCGTAGAGCTCGTCACGGCGAAAGGCAGGCCAGTACTTCGGGGTGATGAAGATCTCGGAGTAGGCGAGTTGCCAGAGCAGGAAGTTGCTGATGCGGAACTCGCCGCTGGTTCTGATCAGGAGATCCGGATCGGGTATCTCGGCCAGATACTGACCGATGAGTTCTTCAGTGATTTCGTGCTCGGCAATGCGACCCGCACGGAGGTCCCCGGCAATCTTCCGGAACGCCTGCGTGAGTTCCCAGCGGCCACTGTAGCTCAGGGCCAGCACCAGGGTCAGCCCCGTGTTGTTCCTGGTTCGCTCGCCACCTTCGGCCAGCTCCCGCTGCACCTCAAGGGGCAGGGCGGTGATGTCCCCGATGGAGGTGAGGCGAACGTTGTTTGTGTGCAGACGGTCGGTTTCGTCGCGGAGTGCTTTCAGAAGCAGGCGCATCAGGAGGGAGACCTCCTCCTGCGGGCGCTTCCAGTTCTCCGTGGAAAACGCATAGAGGGTCAGATACTCCACCCCGAGCTGGCCGCAGGCCTCGACGATGTCGCGGACCGACTCCACCCCCTCGGTGTGGCCCGCGATGCGGGGCATCCCCCGCTCGGTGGCCCAGCGGCCGTTCCCGTCCATGATGATGGCGATATGACGGGGAATCTCACCGGACCTCCGGAGGGCCTCCTGCTCTTTTCGATCCTCTCCTGTCGCCTGCTGCGGACCCTTGGCCAATGCCGGCTCTCTCCACGCTGCGGTGTAAGTGGGCGGTCCAGATTGCTATACTCGGAAAAAAAATTTACGTTATTCATTGACGAAAGTCAACGATTGAGCCCACCACGCCCCCACTGTGCGAAGCGAAGGAAAGGGTACCGATGGCAGCATTACCGAATCTCCCCGCCATGATGAAGCAAATCCAGAAGGTGCAAGAGAAGATGGCCGAGATCCAGGATGCCCTCGAGGCGAAGACCGTGAGCGCAGAGGCCGGGGGTGGCATGGTCAAGGCTGTTGCCAACGGAAAACAGCGCCTGGTCTCAATCTCGATCGACCGGGAGGTCGTCAACCCCGAGGATATCGAGATGCTGGAGGATCTGGTCCTGGCCGCCAGCAACAAGGCGCTTGAGGACGCCTCCCGAATGGCCCAGGAGGAAATGTCACGGGCCACAAGCGGGATGCTCCCGAACATCCCGGGTCTTTCCCTCCCCGGCATGTAGGCCACGAGCAATGCTGTACACCTCTGAGGCCCTCCAGGAGCTGATTGACGAGTTCGGCCGGCTCCCGGGTATAGGGCGGAAGTCAGCGCAGCGGTTGGCGCTCTTCATCCTCAAACGTCCCCGCGAGGACGCCGTCAGGATGGCAAAGGCCCTGGTCAGCGTCAAAGACCGGATCCGGTACTGTTCGGTCTGCTGGAACATCACCGAAAAGGATCCGTGCCCGATATGCGCCAGTCAGAAGCGCGACCGGGGCATGATCTGTGTGGTCGAGGAACCCTCGGACGTGATCGCGCTGGAGAAGACCCACGAATTCCGGGGTCTCTACCACGTCCTGGGTGGAGCGCTCTCACCGCTGGACGGGATCGGCCCGGACGAGCTGAAGGCGCGTGAGCTTCTCGAACGCATCACGCCGGAGGTGCGCGAAGTGATTCTGGCAATGAATCCCAATGTGGAGGGTGAGGCCACGACGATCTACCTCACCAGGCTGCTCAAACCCCTCGGGGTGCGTCTCAGCCGGATCGCGCGAGGGATTCCCATGGGGGGAGACCTTGAGTTCGCCGACGAGGCCACGCTGAGCCGCGCGCTGGAGGGACGAATCACCCTGTGAGATGAAGGCACCTGCGCGGGCTTCCATTCCCAGAGCGACTGTTCCGGCGGCACTCCTGCTGCTGGTCGGCGCATGCGGGCTCTTTGAGCCGCGCGACCCGCAGTCCCCCACCGAATCGGGTCTGAACTTTGTCCCGCCCACCGAACCCGGGATTGTAATCAACAATCTCCAGGCCGCCGTTGACCAGAAAAATGTCGCGAACTACGTCGCCTGCTTTGCTGACGTGGCCCGCCAGGGACGACCGTTTGTCTTCATCCCGTCGGCCGAGGCCAGCGCCCAGTACGGCGCTGTGCTCGCCGAGTGGGACCTGACAAAGGAAGAGGCATATTTCCAGAACCTTATCGCACGGAGTCCCGCCACGGCCTTCTCAAGCCTGGTCCTGACGCTTCAATCAACGATTGTCAGTGCCGATTCCGTCCTGTACGAATACGACTACATCTTTTCCTTCAACCACAGCGAGCAAGGATTTCCACAGACCGCGCGCGGGCGGCTGCAGTTCACAGTGGGCGTCGACGCCAGCACATTCTGGACGATCCACCGCTGGATCGACTTCAAGTCTACGGACGACGCCACATGGAGCCTTTTCAAAGGCAAGTTCGGAAATTGAATGCCCGGACGCGAGCACACACCGGCTCTCCTGTCGGCGGTACTCTTCTCCACGCTCCTGGCAGCAGGCTGCCTCAATCCATTCGCGCCGGGCCTGGAGGAGACGCCGGCACAGTCCTCCTGTGACCCCTCCACGATCGACGGGGTCTTCCAGTGTTTTCAGGCGGCCTACACGTTTCGCGACACGACTCTCTACGGCCAGCTCATTGGCGGGGAGTTCGTCTTTGTCTACCGGGACTATGATCTGGGGATCGATGTGACCTGGGGGAGGGACGACGAAATGCGCACCACCTACGGTCTCTTCCGGAACGCCCAGAAGCTTGACCTAATCTGGAATAACATCGTCAACACCTCAGCGGAATCGACGCGTGTCACGGTGGTCCGGGGGTTTAACCTGACGGTGGTCTTCAACCCGAGCAACGTGGAGCGCGTGGACGGATATGCCAACTTTGTCTTCTCGCGTCTCAATAGCACCGACCCTTGGAAGATCGTCCGCTGGCGCGATGAATCGAATTTCTAGGGCCTTGCCATGAGCCTGTCCTACACCCTCCGGGAGAGCGTGTCCGGCTTCACGCGGACGAAGCTCTCGAGCGCCGTCTCGATCCTTACGATCTGCATCTCACTGCTCCTTCTCGGCGTCTTCGGCATCCTGAGCATCAACGCCTCGCGTTTCATTGACGCCCTCCGCGACAAAGTCGAGCTGGAGGCGTTCCTGGAGGAGCCGATGACCGACGAGGAGATTTCCACGCTGCAGGCAACGGTCGTGGCCATCGACGGTGTCGAGCACGTCATGTTCGTGTCCAAAGACGAAGCCGCCCGCATCTTCAAGGCAGAGTTCGGCGAAGACATCACGGCCGTGCTGGATTTCAATCCCCTTCCTCCTTCGTTCAAGATTCGCCTCGCTCCTGCAAGCAGAACGGCAGCCGAGGCGCAACGGATCAACGACCGTCTCCTCACGCTCACGGGCATCTCCGAAGTGGTTTACCGCAAGGGATTGATCGAACTCATCGATCGGCGGACCGAGGCAGTCAACTCGCTCACCCTTGGCCTGGGGATTCTGGTAAGCCTCTCTGCGATTGTATTGGTGTCGAACACCATCCGCCTTGCCATCCACGCCAAGCGCCGCATCATCGAGACCATGAGCCTGGTGGGTGCCACGAACACTTTCATCCGCCTCCCCTTCCTCCTGGAAGGGATCATCCAGGGCTTCCTTGGGGGGCTGCTCGCAACCGGTGTGCTCTATCTCGCCTTTGGCCGCGCCATTCCCTTCCTTTCCCCCGAGCTGGGGGCCTTCCTCTTGACCGAGCCACTCTACTACCTCGTGGTGGTCGGTGCCGGAACGGCCCTGGGGCTATTCGGAAGCGCCATCTCCGTTACACGTTATATCCGTCCTTCCGGCGCGAGCTGAGCACCTCCCCTTCCTGGCACGGTTCGGGCCATCTCGGTTGCAACTCAAAATGTCCTTTCTTAGATTGGTCGAAGCGTATCGCCAACCCCACCCTCTGTTCCGTGGCGTACACCCGCGCCGCCGTTTCCAACCACATCGCGAGCAGGTTCCATGAAACGAATCGCCGCATTCTACTCCTCATCGGTTGGTCAGAAACTCCTGGTCGGGCTCTCGGGCTTTTTCCTGTGCAGTTTT
>Ga0209536_100010394_pt1 | contig 13743 bp, 10 predicted proteins | sample DeeMarSeWOR28_12_FD_187461 | JGI IMG/M metagenome (GOLD analysis project Ga0209536, IMG submission 187461) | Marine sediment microbial communities from White Oak River estuary, North Carolina - WOR-2-8_12 (SPAdes) (version 2) | ecosystem: Environmental > Aquatic > Marine > Intertidal zone >...
CACGGCGGACCTCTCGCTGAAGTTCGACCCGATCTACGAGCCCATCGCACGACGCTACCTGAAGAACCCCGAGGAATTCAAGGACGCCTTTGCCCGGGCCTGGTTCAAACTGACCCACCGCGACATGGGGCCCCGCTCGCGCTATCTCGGCCCAGAGGTCCCGAAGGAGGAACTGATCTGGCAAGACCCGGTGCCCGCAGTCGATCACAAGCTGGTCGGCGCGCGGGATATTGCAAGATTGAAGGGCAAAATCCTGGATTCGGGACTGTCTGTCTCCCAGCTGGTCTCGACCGCCTGGGCCTCGGCGTCCACGTTCCGCGGCTCCGACATGCGCGGCGGGGCGAACGGGGCGCGCATTCGCCTTGCGCCGCAGAAGGACTGGGAGGTTAACCAGCCGGCCCAACTGAATAAGGTCCTGCGGGCACTTGAGAAAATCCGGAAGGAGTTCAACAGCGCGCAGTCAGGCGGTAAGAAGGTTTCGCTCGCCGACTTGATTGTCCTGGGCGGATGCGCCGGCGTCGAGCAAGCGGCGAAGAATGCCGGTCATAAAGTGACCGTGCCCTTCACGCCGGGACGCACGGATGCCTCGCAGAAGAAGACCGACGCGGCGTCATTCGCCGTCCTCGAACCGAAGGCAGACGGGTTCCGCAACTACCTCAAAACCAAATACGCCGTATCGGCAGAGGACCTGCTGGTGGATCGGGCGCAGCTGCTGACGCTTACCGCTCCTGAGATGACGGTTCTCGTTGGCGGCATGCGCGTCTTGAGTGCCAACTTCGGACAGTCCCAGCACGGCGTTTTCACCAAGCGGCCCGAGACGCTCACCAATGACTTCTTCGTGAACTTGCTCGACATGAACACGACGTGGAAGGCAACCTCGGGAGACGAAGGCGTGTTCGAAGGTCGTGATCGCGCAACAGGCCAACTCAAATGGACCGGTACCCGCGTGGACCTCATTTTCGGTTCCAACTCCCAACTCCGGGCCTTGGCGGAAGTCTATGGATGTGAGGACTCTCAGGAGAAGTTCGTTCACGACTTTGTGGCTGCGTGGAACAAGGTAATGAACCTTGACCGCTTCGACCTTGCCTGATCGCGGCATAAAACGTCTTCGAGGGCTTCTGCAGCGTATGCTGAACGGCAAATCGAATGGTCGGGAAGCGATAACCGCCGCGAATTGACCGATGCTTGGAACGCTTACGAGGCTGCCGGCAACCTATGAGGGCGGCGTTTCAATACAAATCTGAAACGCCGCCCTTTCTTCAGGCCCTTGCCGTCCGCAGATCACAGAATCGGAGCCAAAAGCACATAACAGGCGCCTCAAGAATGACGTTTTCCGCGTTGCTTCAGGTGCCCCCTGGGCGAGCGTTCAGGGATTATTATCCAATATTTGAGTCCGAATCATTCAGCATAATTAAACCATAGCTTATATATGCTTAACTTTCCGGAATTTGGAGCATCCGGTTAGGTTTCGACAATAGTACAACCTGTTGAATTTTAACAACATCGAAATCATTTTTTAAACCGACATAATAATAGAGGATAGCATGGACAAGGCTGAAACACTTGTTGTTCAGAGACTGAAATTGGGAACTGTATTTAAAGTCATACTAACAGGAAATATTTTTGGTTTCGCTATCTTAGCGACTGTAATCGGCATATTCAGCTTGTTTGGGGCAGGGGTAATCAAGTGGAACGACCAATATATTACCGGTTTTAAGGGACTGATTGCGTCTCCTTTTATTGGAATCTTTGTAGGTTTAATTATCGGAATTTTTACAGCACTTTTTACTTATATCGGATTGCGTTTGTACGCCATGTTCAAACCAATGACAATTGAATATGTTGCCTATATGGTGGACCCTCCCCCAATTATTAAACCGGGGTCATTTTAAAGGCCATGGTATTTGGGTTGGATTGATTTTGACCCTGAAATAAATATTTGATAGATTACAGCATGTCGAAATCATAGTGCAATTTTTCAAGAAAATCGTACGAGCGTCGTTTCTGGCGAGTTAACCACCTTACAATATCGTCAAAAAAGCGAATGTGACCAATATCCATTTTTCCATGAAGATAATAAAAAACAAATCAATATTAATCTTCAAACGCCTACGGAATATAATTTTTAATGACCGCTTTGGTTCCTGTTTCGGAGCAATATTTTTCACGGTTTGGATAGGTCAGAGGTTGTACTTTAATTATACAGAGCATTTCACTTTTACGATCGATGCATTGACCTGGTGGCTTATAACACTGCAATTCTGTATTTTTGTCATTGCCTACTTTACTCGCTGTAAAGCAAGAGAAAAAGCACAGGGTTTTATTGACGTCGTTTTTCCATTTATCTGTGCCGGTTTACCGTTTGTGCTGATAATGGATTATCCTTTCAGGCCAACAACTTACAATATTGTTAGGCTTAAGCACCTATCAACAGTTTTGGTTATCGGTGGGACATTGGTTGTTGTCTCAGGGGTTGTTTTTTTAAGAAAATCTTTTTCTGTTTTGACTGAAGTGCGTCGGCCTGTTTTAACTGGAATCTATGGCGTCACCAAGCATCCAATGTATTTAGGATCAATGGCTACAGCATTAGGTACTCTTTTCCAAAATTTCGGGTTGTGGAACTGTTTTATTTTTGTGGCCTTTTGTATATGTCAGGTTTACAGGGCAACGAGAGAAGAGAATAAAATAATGAAAACATATTCTGACTATAGAGACTACATGGGGCAGGTCGGATGGTTATGGAAATTCGGTAAACGGAGAATTGCCCAAATAGAATAAATCACTCAGACAAGAAATAGTTAACAATACGGTTATAAAATGACAGCAGTGCGAATATTGAAATTTTGGTAAATATCAGATATATTTCCAACTCGATTCTCACTGCCATTTTATCGATAAGGGAAAGATTGTGAAGTTTGTTTTTTCATGTTAGGTTGTAGATTCTGATAGGCGTTAATCCTAATATCGAGGTTGCCATGATCGGAATTTTTTAGACCCATCTCATGATTCGAGGTGGGTTTTGTTGTTTTTCAGCGAAACCGTTTTTAAGACAGGATGAAAATCCCTTTTCGGTAAACCCATTATTTAAATCGAAGAGAGGAGGTTGAAGTCATGATCAGGTATATGAGGGTCGCAAAGTCTATTCATGGTCGAGGGGGTGAAGCGATCAAATGGTCAACAGAGGTGACCGGCTATATAAACACCCAATACCCTGAGGTCCGACTATCTGTTTTCACATCTCGATTTGGTGATATGAACAATATTTACTGGTGTGCGGATGTAGAGGATCTTACAACGTTGGATCGGTGGCAAAAACAAATTGCGGCAGATCGGGGCTATCGTGAACTACGCCGCAAAGCGGTCGATCTGTTTGTCCAGGACAGCGTTCAGGACATGGTGCTTTCATCTGTAACGGCGGCAGCAGAATAGTTTGCCGTTAAATCCCGAATTATTTAACCGGGAACGGCAATTTGGGGATTGTCGGATATCGTTCGAAATAATTACAGGAAATCCAACTATAGTCTTCTCGGCGCGCATGGTTGACATTTAAAAGCAATGAAAATAATAAATAGGACTCAAGTGTTTATATTTTTGAGCACAATTTTAACCAATCCGTTAATACAACATACGAGCCCTTTTCAATTAAGATGAAATTCGTTGACGACAACCTCAAGTCTCCAAATCATTCTGGTTTGAAATTCAGATTTCCACTCCTTTCCTGATCGGCACCTGACCTTCTCTATTGGCATGGCCGCATATGTTCGACCTGGCACGCTTCAGTCCTGAATGACTATATCACAGTAACGATGGCTTGTGAGGACAATAAAAAGGCGCCATTATAGTCAATCACGGTGCCGGCGGATATAAATACTTTGAGGAGATAGTTAAACCCGAAATGGAGATAGCATGAAACGATGGCTAAAATTAACCTCTCTTGTCGCTGTTTTGCCCGCTGTGTTGTTTTTCAGTTGTCAGACAACACAAAAATCGGTTGCCAAGGAAGGTCAAATCACGGTTTCAACAGACCTTAACGATGTGTCCCGGGCAGACATTGACCGGGTAAAAAAAGAGGCTGAAGTTGCACTCAGGAATATATGCCCTTTTTTCGGAAATACATGCAACGAACGGATAAATATAGAAATCGTAGAAGGCGGAATTTGTAGGGTTCGCGGAGGCATTGTGTATTTACCTTCTTGGCGCGTAAAAAACAAGACGGCTGCTGTAATACATGAGGTCACCCATGTAATAGCAAAACATGGTGATAATAGGTTTTTCGCGGAAGGGATAGCGGTGTTTTTTCAGCAAAAATTTGGAGAGGATAAAGGCTTTCCAAATTTTGGAAAGAACTTACATGAATTAACAAATTCTTACAAAGAGGCCCAGCAATTTATTCCTTTATCTCAGATACAGTATGATAACGATACATTCAGAGCTGTGGGAACTCAAAAGAGGAAAGTAGCATATGTGGAAGCAGGATCTTTTTTCGAATTTTTGTTTGAAAAGTACGGCGAGCAGAAATTGAGAACATTGCATAATTCAGGGTCCTTAAACTACAAAAAGGTGTATGGTAAAAATATAAAGGGACTTGAAGAGGAATGGTTGGTTTTTATTTCTCCAAAGACGGGTAATAGCACCAAACCGGATGAACCGGTTGTCGGTCCTGACGAATCCGTCACCCAAACGGATGTCGACGCAACTCCTTTGGGAAAAAGCTATCAAGACATCATCGTCTTTGCCTTGGAAACGCCACCCGTATTGAAAAAAGATTACGGGGAAGCGATCTTAGGGTGCCAGGGCGCCTTGATTACGTCACTTCGCATGACGAAAAGGTATCAAGCGGTTGACCCGGGCGATGATGAAACCTCATACGATAAAGAATCCTGCCTCCTTGTAAAGATTAAACTGAATGATATGCGGATTGCAAGTTTTGGCGCACGGTTCTGGGGAGGAGTTTTCGTAGGGAATTCATATATGTATATGCATATGAAACTGGTCGACGCCGCCACACAGAAAGTCGTTCGTGAAGAGGATTTTAACAGTACGAATAATGCCTGGGCGGCTACATGGAATTTTGGCGCAAGCGACAGAAGCCTTCCGTTCGACATGGGCAAGATCATGGCGGAGTATATTGCGACGGTTGTCCCGGGCTCGAACAAGAATATGAAAACTTCAGAAGGCATTACATCTCAAAAGTTTGTCATAAAGAAAGGGCGTAATGATGTTGTGAGGTCTTTATCTCCTGAAACACAAGAAGTTAAAATTGCAAAGATTCCGGTTGAACATCGGCAAGCTGATACAGATAAACGTTATCGGTTGGCAATTTTGCCATGGAGTTTGAAACTTCGCGCCGGTGTGGGCATTACTGATACTAAATTTTGGACATCAATAATTACCAGGGCCCTCAGCAAAACAATTGATAAAAACCAGTTTTTTATTACGCAATTTTCATACTATGAACTCGAAAATAAATCTAATATCAACATGATAAATGATGAAACTCTAGGCAGAGATGTAATAAACAACCTATGGAAAGGGGGGGCTATTTCATCTAAACTCAATATTGATTTAGCATCACAAGTTGGAAGCAAGCTAGAAGTCGATGCTGTCCTGGCGTATGATGTTTCAATCGTTCGTCGAGATTATGATCCACTAAAAGCATATCTTATCGATACGAAATCGAAGAAGGTATATGAAGCAACTGCAGAAACTTATGATTTTAAAGCCGAAGGTGATACTGAAATAATTACAATAACAGAAGAAGTCTTTTCTGCTTATGAAAAAGATAAAAAATAAGTCGAAACTGCATGAAACGGCTATGAAAAGGCAATGGTGCGGTCCTTGAGATTTTGAGCACCATCGAAAATATTCTACAACTATTCCAATTTGCCCCCTCTGATTTTTGCCTACAACCCAAACCCTCCAAAATTGTGTAAAACATTACACAAAGCATAAAATTTAGGTATATATTTTCCGATAAATTCTATGAAAAAAAGAGGCAAAAAATGTATAACTATCTAAAATATTATATGAAATTGTTTTGACAGGTTTTGGCCCGATTATTGCTTTATAATAGAATATTCGATTGCCACCCAACTTCAACACCGATAAAAAACCGTGCGACGGCCTAAACGCCTCCAATGGTGAATCAAATAAAAAGGGAGCTTGAGGTGGCAATGAAAATAATGGCTTCTCGGATGTGCGTGCATCTTATCAACCGAACGCCTTCAGGCCAAGAATCTGATGAGATGGAATCGGACCTAATAACGGCAATCCTGGAAGCCTTTAGATCCGGCAGGGACCTGATCGGTTGTCAACCTTTCTTCATCACTTTCTTCCCCTGGGCGACTCCAAGGAGTCGCCCTTTTTTTGTATTCATTAAGGGATATTTTTGACCTTGGGGTTTTAATTTGATAGAAGTACGGCCCCTTTCTATTGCTTCTGAAGCAACTTGACGGTTGCACCGCATCCGAAAGGGATAAAATCGTTTGCCCAGGCTTTCTGAAACATCCCCAACTGCGGGCCCCGTATGGCGCCGGTGCAGTGGGAGCACGCCATTTTTCCAATGCCGAGATCCCGAAGCTCCTTGATGACCCCGTTCACTGCAGGCTCGTCTGACACCTTCAAGTGGAAACCGCCGAGGGCTATAGCGATCTCTCCCGGGCGGATATCTTTTGCACGCTTGACAATGTCGACAATTCCGGGGTGGGCGCAGCCGGTCAAAACCGCCGTTCCTTCGGCTGTGTCGAGAGTAATAGACTGCTCTCGACGATCCCTGGGCAGGCTGTCATTACCCATCTGACCCGTTGAATGGAGGCCGGAAATGATTTGGATCGGGCCATCGACAACTGTGACATCCGCCCCGAGTCTCCCCGCATGGTTGACAAAGTCCTCCGGAAAATCCTTCGGCATGAAGGCTTTGACAGGTCCGGTCGAGCGCAATACGGTAAACAATCCGCCGCTGTGGTCCCAGTGCAGGTGAGAAATGATTACAATATCGACGCGCTCCGGGTCCTTGCCCAGCTTGCGCATATTGTCGAGGAGAAGGTGACCGTCTCCGCCGGTGTCGAAAAGAACGGTCTTCTCCATTCCCTCGATCAAGCATGAAATGCCATGAGCCGTCTCCAGTCGTGTGTCGCTGCCGACGTCGTTGTATAAAACGGTGATGTCAATGTCGCTTGATTCCATGCGATTCCTCCTTGTTATTATGTTTTGAAGATTTTTCGCCTGAAACGTTATCTCGACCCATAAGTGATGTCATGTCTTCCTGTTGAGACAGAATTTAAATTAATTGACCACGGGTAAAGCGCTTATACGATTTTGATTCAATGTCGATAACATTCCAATACCACCCTGGCAGAATCGTGTCAATTTACCGGATTTAACAAAAACCATCATTAAAAGATATTGAAATTCTGAAGTTTATGGGATGCAAATGCATCCCGCTGCCCATGGCCCGCCCATCTTGTTTTTATTGGCAGATGACGGGCAGTCGGGACCCGGTGCAAACAACGACATCAGGGACCCTGGTGATCCTGCCAACGGTTGCTTTTTAAAATAAACCGTTTCGAGCGAACCGGTTTCCTGCGCCCGGCACTCATGAGTTATTAACGGTTTTGACGGTACCGATGCAGCAAGGAAGAGATCATCGGGTTGATAATAACCGTTAAAGAAAAAGGCTACCATCACGGCGCTGGGTGTTTGCGAAACCTGTCACAAAGCATTTTTACTAGAAGCGGTTTCAAAACCCCATCTAAGGCCCGACAGCTGTGTCGCAGCCCTCTTCAAAAACTCAAACGGCAGAGGTGAAAAATTTTTAACTCCCCTTTACGGTGGTTCCCGGAAATAGAAAAAGCGGAAGATAAATAAGTTCGTTCTTTTTTTTATATGGGATCCACCATATGCCGGGGATTGTATAAGTGTTTTGTATTACACCTGGATTCTCTTTAATAAAAAAGATCCGACCCGGGGAAATTGACTCCGGGCCGAATCCACTCTCTTTTGATAAATTTTATTTCTTAGACACTTTTCGTTTCGAAATCAGCATATGCAACCATGCCATGTTCACCAACATCAAGTCCGGCTCTTTCCTCTTCTTCATCAACCCTGATGCCTAAAGTGGCTTTGAGAGCGAAAAAAATCAAAAGCGCGGAAACGAAGCAAGTCACCCCATAAGCTATAACACCGAGGAGCTGAACCCCAAAGGAATGATCGGTACTGAAGATACCAACTGCCAGTGTGCCCCAGATGCCGCAGATGAGATGCACGGAAATGGCACCAACAGGATCGTCGATCTTAATTCGGTCGATGCCCATTACTGAAATTACTACCAGCAGTCCGGCAATTAAACCAATGATGATAGAGCTCATTACGCTGACCACATCGGCACCCGCCGTGATACCGACCAGACCGGCCAAGGCACCGTTGAGGGCCATGGAAAGATCGGGCTTCTTTTGAAGGATCCAGGACAGGATCATTGCGCCGATAACACCTGCGGCAGCAGCTAAAGAAGTTGTTACAAAAACAAAGGATACCGCGGCAGGATCGGCAGAGAGTACGGAACCACCATTGAAGCCGTACCATCCGAGCCAAAGCAGAAAGACGCCTATGGTGGCTAAAGGCATATTATGGCCAAGAATGGGCTTTATACTATTCCCAATATATTTACCATGACGAGGTCCAAGAAGAAGGACTCCTGCCAAGGCTGCCCAGCCGCCTACTGAATGGACCAGAGTTGAACCGGCAAAATCATAGAAGCCCTTGGCATCCAGCCATCCAGCACCCCATTTCCAGCTTCCAACCCAAGGATATATCAAGGCAACATATATTATGGTAAAGATTAAAAAGCTATGCAGCTTTATGCGCTCTGCCACGGCGCCGGAAACAATGGTTGCCGCGGTAGCTGCGAACATCGCCTGAAAGATAAAGTCGGTCCAGTATGTGTAAATGCCCACACCATTGTCACCGGCCACCATCATTTTTTCAGGGCTTACCCCGATACCAAAGCCGGAGAATCCAAAAAATCTTCCTATTGAAAAATCACCCGGATACATAAGGTTAAAACCAATGGCGGCATAGGTCAACAAACCGATAGAAATAATTGCTGTGTTTTTAAAAAGAATATTAACCGTGTTTTTGGACCGCGTCAGACCGGCCTCCAAGGTCGCAAAGCCAAGGTGCATAATAAAGACCAGAAAGGTAGCAACCAGCATCCAGGTATTGTTGACAATATACATAGCGGCCGCGCCCGTTGCATCGGCTGCCCCATCACCGGCTAACGCTATTCCCGGCAAAGCAATCATTGCCGATATAATTGGTAAGGTAATTTTACTTACAAATGATTTGTTCATTGAAACCTCTTTGCTTTTTGATTTAATTATTTTCATTTATATTTCTAAATGGCGTCCTTGCCGGTCTCCCCTGTTCGGATACGGCAGACCGCATCAAGCGATAGAACAAAGATTTTGCCATCTCCAATTTTGCCTGTCCTGGCGCTTTCCATAATGGCTTCAACGACTTTATCCGCCATGTCTCCTTCAACAACGATCTCAACTTTAACCTTTGGAACAAAATCCACCAAATACTCAGAACCACGGTAGATTTCTTTGTGTCCTTTTTGACGACCAAAACCTTTCACCTCGGTGATGGTCATGCCCTGGACACCGAGCGCGGTCATCGCTTCCTTGAGGTCATCCAGCTTGAACGGCTTAATTATTGCTTCGATCTTCTTCATTCCTTTTCCTCCAAATAGACTTTACCCAGTAAGACCTTCTTTAATAATCGGAGAATTATACCCGGGTATCAAAACCATGATATAGATCGGGTATGACCCTCTTTGTCGGCGATCATTCAAAAGGCGAAATAAATCCCGGCACCGCCGTAAAATTCAACATCCTGATCCGCCAGAACATCATCATCCAATGAACCTGTGTAATTTAAATAAACGGATGCTGTCAGGTTTTTCATGATGGTGTAAGTCCCGGCGGCAGAGAAAACATATTCGTGAAATCCGCCGTCGGTGCCCCCCCCGTTTGCAATGGCCCAATCTTCGCCGGCATATCCAGCCAGTGCGCCGATGTCGATACTGAATTTTTCATTGACATCAGTGGAATATCCGATTTTGCCGTTGGCGTAATAATCACCAACTGCTTCAACATCATAGTAGAACCCGAGTTCGGCATACAGCCCTTTGTAAATGCTGGCGCCTACTGTTCCATACAATTCGCGGGTGCCCTCTCCACCATTGGTGCCTGGAAATAGATATTCAATATATCCTAGACCAAAGGAAAAGTTTTTGGCATCGAATGCGTAAGAAAGCGTGAAATCGACTTCTGAAAAATCTCCGCTGTCGAGTTGATTGTCGTAATCATCAATATCGAGATTGCCCCATACGTTGATTCCAAACCCTTTATAGCCAACATCCAGGCTTGGCTGAAAAACCAGACCGTCGTTAAATGTAATTCCCCGCCAGACATAGGCAGAATTAAAATCCGCCCCCACAGTTACATCAGCAGCTGACACAGCTCCAACACTACCCCATCCAAGAACCACCATCGTCACAATTGCCAGAAATACTTTTTTCATCGAACATTTTCTCCTTTCAGACCCATATAATTTTTATTAGCAGGTATTAACGACCTACGCTTAGGGGATTTTGCAAATGATATGCCACTTGTGTAAAAACATTTAATAGGAGTTTTATATATAATTAATACAAGAGGTTAATTTTAATTTCCGCACTATTTCAGGGCATAAAGCGGTTTGATAAAAATCACAAATATGTTTTAAATATATATAAAAAATACATAAAAGTAATTTTGATTGGAATAATTTCAAATATGTTATTCGAAGTTCTGCATCGGCAGTCCGTTTGGAATGGTCAATTTCCTGAGGGGGGTAACTGTATAGGCGGAATTTTAGTTCGAATTTATTAAGGACGGTCATATATTGTTGCGTTAAAAGGACTGCGGCTAACAAGATACAATATGTAAGACTTTAGATTTTAGATAATCTGGCGTATGATCCAAAAAAGCTCAAAACCCGGCATTAGGTCTTAACGGCAAGTGTGGTACACTTTTTAACCGGCCCAAAAGAGGTTTTTATGCGAATTTGCATAAATTGCTATCATAAAAAACCAATAGCGTACAACTTTTTGATTTATATAGATATATTATTAAAATGGTTGGTCAGGCAAAAGGGTCCTATACGGACAGAAAACTAAAATCTCGCGTCTTATGCGGATACTTATAAACATTGCTGGGGGGAGGAATGCGACATGAAATCCCCATCGAATCGCGACTTCCTGATCGCGGAACGTTTTTTTTCACATGACGAAGGCAACCTGTCTATCGGCCTCGCCAACATTCATGCGGTCGTGCCCGATATTGAAGCCAACAAGGAGAAGATCCTCCAGGCCACGCAGATTTTCAAGGAGAGGAAAGTAAATGTCGCCATTTTTCCCGAGTTCTGCCTTTCAGGATACTTCTGGGAAGACGAGAATGAGTGCTGTACCTACATGGACCAAGCCGTGATCGAGAATCATCAGGATTGGATAGCGTCGGCGTTGAAGCCGTGCCTTGATGAATACTTCCGGGGTATTGTCTTTAACAATATTCGGATGGGCAGTGGTGGAAAATACCTCAATTCGACGATGATTGTGGCTCACGATCGCGATCACTTGGATCCTGATGGCATTTACGACAAGACATTTCTTCCTCCCTTGGAAAAGGTCTACACTGTAAGCGGGAGTGACGATCACCTTGTCATAGATTCGCCCCACGGCAGATTTGGCTTCACCACCTGCTATGACATCATGTTGCCCCACTTGCTGCTTGAATACGCGAAAATTGATGAAGTCGACGCCTTGATTCAACTTGCGTCGTGGCGAGCCATGGCGCGGAGAGATTATCCCGAAATGAATGTCAAGACAGATACCTACTACGGTTACCTGTGGGATGTGATGATGGCAGCGACCGCAGCGACCAATCAGATTTGGGTAATCGCATGCAATGCCGTCGGTGTACATGCCATGACGGGAGCAAGATTCTGGGGGGGATCGGGGATTTGGGCGCCATCGGGGTTGCCGCTTCTCCAAGCGTCATGAGTCAATGAAGAACTGCTCATAGCCCACAATATAGACATCAAGGCTCATCGTGAGTTTGAAAAAGACGACTTCAACTATGCCATGGACTTCCAATCTGTGTACCGGCTCATCGAAGGGAAAAGGACCTTTTCGCGGATCGGGCTGTAGAAATGGCAAGGGGTGGTTCGTGAGGCATGACGGTCCAACAAGGCCCTCCAACAGACAGCAAGCTGCTGATAGGTTCAATGTTACTGTAGATAAAGGCTATGAAAATACAGTATTCTTGACCTTGAAATTTTGAACGCTATGGGATATCTTACATAGTATTTTTGAATCATAGAACTTAAACTTTCCGGTAAGCTGTCTTCTACAAAAACATGACCGTCGAACACATAACCAACTATCTTTGTTTTACAGATCGAATATCTTCTTCTGGCCAGCCGGATATAGATGGATTCCGCTCTGTCGCCGCAGCCGGATTTGGTGCAGTAATCAATTTGGCCATGCCTGATTCTAAGAACGCTATTCCCGAGGAGGGTAGTATCGTCACAAGTCTTGGCATGACGTATCACCACATTCCGGTACCCATTGATGCGCCGAAAACAATCCATTTGAGGCAGTTCGTTAGTCTCATGGAGTCACTCCAAGATGTAAAGGTGTGGGTGCATTGCGCCGTAAATCATAGGGTGTCGGTATTTCTTTATCTGTATTGCCGTTGGAAGGGGATGCCTGACGAGGAGGCGCGAAAGGCCATGCTTAAGGGCTGGGAGCCGAATGCGACTTGGCGTGAATTTTTGGCCCAACAGATAAAGCAACTGAATCAACTCAAGCCGAAAACTGAAAGCGTTCGCTGAATTGAGTTGCTATTGAAGATACCGGATAACCATTGTGGTGAGCGTTGAGGAAAAGGTGCTATCTGCCGATTCAAAATGCTCACATACTCCCGTGTATGCTGCGCTTTCCCGTCGGCAGATGCCTTGCCATCGACCCCGGCCCATATTTTTGAGATAAGTTCTTTGCATCAGGGAGACGGCCGGAATCCGGCCTCATAATATACGGACAGATCGCTTCCCAGCCACTCGGTGGGGATGCTGTTGCAATTTCCTTCTTCAAGCGTTTTATGGTAAAGGGTCCCGCCAACCGCCGCGAACTGAATGGCAAGCCCGGTGTTGTTTTTATAGTATATAATTTTTCCGGCTGGATCTCCCGGTTCCGTTTGCTTGACAACGGTTTTCCCCGCAACGATATCTCCAAGCTCGACCACCTGCTTGCGCGAAATGAGCCCTTTTTCAAGGGGCTCGAGTATTTCCGTCTGCTCATCGTCCACTACCGTTTTCCAGTCGTTGACGACAACTGTCGAACTTCGGGAATAGGTCGTCTCGTCTACCTCAGAACGCTTTTTGTTCGTGGCATCGGAATTGGCGATCGTTATGACCAGCTGCCCTGCTTCCAGCAGCCTCCCGTCAAAGACCGGTTCCATGGATGTGGTCGCGCAGTAAATTATATCGGCTTCCGCAACAACATCCGCCGGCTGGCTGACCGGGATGATTTCAAGCTGGTCCGTGGACTTGTCCTGCGAGAACCGGCGACAATGATCCTTATCGGGGCTGAAGATTTTGACGCGTCGAATCGGCCTGACACACTGAATGGCATCCAATGCTGCG
>Ga0209536_100010395_pt1 | contig 13742 bp, 11 predicted proteins | sample DeeMarSeWOR28_12_FD_187461 | JGI IMG/M metagenome (GOLD analysis project Ga0209536, IMG submission 187461) | Marine sediment microbial communities from White Oak River estuary, North Carolina - WOR-2-8_12 (SPAdes) (version 2) | ecosystem: Environmental > Aquatic > Marine > Intertidal zone >...
CCCCGCTGTTCCCAACGTGCGGTCGGTTGGCCCGTTTTCGGATCTGAAAGGTCACGGGCTGCACACCATGCCGATGCAAGTACAATTCCTCGCCCTCCCAGTTGATGTGCCCAGCCTCGAGACAGCGCTAGTGAATGGTCGCAGGTATGTGCGCATTCCCGCTGACCGGATCATGGATGTTCTGGATGGCGGGGTGGTAGAGCTGAACAGTGCTAGTGGTATCTGGGAACCACCCTATCGCTGCAGGTGGGTTAACCGCGAGTTCGATCGCCTGGAGTCGGTGTTCGTGTTCGGATGGGGTGACGACGACCATACCAACTCCCTCCACCGCAGGATACTGAGGACGGAACCGGGGGGACGTGTGGTGCTGGAGGACGTGAACACAACGTTCCTGGACTTCGTAATGGGAACGATTAGCCCGGGCAGAATCGAGTATTAGAAGCAAAACCGGGTCGTTACAATGAACCGCGAATGCAGTGTTACCTAGCGATTCATCGTCAATCCGATTTGGATCGAGCTGCGCTTGCGGGAACCGTCAGGCAGGATCGGTGTTGTTCCGGAGCCGGTAGAGGGAGATAGGGAAGCCGTTGTACCCTGAATCCAAACGGATAGAGCCGGACCCGCCTGCCACAGTAGTGCCATCGTTCCAGTCAGCGTCGTAGCGTCGGTGCCGTAGAGCTGCAGCTCTGGAGCGATCCACTTCTGGTATGCGGGCGACATCTCGGAGGGCGTTGGGACGCTGCCCCACGGTGCGTGTGCGGCGTACCCGACGCCGGCCGAGAGCGCGAGCCCCCACGGCAGATGGCGCGCCACTTCGATCGCGGCCGCCGGTGTCCATGCGTTGAGGTCAGACCTTACTCGCGCCAGCAGATCTTGCCTCTGCCTCCTATACCGCCCGGTGCCGAGTGTTAGCGCGGCGGTCCAGCCGTGCCGCACCAGATACCGCAACTCTCCACCGACGTCCCACTCTGTCTCATCCGCCTCGAGGTTGATTTCCTCCAGGTCCATGCGGGCGGCCTGACCGGCGAGCGACGAGTAGCGGCCGGTAACGGTCAGGAGAAACAGACTGTCACCCAACATAGTCTGGGCCGAGAAACCTACAGTCCATCCATCGGCATCCCATTCGTCTGCCGGAGGTTCGTTTTCCAGCGCCACTGACTGTTTCTCGTTCATTCGCTCCGACTGCCCGAACACCGTCCATCGCACACCCTCTACTGAGCCCGTAGCCGAGATACCCAGTGCGCCGGCATTACGGTCGGACCTGCGGCTATACCCTAAAGGCTCAATCGCTGTTGGCTCGTAGTACCCGGTCAGCACGTAGATCCGCGTACGTTCTGGGGGCGTCGATGACACGAGAACGGTTTGTGCCATCTGCTCCCAGCGCCCAAACACACCGAGCTGCAGGGCGCCGTTCGCAAGCTCATAGTCCAGCCCGCCGTTGATGGCGGCGGCCGAGACGTCGTTCCGCCGTGGTACGGGCGATGCCACCGTACGGATCTCCCGGCTCTCGTACCCCAGGCCGAGGCCCGCGCCGAGTTTACCAATGCGCCAGCCGCCGGCGCCGTCCAGCTTCATGACAATGCCTGACATCTGATCCCCGATCGTGTCCAGCACGACGAACGGATTGCTCGAATGCGGCAGCAGCACGTTGGCGTGAGCGCCGTCGTTTTGATCCAGGTGATCCACCACTAACCTGCCGATCGCAGCCCCGTTGGATGTGAGGTCCTTCCATCCGAGTGCCGTACCCCCGATGCGTGTGTCATTGCCCGCATCCAGCGGTCGCTTGTAGCTACCGTGGCTACGGTTAACTCCGAACCGGAATTGGGCGTACGAGTCAGGGACATCCGAAGGCAGGGCGGCCGGGTTGCCCGCGCTCCAAAACGAGCCGACTCTTGGAGCCGGCAGGGTGAGCAATGACGGCAGCGACACCGTTCCGGGCAATTCCCTCGGCAGGTCACCCGTCAGTTGCAGCGGACTCCACTGGCTCAACCACCGGGGCATCGTTGCTGCGCCGGGTGCCGCCGGTTCACCGAGGGTCTGCGCGGACGCAACCTGAGAACACGCAACCGAGATGAGAAACACAACGAGGGCTCGCAAGACAACCGCATGCCTGCGATGCGAGATTCCCGACAACGGGGTGCTAATCAGTACGCCCAACCCAGCAACCCCCTCACCGGCATCATCAGCTCCAAGCCGACCCGCATCCTCTGGTAGGATCGGCTGGCAACGTCTGATTCACCGAAGATGCCGCGCCGATCGAGCGCGTTGAACGCCCAAAACGACAAGCGGCCGCCCAAGGGAAATGTCTTGCTCAACTGGATACTCAGCATCCAGTCTGAGGGCGCATCCTTTAGGCCGATTGTTCCCGAACGTGGCACCCTCAAATCTTCATACTCGTCCGCGCCGCGCTCGCTTTCCGGAACGGCAACGTGTCGTGCATCGCGTGTCAGGTAACCGAGAAACGATAGGGTGTCACTGGCAGTCTGATCTTCCTGACCGTCCCAGATATTGTGTTGGATGCTTGCGGTTATCACGAGCCCCAGCTCCGGCTGGTGGTGGATGATGCGATAGGTGGCTAGGGCGCGTCTCAATGTGACGGTGGGTGGGCCCCAATACGGAGTGCGTTCATCGTGTTCTGTGATGGCAAACTGACCGAACATGTATGCACTGCCGTAATAGAGTGCGTCTACCGTAGTCTCCGTTTCGATCAGCTGTCCGGTAACGTGGAACCGCGTGCGTACATATGGTATCTCAGGTAGCAACGCCATGAGCTCGAGGCCGCGACTCGTGACGGTCATGTTGTTCTGCGGTACCTCGAGCAGGATCGGGACGGTGTCACTGCGCGCAGCGGGCTCGATGATCTCAGGCGGCCTGCCCGTCCCGATTGTCGAGTCAGTGAGCTGGTAGTGATCGCGCAGGAAAAACCCGGGAGTCCCTTGGATGGCAACACCGTCTTTGATCTTGTCGCGGAACGCTACGAGCGATATGGCCGATCTGCCGAACCCCAACTCGAACCCCGCTTCTGCCTTGTCGGCAACGGCGAAACCGAGATCGTCGTTGGTCGGGTCTTCCACGAACGTAGTGAGAACCGCGAGCCTCTCCTCCGGCGCGTTTGTGAACCAATTGACATTGATCACGTCGTAGTACTGCGGCGCCGGGTAGAGCTGAGCGAGCCAGGGGGATTTGGCAACCTGACCCCATCCGCCACGTAACCTGAGCCAACGCCAAGGTGACAGCTCGAGGTTTAGCCGCGGACCCAGAACCGCATCTCGGACCGAGCTAAGCCAATGCGTACCATCGTGCAGCACGTCGAGGCGCAGGCCGGCCTGCAAGGTCACGAGGCCGAGGCCGCCTATGGTGGTGCTGGCACGATCGTCCACGTACAAGGCGCTGGTAACGAGCGGTGGGACTTCATCGTAGCTCCGCGGTCGGTCGAAGCCGTTCACGCCATTGAACGTCACCTGCGGTGGGTTGGTGATGTCGAACTGGTACCCGGGCCCCGAGTTCCACTCGCGACGGAGTTCAATCCCACTGCGGAACCCGTGATGAAACCCGAACCAAGCCGGTTGAGCTTCGGCCTCGAAGCGGCCAAACAGCATTGCAGGATTTCCTTCCATAGTGGTGCCCGCAACGTATTCACCGATGACGTAGGACCCTTCCGACCTGCCCTCCGTGAGCCGGTCGGTGATCGGCATGGGACCTCGAGTCAGTGGAGTCGTGCCACTGAAACGCTGTTGCACGGCGTTGAGCGATCCGGTGAACGAGAGAAATGTCCCGGCGGACAATGCTAGTCGGGCGCGCTCGGACACGCGTAGACCGCGATCTCTACTCTGATAGGTCCGGTTGAGCGAGTTCGGATGCTCCGGTCGATCGTCCAGCAGCTGAAACGCGTCTATTCTGGTATCGAACAACCATCTGCCGTACTGCGCCGCTCCGATCGGTGCCTGTCCCAAAGCGGCCCTGTGCGATAACTGCCCGGCAAACCGGTACACCGCGTCTTGTGTGCGGCCGGGGCTACTGTTGGTCCTGCTGAAGTCGAACGTGACGGTACCGTTGTGTCTCGGACCTCCAAACGCTCGCCCCGCTATGAGACTCGCTTCGATGGTGCGACCGTCCACTTGCAGCGCTATCTCGGGATCCACTTCGCCCGCCCGCGTGTCGACGATGATCGCACCTTGGGTCAGGTCACCGTGGCGCGCCGAGGGTACCCCGCGGATTACTTCGACACGCTCGATGGTGCGGGCCGGCATCTTGCGCAGGTCGATGCCGCCACCGGCACTGGTGGTGAAGTACAGCTCGTTGCCGCGGCCCAAGGCCTGGAGGTTGGCGTTGTTGGAGAGCGGTACGCCGTCGAGAATGATCACCGTACCAAAGGACGCCAGATCGTAGGTACCGCCCAGGATGGACGACGTGGTGGGTCCGGGATCGATCGCTCTCAGTGCCACCTGTTGGATATCGTCCAACCCCGGCGGTGTTGCCTCGATTCCGGGTACCAGCTCCAGCACTCCGGCCAGGCTCGTGGCCGTCTGATGCCGCACCGCTTCTATGTCGATCACGGTCGCCGTGCCGATCTCTCCTGTCGCTCGGCTGACCGCATCACCCGTCACGGTGATGCCTTCGACTTGCAGTGCGCTGGCCGCGATTCGGATGTCCTGATTGACGGTTCCACTCAGCGGTACGGTGATGGGAATACGATTCGGTGCGTAGCCGATGCGGCGGGTTCTGATAGTCTGCGGGCCGGGTGGTACGTTTGCCAGCCAATAGTGCCCCTCGGCGTCGGTAATCGCCCTCATCAACGTGCCTTCGAGAGTGACCTCCACGTTCGCCAGTGGGGTACCTGATGTAGCGTCGGTCACTCGCCCGGTGACCAGTCTGGTTGTGTCTTGTGATAGGGGTTGCAGCTCAACCGTCTCCAGCTCCAGTACAGCCGAGAGATTGAGGCTCGTCTCGGAGCCGACTTCGACCTCGAAGGTAGCCGGCAGGAAATCCGCCCTCGTGATCAGGAGGCGGTATCTGCCCGGAGCGAGGTCCGTGAACCTGTAACGCCCATCGGTGCGTGTACGTACGGCGAGATCCGCAGTGTCGGGTCCGGGACCGTTGTTGGAGCTGCCAGCATCGCGGCGAACGGACACGGGGACCAGAGTCACGAGCGCATCGGCCAGTGGGCCGCCACCCCTAACGCTCGTGATCGCTCCCTCGATCACGGTCCCGTCTCGCTGAACTTGAGCAGCCACGGTAGTCGGGACGCCCAGGCACAAAAGGAGAACGCCCAGGATGCATCTAAGCACAAACGGCGACCTCATCACGGGTCTCCTGTGGAAAGCCGACGACGGTCTCTACACCGTGTAATGCATGCCGACCCTCATTTCTGACAACGCCGACACCTGATATTGTGCGGCAGCCCCCGCTCGCCCAGCTTTGCGACTAGTGGGACGGCTTGGTAGATCACGCTATGTCAGAAATCGGCCCATCAATTCATTACACCTTTGAGGGCCAAAGGTAACCCGCAAGAGTCGGGTGAGACGTGCTCTTGGTGAAGGACTCTTACACAATCGGGAGGAGTGGACTGTCAACATTGGCCACAGGGCACCATGGACGTTGAGGCGCTCTTCAGTCGGCACCAGGCTGCGCTGCTGCGGTACTTGCTGCGTTACACGGGAGACGCCGACGCGGCTGCCGATGCGGCTCAGGAAACGTATCTCGCTTTGATCGAGCGGCCGCCGGAAAGCGAAGACAACGTTCGAGCCTGGCTGTTCGCGGTGGCGACCAACGTGGTACGACAGGACCGCAGAAAGCGGCACGAGATGGCGCTCGCGCCAGAACAGGCCGAGCAGATCGCCGCTGAGGACTCGGCGCCCGACCCGCTAGCAGCGCTCGAACTGGACGAGAAGAAGAAGGCGGTGCGGAGCCTGGTCGCCAGGTTGTCGACCAAGGAGAGAACCATCCTGCTGATGCGTGAAGAGGGCTTTACGCACCGGGAGATCGCAGAGTCTGTAGGAACGACCACCAAGTCGATCGGGACGATGATAGATAGGGCCTTGCAGAAGCTGGCGCGGTACCTGGGAGAGACGCCGGAGGAGTTCGAATGATCTTGATCACACAGGACCAACACATCAATGGCGGGGACCTGATCCGGCTGCTGGATTCGGAGTGTGAGGGAGAAGAAGAGCGTCTGTTGCGACAGCATGTGGCCATGTGCACCGAGTGCAAGCAGCGCTACGACCAACTGACTCGGCTGTCGGAGCGCTTCTCCCTGGCACTCATGGAACTCGAGGAATCGGTAACGGTGCGCCCGGTGGAGCGACGGGACCGACCCGAGACCACAACAAAGCCTTCGAGGCTACGATTGTGGTGGTCACGCAAGACTGTGCGCGTGGCGGCCATCGCCACCATCATCCTGGCGCTCGCTGCAGCGGTGACGCCTGCACGCGCCTGGGTGATCGCCGGGTTCGAGGCGCTACGTTCGTTGATCGGCAGCGAGCCGCCGGCAACAGAGCCGATACAACAGGATGCACCGGTGGTTCACTTCACGTTGTTCGGGGATGAGTTCCTGGTCGAGTTCGTGGAGTCACAGGCATCGGGCACCCTGCAACTGGTTGTCGACACGGTAAGCTCGGCCACGACTCGCATACTGGGTGACCGCCGCCAAGATGAACTGTCCGTACTGCGTTCCGGCCTCAGAGTTACCAACACCACTGAGTCACTGGCGAGCTATGAGATTACCCTGCCTAGCACGTGCAAGTTGGTGGAAGTCAGAATCGGCGGACAGATCGTGGCCCGTTACGAGGTTACTGGTCCGGCCACGTGGCGCATCGACCTGGCAGGTCGATAGGAGCCCAACAACTAAGCTGGGAAAACGTCCTACCCATGCCAACCTTCGTTTCCTGCGGAGCGCAGTTCTTTCAGGGTAGAGTGGTGGTCGGAAGCAAGCCTGGGCGGCGCCCAGGACAAACCTCGTCTTCCGCGGTCGATCATGGACAGAGCCACACGGCGACAGGTAACTGACCGAGGATCTCCACGTCTTGCCACGAGTCGGGGATTGCACGGCGGGCCAGCCGCGACCAACGGATTGTAGATCCCTAGGGCGAGGATCCCTGCCAGCCGTGAAGTACTTCGCCCTGCTTGTCGCCTGCCGCGTACATTGATGCTACAAAGAGGGACCCGATGACCGGCCGCCTAACCCGCGCGTGGAGCTGCCAGGCGGTGACAATTGAATTGATTTGACAGTATGGTGGGAACAATGAAGCGACCGAGTTCGCAACGGCTGGCGCTGAGTCGCCTGCAGCTCAGCCGCAAGTCCGTTAGACAGCGGTGAAATGCCAACTGCATTGTGCAAGCTCTGTCTTGAGTCGCCCGACCTCTGTGACTCGCACATCATCCCCGAGTTCTTCTATCGACCTGCTTGCGACAAGGGCGGTCGCGGTCGAGCGAAGGAACTTATAAGAGACACGGGTCGGTGGCGGTATATCCAGAAGGGCCATCGTGAGCGCTTGCTTTGCGGAGACTGCGAAGACTTCCTAAACGAGCGGTATGAGAAGTACGTGAAGAAGCTTTGGTTTCACGAGAGAATACTGCCTGATCCTCTGGACAAAGAACTCGTCGTGCTACAGGGCATCCAGTACCCCAACTTCAAGCTCTGCATGCTATCCATTCTCTGGAGAGCAGGCGTAGCAAGAGGATCGATGTTCCGGCAGGTTGCGCTCGGCCCTCATGAGAAGACTCTCCGCAACATGATTCGAAATGAGGATCCAGGCACAGAGAGCCAGTATGCGTTTGCGACCCAAGCGCTGGTTATGAACGGTCGAGTAGTGTTTGCCGCTTTGATGGAGCCTGTGCAGTTCCGGTACAACGGTCATCGAGTGTACACTTTTATATTCGGCGGTTGTAGCTGGAACTTCTTTGTCGGAGCGGTTGCGCCGGTGCCATTCGCGCGCCTTGGCATAAGACGTAGTGGCGAGTTGCCGGTGATGAAGCAGGAATTCACAAAACTAGACTTGATTCGCGATTTCGTTGCGGACCATCTCACTAATCCTCGAAAATAGTTGTCCGCTGTCTAACACGCGCGTGAAGCTGGCAGGCGGTAACGATTCAATAGGTTTGACAATATGGTGAGATCAATACAACGACTGAGTCTGCGGCGGCTTGTGATGAGTCGCCTGCAGCTTAGTCGCAGAGTCGTTAGGCTGCTACGAATGTGACCGGAGCAGCTCGTCTACGGAAAGACCGATGTCTTTTGCGATCCTTCTCAGTAGTGTAGGGGCGATGTCCCTACCGGAATGGAAAGGGATCGTCGTGCCACGGCCATCGCGGTGGCGATACTGACGGTGCGAGCCGCGTTGCCGTACGAGTTCGAAGCCGAGCCGTTTGAGGATTGCTTCCACCTCGCGCGGCTTCAGCACCGGGATGGAACCCAAGGCTCAGGCTACCCTGACCGTGTGGGTGCCAACGAACTCCGCCTTGAGCGTTGGTTCACCATCCTCCAGGAGCATCGTTACGACTTCGGCCAGGTTGGCGAGGAGTTCGTCCACGGAGGCTCCCTGGGAATGTGCACCCTCCCAGCCGGGTACGTACCCAACGAACAGGCCAGTGTCCGCGTCACGTTCGATAACAGCAGTGTAGTTGCGCATTCTGATTGCCCAGTGTAGCTCCTAGGAAAAGATAATCCTGAGGGTAGCATCCTAACAGGCGCCTGAAGCCGTCAGGCGGGAAGGATTCGATTGGTTTAATCGTATGGAGAGATCAACACAGCGACTGAGTCCGAGGCGGCTGGCATGCAATCGCCTGCGGCTTAGGCGCCAATCCGTTAGGCGGACAGCTCGACACCTATGAGCAAGATCTTCTTTTACGGCCTCTTCATGGATCGGACTCTTCTCGCCGAGAAAGGTTTTCACTCTGTGACTATTGGGCCAGCGGTGCTTTACGACTACCGCATCCACATCGGCGAGCGAGCGACATTGTTGCCGTCCGCTTCGAGGCGGGCCTATGGAATCGTGACGGAGCTCTCGGAGCAAGAAGCTCATGCGCTCTACTCGGAACCGAGTGTTCGCGCGTACAAACGAGAGCGCGTCCAGGTGGCGCTGTTGCCAAGCAACCAGGTTGTCGAGGCGTACTGTTACAACCTGCCTTGCGAATTGGGCCTAACCGGGGCGAATCCAGCCTACGCGAACGAGCTTTCGCGACTAGTTGAGGCTCTGGAGTTCGATTCGGCGTACGCCCAAGAAATCGCGGCGTTTGGGGAGCAGTCGTAGTTCCACCACACCCGCAGGATCACTGTCGGCGTCGAGACGCCGCCGCCTAACACCTGGTTGCACATGACAGGCGCGGACGTTGCTGAGGAAGTCATTGATTTGTGGTGTCCCAAGCCTCCATGTTACGGTTTGCTGACGGGGCGCTCGACTAGCGAGTCGCCTGCAAGTCGATCACATGTCCGTTAGAGCGCGCTCGGGAGGGGGGTGGGCCGTGCGGATGCCTGCGTGCCCATCGGCCCGCTCGTAACACTGTGTCAAAGGGTTTCTTGCACTCCTCGTAAGGTCGGGGGCTTAACGCCAACTGTTAATCCGGGGGTAAGTTGTGGGTGCGAAGTGGCCTTGGCGTAGGAGGCTCGCCTGGCTCGGAGCGATCATTGCCCTACTCGCTGGCGTCTGGGTGTGGTTCTTCTATTCAGTGGCGACCCCGCGTTTGGGGAACCAGAATGAACTCGAAGGGCTGGCGGCGCCGGCGGGTCTCGATTGGGACGAACCGAGTAACGTCGATTCGCTGCTCACGTTCCTGGCGACCGTCTTCGTGGAACGACCAGCAAATGCCGGTATTGCCATCGGAGTTACCCGAAACGGCAGTAGGCACATCGTGTCTCGCGGCGTGAGGTCGAAAAGTGATCCCACTGTTTTCGTGGAAGAGTCGACCCTGTTCGAGCTCGGCTCCGTTACGAAGACGTTCACTGGGGTAGCGTTGGCTCAGGCCGTCCTGGACGGGCGCATATCGCTTGAGCAACCGATCGGAGACTTCCTGCCTACGTCGATCGCGTTCCCTGACCAAGTGCTGGCAATTCCCGTGGGCGCTCTGGCCACACATACAGCAGGGCTCCCCAGCGATCCGCCGTCGGTGTCCTTCATAACCAGGACTTTCAGGAAGAACCCGTTCAAACAGGTCACGGATCGACAGGCCTTCGAGTCGCTCGCTGAGCTGGAGGCCCAAGTGGGATCAGGACGCGAGTACAGCTATTCAAACTTCGGCTTCATGATACTGGGGCGACTGCTCGAAGAGGCTACCGGAATCCCCTACGCACGGTTGATCGAGGAAGATGTGGCAGGATCACTGGGTATGAACAACACGTGGGTGGAGCCACCCGAGTCGGAGTTGTCGCATCTGGCCGTCGGCCACCGGGTTGGCGACGCTGTCGAACACTGGTACTCGATTCCTCTGCCTGGGGCGTCGGGCGTGGTATCGAGCGTACCGGACATGCTTACGTTTCTCGAATCCCATCTCAACTCTGACGGGACTCCGCTCGCCCAAGCGCTGAGGTTGGCGATGGACCCGAGGACGCGTGCGTCGACGACTGTCGAAGTTGCCCTGGGGTGGCATGTCTACACCGAGCCAGATGTACCTCGGATCTTCTACCACAACGGTTCGATGATGGGGTTTAGGTCGTACGTAGGGATGGCTCCCGAGCTGGGTCTAGGCATCGTTGTTCTGGGCAATTCCCGAGATCCCACGATCAGCTCGATTGGCCGCCTCATCATGAGGGCGTTGGCTGGGATCGAAGATTAGGTGCATTGGTGCGTCCAGTAGGCTTGGTTCTGGAGTTGACGGCCAGTCCGCGTGGCGTAAGTGGGAAGCGTGCTCTGACAGGCGCATGAAGCTGCCATGCGCTGGGGCGACAGTTCATTTGAGCGCGTGGAAGGATCACTGCTGGCCGAACGCTTCTTGTCGCTGGTAAGCTTGCGCCCGCAGCTTCCATGAGAAGGTTCAATTGTCAAGGCCAACGTGGTGGCCGACGACATGTGAACTCACCGGGATGCTTCCATCCGCACTCAGAGTGGGCACTATTGAGTTGCCCGGTGCATGTTGAGGTTCGAGGTGGTTGGATGCTGCAATCTTATGCGCGATCTCTTGGTGGATCACAGCTGCGGCCGCAGTCACCCGAACACTGGTTGAGTTTGTTGTCGTCGTTCCACTGTGGATCGTGTCATCGGTTGTAGGCTGCCGTCTTGGTTCGTTCTGATCCGAATGGTTCATAGTCGGTGCTATTGATCCACATGCTGTGCAGCATACATGCGAGCTTGCGTGCTACGGCGACCACGGCGCGTTTCTTGGCGTTCTTGCCACCCCTCTGAGCGAGCTTGAGTCCCCATCGTCGGAGGTCACAGTCGGGACCGAATGGTCCGAGGATGTACTGCGCTGAGTTGACCAGGAAGCGGCGTAGCATGGCGTCCCCGCTCTTGGTGATGCGCAGTTGGGGTGAGGACGCGCCGGAGTCACGCCGCCTCGGGCGCAGGCCGAGGTATGCGCCGACCGCGCGCCTGTTGTGGAAGCGCGTAGGATCTTCCAGGGTGAGCACGTAGCAGGTCGAGGTTATCACTCCGACGCCAGCTACCTGCTTCATCCGTTCGGTTTCCGGATAGCGCTCGGTCGCCAGTTGTTCAATACGACGGTCGGCTGCGCGGATTTCACGGCTCACAGTATCGATCGTTTCGAGTAGCGGACCTAAAGCGGTACTGAGCTCTGCCGGGATGTGGTTGGCCACCTTGTGCGGCAATGCCGGCGCTGAACTGCTTGGCAGGCGTCCACCAACCGCCTTGACGGCGCCGCGAACGTGGTTGATGATTTGGGTACGCGCTCGCACCAGGCAATCATGCGATCGGATCGCAGCGAGATCAGCCTGGGCTTCGGCACCACGGTGACGGATCGGGCTAAGCAGCTTGGGATCCAGGTGACCTACCCGTGCGAGTGTCTCGGCATCGATCCGGTCGTTCTTGTTGTCGTTGGCGTAGATGAGCCGCACCTTCCGGGCGTTGGCTACGAGCACCTCATGACCGCAACTGTCGAGCAGACGGCTCACCCAAGGTGAGGGGGCACCGACTTCGATGACGATGCGCATCGCCTCACGGTCCGCAAACACCCGGCGCAGGTCGGTCGGTGTTGTGCGAAAGCGTCCCTCTTCGATCACGCCGCTGTGAGCATCCAGCATGCAAGACCGGCTGTGCCGATCGCCAAGATCGAGGCCAACTGTTATCTTCGCGGAAGACATCCTAGCGTGTGACACGGGGCCAACCTCTCGGTTCTTGGACTTCGAGTCCGTTACACACTTGGGATACCATCAAATGGTAAGCCCGCCACCAGAGGTTGGCCCTTCTCATTTCAATCTTATGCGCCGAGTCGTTAGACCGCAGTGCAGGACTTCGAGACATAGGAGTATGGCTCATGGCGCTTCGCACAGTGCAGAGGCTTTGCCAAGTCGCCATCGCGATGCAAGCCACAGTCATCGCGTTGACCCCAGCGGTGGGACAGGAGACCGAGTCGGTACGGATGGATCTGAGTGGCGCCGCGGGTCCATCCCCGTACGACCTGTCGGGAACCGGGACCGGATTCGCTGCGGGAGTCTGGCTGGGGTATCCAGTTCGCCCGTTCCTGCTCGCCGAGGCCGGAGTTGGCTACTTCCGCTACACGACGCAGGGTAACTCGGATGTTTCGTACTTGCTGCCGGAGGTCGGAATCCGGGTCGGAGCGCCGCTCGGACAGGTGTTTCCGTACTTTGGAGGAGGCGCGGGCTTTGCCTCTGTGACCACCGGTGGCGCGGGCACTGATTTGACCTTGCATGTCGCGCTCGGCATCCGGGCGTGGATATCGAGGCGCGTCGGATTGCGCGGGGAAGGCCGTCTCAGATCCATTGATCCGTGGGCTGGGAACATGGTTGATCTCACCGGTGGCGTGCTCATTCGCTTGTGACGAGACTGCGGTCTAACGAGCGCCTGAAGCCGTCAGGCGGTAAGCACTCGATTAGTTTGATCGTATGGTGAGATCTGGAAGACGACTGAGTTCACAGCGGCTGGTGCGGAGTCGCCTGCAGCTTAGTCGCAAATCCGTTAGACCGCCAATGGATACCCAAGACCATAACAACTCATATGCCGAGCGCTGAGATAGCATATATAGACGAGAGCTATGATCGCGACGCCTTTGTTATGAGTGCGCTGATAATTGCGACGCACGCATGGCGCGACTGCTTTGATCGGCTACAGCAGTACCGCAGGCACCTAAAAGCCAGTTACGGCATCTTCACGAGCAAGGAGTTGCACGCGACGGACTTCGTCGCTGGGCGTGGCAAGGTCGGTGCGCGAGTTGTCCCCAAGGATCTGCGAGCGTTCATCTTCCGTCGGCACATCCAGGTCATCGCTTCCCTCCCAGGTACCGCCGTCATCAACGGGCCATGGCCTGCAAAGGGAACACGACACAACGACCTTCATGAGCATGCATTTGCCAGAATCAGCGAACGACTCCAACGTCGGGCGGTTGGGTTGGATTCACAGACTCTTGTTGTCGTTGATGAGGGCAAGGAAGTTGAACTGAGACGTGTTGCTCGCCGTAGCAAGGTCTGGAATCCGGTGGGCAGTCAGTTCGGCAGCTGGGAGGACGGATCCAGCTTCAAGAACATTCCGAATGACCGATTGATCGAGGATCCGATCTTCAAGCCATCGTACCAGAGCTACTTTCTGCAGGCTGCGGACTTCATTGCCTTCGCACTACTT
>Ga0209536_100010396_pt1 | contig 13741 bp, 11 predicted proteins | sample DeeMarSeWOR28_12_FD_187461 | JGI IMG/M metagenome (GOLD analysis project Ga0209536, IMG submission 187461) | Marine sediment microbial communities from White Oak River estuary, North Carolina - WOR-2-8_12 (SPAdes) (version 2) | ecosystem: Environmental > Aquatic > Marine > Intertidal zone >...
GTCGGTTTTTATTTCAGTGCATTGTAAGAGAAAACCCATGCCGATAATAATTTTAGTAATCCCGTAAAACGGACTCTATTCACACACTCATTAAGAGATTATTATCACAAAGAAATTTTATGATATCAAAAGTCAAATTCCGCACCAGGCATTTAAGGTTTACAATGTGTGTCTTCCGCAGGTTTCGCCTAGCAGCCGCGCTTGTCATTCTTATCCTGCCCGTCACCGTTGGTTGCCAACAATTTTCCGGGCAGAAAAAGACGAGTGCGCCCCCTGCAGCAACCTCATTAAACATGTATCTCAGTAGGACCTTTACCGGCACCCCGCGTGACAAGCAGGCCATGACGAGAGGACTGAAGCTTTTTGAGGAAAAATGCTCGTCGTGTCATGAGCCCAATAGAGCGTTAACAGTTATCAAGGACCCCGCAGTATGGGCCCAGACTATAAAGAGAATGCAGTATTACAGTAAAGGGGCTATCAGCGACCAGGAAGCAAAGGAACTTGTTGACTTTCACGTCACCGCGCAACAGAGAGAAATTGACGCCTTTGAAAAAACCTGCACGAAATGCCACGATGATGAACGTATTAATAGCCGGAGTATGTCCGAAGAGCAATGGCTTGCAACGATCAAGCGTATGCAGCAAAAAGCACCTGAACTGATCTCTGACGAAAAGGTATATCTGCTGGCTGCTTACTTTCACCGCAGGGAACTCGCTATGGCCAGGATATTTTATGGCAAGTGCCGGCTCTGTCATCGCGAAAGTTCAGGCCCCGATTCGACCATGCAGTTAAACGGGCTGATTGTCTTAGCCAATGAGGAATTCGGCCGGAGTATGCAGGTATCGAATACCCGAAGTCTAATTTCCAGCCACGTCCAAAGGCAGAAAAGAAACATGCAGATTTATGAAAACAATTGCACCACCTGTCACCCCAGGAGAATGCCAGCGGAAAAAGAGACTGGCAATAACGCAAAACAGGAAAAACGCAACCGGGCCGAGTGGATATCCTTTATTGCCGAGCTCCAGGGATTAGAACTTAACAAAGAAATCCAGAACACAATCAACAGTCAAATCGAATTTCATATATCCAAGCATTAGAAAACCTGCGGAAGAAATTGGTTCGTATTTAATTCCAGATTCAGATACAGCAGAGCAGAAGACTCAAAATGTCTGGCAATGGGAAAAGTATAGTTGGTAATCTTTCAAACTGGTCATCTTCTTTTGTTTGCTTTGCTGCCTTTGAGGTACCTATGGCAATTCATTTGAAAAACGACCCTCTTTCATGCCAGATCTTTTATGCTGGCAGCAGCCACGGAATTACTGCAGAATTTCATCAGCGGTCATACCCCCCCCTTTTTATGGATTTACTGATTACATTAGCAGGTCTCGTTTTAGGCCTGTCACTGGCTCAAATCTGGATGAAAATTTAGCAATAACAGATTAATCTTGATAATGCAGCCGCCTGAGAATGAAAAATTAAAATTTACGATGGCAATTAAATTTCTTTCCTGGCAACAAAACTCATAAAAGCCCAGATGTTGGCAACTAATCTTAACTTACTTCATCAATCGTCCCTGCATAAATCCTGTGGTCTCCCGATTATCAATTTGTAGGTTATATGATAAATCCTGATCAGCAAAAAACCTATAAAAACAATAAATTAGTACCAAGGTACAATAGGTTTATAGGCATAAATAGAGTTTAGTACAAATATAATGTAATAAGGGTGTATGAATGTGGAACTACAAGATGGACAAGAGGTTATGGACAAGGGAAATTATCACAGAAAGGAAGGCTATGAGCAGGATTTAGTTGGTTGAAGAAAAACAGGCGGTAAAATAAAAAAATATGTAGAAAATTTATTTAAAAGCGAAACACAACTTTGAGCAAAGACGAAATCACTCGATTATAAAAATAGATTACCAAGATGGTTTTACTGAAGCAGTTGGTCTGTTAATTGAAAATCTGGTCGTACAAGAAAAATGATTTTATCTAACATGGAGCTGCCCATTACTGAATATACATCACAAGATGGGCATACTTTATAAAACTTTTATACACTTTTAGCTTTTTTCTGTTTCCCGATGAATGATCTAAAAAGCTTCCCAAACAAGACTGAGCCCTTTATCTCTCGTTCTGGTGAGAAAATATTTGTGAGCCGGTCTGTTCGTGAGGTATTTGTGAAGCTTTCCCATAATATTCTCAGTGGCACAGGCCTGCAATTAGTTATAGGTGCTGCCGGGTCAGGCAAAACTACACTTTTAAACCAGCTCTTGAAAAAGTTCGGGGCTGACAGTAAAACAGTTGTGCTTTTGCTTGACAATCCGCAGTTTAGTGATCTGCAGCAATTTCTTGTTACCCTTGCAGGCACCTTCAAAACCATCAAAGCTCCCTCTGCTTTTGACGACATCTTACTCCAGAAGGCATTCAATAGTTTTTTCTACAAACAATGCCTGCAGGAGAAAAAAAACGTTCTTCTGCTCATAGACAATGGCCAGAATCTTCCGGATTTCTGTCTCACTGCACTGAATTCCTTTTATGACCATCATCAGGATTGCCGGAAATTGCTGCAGATTGTCATATGCGGTAAAACTTCTCTGATGCGGAAAATAAATGCAAGCAAATCGCTACGCAGCCAGGTTCGTTTTGCCACCGTACTCAAACCTTTAGGGTTTAATGACACCAGAAAATTTATTCTTTTTCACCTGGAACGCACTGTACCCGATTTCATTTCTACCCCGGGACATTTCAGTATACCCGCCCAATGGGCCATATATCATATGACCAGGGGACATCCCAAAAAAATTATTGACCTCCTCCACTTCATAGTCCTGACGCTGGATATTGAAAACCGAAAAAAAGTTGACTGGTTTATGGCCCTGCGCTGCGCCAAACAGCTTATTCCTCATCGGGCAAAAAAAATACAAATCCTCCAGGCTGCCAGTCTCTCCGCTTTTGCTGTTCTCATTGTGGTGCTCGGATTATGGTCTGAGCAGATCAAGACATTACTCACACCCCAGGTAGGGCAGCAGCCTGAGGTGACTACCTTCCAAAAGGTCGAGCCGCCAGCACCGCAGCCACGTGAACCGGTAAAAACCACCCAAGAAACTCCTCCACCGGCTGAATTAACGGAAGAACAGGTTGCAGAAGTGGCACCTCCAGAAAATACTGCCGCAATTCCAGATCAGCCCACAAGTAAAGCCCCAATTGGACAAATCCCAGAGTCCGAATTAGCTAAAATCATGTCTGCCGCAGAGGGTGTCCCGGAGCCTCAACCGGATGCGTTCCCAGGTCCTGTTGATATGCGTGTTGAGCCACCTGAATATCTTGGTGATATTATCACTGCTCCAGGAGACACGTTTGGCGATATGATTCGAGGTATATACGGTCCGAAGAGCTTTAATCCTGACAACGTTAGAAGGGTTATGGCAGCCAATCAGGACCTTAAGAGTCCTGAATTGTTGTCTGTCGGTTATAAAGTACGTTTTCCCGCAGTTCCCGTTGCCCTGCCCTCGAAAGCAGAAGAAGTGTGGTGGGTACGAATTACCACACAGGACAATATTCAAGGCGCTTATCGTTTCCTGCGCCAATACCAGGAATCATTACCACCCATGCTCATTATTCCTTCACGAGACAACAGCGGACATGTTCTTATGAATATCCTGCTGGAAGAATATTTTGTGAATAAAGAGTCGGCACAAAAAGCCATGCAGGATCTATCTGCTGAGATTGCAGCCCAACCGCAAGTTCTGTATGGCTTGAGTCCTGCAACTTTTTTCTATCAGCTGAAGGAGAATGAGTAGCAGTACTGGAAGAATTCACCTCTATCACCATGTCAATCCGATACCTGATACACACGACGCTGAAAACAATTATTTATTGCAAAGATATCATTTGCTGTTGACACTCCTTTTACATAGAACCATCAGCACTTATGTCTGAAATGCCAATAGGATTTGCTTTCAGAAAAAGTTTCTGTTTGTCAATGCGTTACGTCCTTATCCAGCTGTTAAAGTCATTCTGACAACCTATTTTTTTCTCAATAGTTTTTCGGAGTTGTGGTATAGTATATTTACATGACATAACTGCTAATTCCATCGAATTCACTCAGTCCTAAAGGACAACCCATGAAAGACGTATTCAGCTATGCCGATGATCTTGGTCCTGCCAAGATTATTCACGTCTATGAACCATCTGTAAACCTGAAAGCTGTTCTCGTAGTTGACAATGTTGCCAAAGGACCTTCCATCGGCGGTATTCGCATGGCTGAGGATGTCAGCACTGAAGAATGCGTGCGCCTGGCACGCGCCATGACCTTTAAAAATGCTGCTGCGGGTTTACCTCATGGTGGCGGCAAGATTGTCGTGTATGGCGACCCTAAAATGGACAAGAAGCAAAAACAAAAGATTCTGCGTGGTTTGGCTTCATCGCTGCGCAACGAAGAAGATTACATTTTTGCTCCGGACATGGGCACCGATGAAGAATGTATGGCCTGGATCAAGGATGAAGTGGGCCGGGTGGTTGGTCTGCCGCGAGAGGTCGGAGGTATTCCCCTTGATGAGATCGGGGCAACCGGTTGGGGTCTCAGTCATGTTACAGATGTGGCCTTGAACTTTTGTGATTTCGACATCAAAGGTGCCAGGGTCGTTATACAGGGCTTCGGAGCAGTAGGCAAAAACTGCGCCCTGTTTCTGCGGGACCAAGGTGTTGTCTTGGTGGCGACAGCTGATACCCAAGGTATTGTTTATAATGCTGATGGTTTGGATGTTGATGCACTTGTCAAATTGAAGGAACAGGGCAAGTCTGTAATTGAGTACAGCGATGCCAAAAAAATGAATGGAGACGCCTTAATTGATATTGAATGTGACATCTGGATTCCCGCAGCTCGTCCTGATGTAATCCATGATGACAATGTCGGACGCCTCAAAACCAGGTTAGTCGTGGAAGGCGCTAACATCCCTATTACCCATAGTGCGGAAACAACCCTGCATAAACGTGGTATCCTTTGTATCCCGGATTTTATCGCCAATGCCGGAGGCGTTATTTGTGCCGCCATGGAATACCGTGGTTCCAATAAAACAGCTGTCTTTCAGAGCATTGAGGAGAAGCTACGCCGCAATACCCAAATGGTGCTGGACAGAATGAAAAATGAAAACATACTGCCACGACAGGCTGCTGTGGAACTGGCAACCGAACGGGTAAGAAAAGCCATGAGCTATCGCCGCTTTTCGCTGTTTTCAACGGCACCGGGGTTTATATAAAGAACGTTGGGGCAACTTATATAAAGGTGCACTTATGTTTCGCATCCGTTTTCACGGGCGCGGTGGTCAAGGCATGAAAACCGCCAGTCGTATCCTGGGTACAGCTTTTTTTCTTGAAGGATATGAAGTGCAGGATGCGCCACGTTATGGCGCGGAACGGCGTGGCGCCCCTATCTTTGCATATGTCCGTGCAGACAAAAAAAACATCCACGAACGCGGGATTATCGCGCACCCGGATCTGGTGGTGGTAGCCGATGACAGCCTGGTCCCTGTCCCGGCGGCCGGTGTGCTGCAGGGTGTTGGCGATCTAACGGTTATCCTGATTAACAGTCATGAAAATGACGCCACTTGGCATCACCGACTTAATATCAAAAGTCCGATAGTAATTCTCCCCGAAACTGAAGAAATTGTTGACCGTGCCGAACTGCGCTACATCGGGGCAACCTGCGCCGGTGCTGCCGCCTGCTTGCTGGGTGTTATTTCCAAAGAAAAGCTTGGCAAAGCCATAGAGCAAGAATTGAGCCGCCTGGGGAAAGCGGTTGTTGCAAAAAATATTTCCAATGCTCTTGCCGCGTTCAAATATATGGAAATGCATGCTGCAGCTATAAAAGTGCAGGAGGGTCGCATCCTAGCCGCGCACAATTATACCAGGCCGCAATGGATCAGCCTTCCCTTTGAAGATGCCCGCATATCAGCCCCCATTATTCACGGTGCCCTTACCAGCATTGAAGTGAATACCGGTATATGGCGCACCATGCGACCGATTATCGATTACGATTTGTGCAAAGGCTGCTGGTGGGTATGCAGCACCTTTTGTCCCGATAGCGCCATTAATGTCACAGCAAACAGGCCCGAAATTGATTATAGCCACTGCAAAGGCTGCCTGGTGTGCGTTGCGCAATGTCCGGCGCATGCCATTGCAGTTATTCCCGAAGCGCAGGCAATTGATGCGGAAAAAGCATCTGAAGGAGCCACATCATGAGCCGCCAACTGCTAACCGGCAATGGCGCCGCAGCGTGGGGTGCACGTCTGGCAAAAGTCGACTATGTCCCGGCCTTTCCGATTACACCCCAGACAGAAATCATTGAAACCATCGCAGAATGGATTGATAATAACGAGATAGCCGGTCGCATGGTGACACTGGAGTCTGAACACTCAATGATCACCGCCGCCGGTGCCGCCTCTGCTACCGGTGTCCGCGTATTTACCGCCACATCCAGCCAGGGCTTACTCTATGCTCTTGAAATGATCTACAATGTTGCCGGTTGGCGCACCCCTTTTGTCCTGATCAATGTATCACGTGGAATATCCGCTCCTATCACCCTGGAGCCAGACCACAACGATGTGCTTGCCACACGTGACAGTGGTTTTCTGCAAATTCATTGTGCTACCTGTCAGGAAATTCTGGATAGCATTTTAATCGCCTACCGCCTGGCTGAACATAACCGGGTAAGATTGCCGGTTATCGTCAACCAGGACGGCTTTTATCTGTCTTTTACCCGTGAACCGGTAGAAATTCCTGATGCCAGATCGGCCGCTGAATTTGTTGGAGAATACAATTCTGAAAACATGGGATTTAGGGCATCATCACCTTCCAGTCAGGCGGTTGCTGTACTGGGCTCTGGGCCGTATTCTTATTTCCGCTATGAAATCCATCTGGCATCCCTGCAGGCATTGTCCGTGTATGACGATATCGCCCAGGAATTTAAAGAACGTTTTGGCCGCTATCATCCGATCGTGGAAACCTATCGAACAGAAGATGCTGATTATGCCTATGTTATGATAAATTGCTTTGCCACCAAAGCTAAGGATGCCGTAGACCGCTTACGCGAGAATGGCATGAAGATCGGACTTCTGCGGCCGCGCCTGCTGCGTCCTTTCCCGGCACAGCACATTCTAAACGCATTGGCCGGCAAGAAAGCTGTTGCTGTGCTTGACCAGAATCTGTCCATGGGGAAGGGCGGAGTTCTGCATACAGAGATAGCCTCCGCCTTATATGGCCAGCCTGATCCCCCTCCAATTCTAGCAAGTTTTATTGGTGGACTTGGTGGCCGCGATTTCAGCGCTGAAGAATTTTACGAGATAGCTGCAACATTGCAGGATGCCGTAAAACAAAACAAGACTCCGGCGCCCCGTTTATTATATACCGAGACAGAACTGCGAGCCATGCGCAAGTTGCAGGCCATTGCCCATGCTGAACGTGAAAAGTTGAAGCCAAACAAGTAATCATTCAGACCATGACGGAAAAACAGAAGAAACGCCTGAAAGAGCTGCCATCCGCCCATTTATTGGGGACAGGGACGCCAATGTGCGCCGGTTGCGGCGGCCTGGAAATACTGCATGAAATCTATGACATTCTCGGTGCAAAAACCGTATTTACCAATGCAGCCGGGTGCATGACATTGTTGTCTGTCTATCCCTTTACACCTTTTCGCGGCTCCTGGCTCTATACAGCCATGGCTTCAGCACCTGCCGGTGCACAAGGCATTCGCGATGCCCTGGATATCCTGCTGGAAAAAAAACGTATCCAACCCGACGATGATTTGCAGGTGGTCACCTTAACCGGTGATGGTTCCGCTTACGGCATGGGTTTGTCGGCCACATCCGGGGCCATTGACCGAGATCTGGATTTTCTTTATCTCTGCTATGACAACGAAGGATACGGTAATACAGGCCAGCAGTATTCCTCTGCCACCCCCCATGCTGCTATTACTTCCACCAGCAGGACCTCACTCGGTTATCCGGGTTTTAAAAAGGATCTGTTCGCCATCTGGGTGGCACATAAACCAGCTTATGTCGCAACTGTCATCGGGGCTGAACCGCTGGACCTGGCGAATAAGATCGAAACTGTGCAAGGTTTGCGGGGACCACGTCTCCTCATAGGTCTGGCGCCCTGTCCCACCGGTTGGGATTTCGATCCCAAATTGACGGTTGAGGTCGGCCGTCTTGCTGTGCAGACCGGCATCTGGCCGCTAAAAGAATTTAAAGACGGCAGGATACGGCACACCAAGATACCGAAACAACGCAAGCCGGTGGAGGAGTACTTAAAACTGCAAGGCCGTTTCAGACACCTGTTTGAACCAGAACGGGTTGAAACGGAAATTTCCTTGATCCAGGCACGAATTGATCAGTATTGGGACAAAGTAATTGGCGCTGACGAATAAAAGTTATTTCCACCGTGGCGGTGATATGCCCCTGCTCGGCATTACCATTCCGGCACATTTCTTAGCCACCGTCGGAAAGTTGCCGCAACAGGAAGCAATCGTCTCCCTGCCTCAGCAAAGGCGATTAACCTATCAAGAGTTCTGTTCCGCCATTGATACTTTGGCACGAGGTCTGCTGGGATTAAATTTTAAGCGGGGCGATCGCATAGGCATCTGGTCCACCAATAATATAGAGTGGCTGTTGTTGCAGATGGCTACTGCCCGCATCGGTGTTATCCTGGTCAACATCAACCCCGCCTATCGGGTTCACGAACTGGAATACGCCCTGAAGTGTTCAGAGGTCAATGCTCTTTTTACCATACCACGGTTTCGCAGCAATAATTATACCGGCATGCTGCGGGATTTGCTGCCGCAGCTGAACGCTGACAATAAAGTTCTTGCCAGCAAAACCTTCCCGCAATTACATCGGGTCGTCCTCTACGACCCACAGAGTCCCATGCACACAGAGACTCCGGCAACTGGCTTTACAGCTTGGCAGGAGGTGATTCACGCTGCTGAGACAATCACCCTCGAAGAACTCAATAAAGCTGCTGCGCAACTGGATTGTGACGATGTCATCAATATCCAATACACCTCAGGTACAACTGGTTTTCCCAAGGCGGTAATGTTGACCCACCACAACATTCTCAATAATGCCTGGTTCAGCGCCCAGGCCATGCACTTTACGGAAAAAGACCGTTTGGTGGTGCCGGTTCCTTTTTATCATTGTTTCGGCATGGTGCTGGCAAACCTGTTATGTTTTTCTGTTGGTGCCTGTGTTGTCATTGCCAGTGAACACTTCGATGCGGAAAGAGTGCTGCAGGCAGTGGAAGAGCAGAGGTGCAGTGCGATTCATGGTGTTCCCACCATGTTCATTGCCGAATTGGAACATTCGAATTTCAGACAATATGACCTGTCCAGCCTGCGTACCGGGATCATGGCCGGCGCTCCCTGCCCACCGGACTTGCTGAAGCGGGTCATCAACGATATGCATTGCAAGGAGATCCTGATTGGATACGGAGAGACAGAGGCTTCACCGCTGACACATCTGACCACCCGTGATGACAGTTTTGACCGGCGCATCCATACTGTCGGACGCAACCTGCCGCATCAGGAGGTAAAGATAATATCAACCGAAAGCGGCCAGACAGTACCGCTGGGCGAAGTGGGGGAGGTATGTTTTCGGGGCTATCACATCATGCGGGGTTATTATGGCCACGCAGAAAGCACAAGTGAGGCTATCGATGAAGCGGGTTGGCTGCATTCCGGTGATTTAGGCAGCATGGATGGTGATGGGTATGTCAGAATTACCGGGCGTTTGAAAGAAATGATCATTCGTGGCGGTGAGAACATCTATCCGCGTGAAATAGAGGATTTTCTCTTTACCCACCCCAAAATTGCCGAGGTGGCTGTCTTTGGTGTACCCGACAAGTTTTACGGCGAAGAGGTGGCCTGCTGGATTGAGTTGCACAAGGGTGAAACTGCAACAGCCGAGGAGATCATCGATTTCTGCAAAGACAATATCGCCCACTTCAAGATCCCCAAACACATTAGGTTTGTCGAGACTTTTCCCATGACCGTTACAGGCAAGGTGCAGAAGTTCAAGATGCGCGAAGAAATGGAACAACAGCCAGGTAACTAAATGACCGTTATACTCGAAGATATCCAGGCCGCTAGCGAAACTATACAGGCTTACGTCAAAACGACGCCCTGTGTTCATTCCCGGACGCTGTCCAACCTGAGCCAGGCCGAGGTCTGGCTCAAGTTTGAGAATCTGCAGTTTACGGCATCGTTCAAAGAACGCGGCGCCTTAAATAAGCTGTTATCCTTGACAGAATCGGAACGCCGGCAAGGCGTCATCACCATGTCTGCGGGGAATCATGCCCAGGCAGTCGCGTACCACGCCCTCCAACTGGGGATTCCTGCTGTGATTGTCATGCCGCGCTATACACCCAATGTCAAGGTCGAGCATACACGGGCTTTTGGTGCCGAGGTAATTCTTGCAGGTGAGTGTTTTGACGATGCCGCGGCCCATGCCTTGAAACTTGCCGGGGAGCGGAAACTGGTGCTGGTGCATCCGTATGATGATGAAAAAATTATTGCCGGCCAGGGTACCATCGCTCTGGAAATGCTCAGGACGCAGCCGAATCTGGATACACTGATCATTCCGGTTGGGGGTGGAGGCCTGATCAGCGGTATTGCCATCGCGGCCAAAACGATGAAAGAGAATATCCGCATTATCGGTGTTGAGACGGAACGCTTTCCTGCCATGATTAATGTCATTGAGGGCAAGAAGCCACAGTTTGGCTTGTGTACACTGGCGGAGGGCATTGCGGTCAAGCAGCCTGGTCATCTCACAGTACCTGTTGTCAAACAGTATGTTGATGAAATTCTTCTGGTAGATGAAGAGAGTATTGAACAGGCAGTACTATTGTTGTTGGAGATAGAAAAGACTGTAGCCGAAGGTGCCGGTGGAGCCGGTCTGGCCGCATTACTGAAAAACAGGGAACAGTTTGCCGGTAAAACTGTAGGCCTTGTCATCAGTGGCGGCAACATTGATATGCCGGTACTGGCCCGTATCATTCAACGAGGACTTGTGCGTACTCTTCGTCTCTGCCGCATCAGGGTCGAGGTACGGGATATCCCGGGCACATTGGCAAAGCTTACCGCCAGTATCGAAAAAACGGGCGCCAATATTCACCATGTGCATCACCATCGGCTTTTTACCAAACAGGCAATTGAAAATGTCACAGTGGAGTTTGTCTTGCAGACGCGAGGCAAAGAACATGTTGGAGAAATTCTTTCAGCGCTCAAAAAAGAAGGCTATGTTGCACAACTGGAAGAAGGGCATCAGACTCAACGCCCTGTGTAATTCCGCGTTCGTGCTCGGGGAAAACCCTGACAACGGAATCGAGGGCAACTTTTAAGGTCTTACTGTAAAACCAACATACCGTAATTCTTTTCAAAGTTTACAAAACCGATTCACACCACAAGAATCAATCACATATTCTTGCCAAAGCAGTAATTTTTCACCTGCCCGCTGTAAGTGCGACAATTTGCCACATTTACTTAACTCCTGTCTGCTGTCATAGTATAAATAATCTGCTGATTTCTTTAGTTTTTAAGAGTTTTGACAGACCTGAAGAGCAAGAGGGGAGACCTGTAAAGCGATCAAGTCCCGTTGGATTTTTATTGCGAAAATAAAACATAAACCAAAAGGAGGCTAATATGTTTGTTCACAGCTTGGTACGACTGTGTAAAAAAGGAGGTTTCAAGGTCACATTTGTTTTTACAGTATTATTGGTTGTCATAGCCGCATCTGCTTCAGTTTCCAGCATTTTTGCCATGGACGAAAGTAAACCGGCCATGACAGCAGAGAATAAGGGACCTGGTATCGAACATCCCATAAAGGATCCTAAAATGTACAGCCAGACAATGACATGTCCGAATTGCGGCATGATGATCAATATGTGGGCCAGGACAAGGCACTCATTTCATCATCCTGAAGGTGATTTCACTACCTGTTCGATCCGCTGCCTGGCAGACAAGACTGTCAGTTCCGGGGCTGATGCCGAGAATGTCCAGGTTGCCGTTTACATTGATCCGGACAAAATGATACCGGCTGAAAAGGCAACTTACGTCATCGGATCAACAGCTGCCGGCACCATGACAATGAAGTCTAAAATTGCATTTGATGACAGGGCGGCGGCTGAGGAGTTTGCAGCCAGTTATGGTGGTGAGGTCGTCAATTTTCAGGATGCCCTGGCCGCAGCAAAGATGGAGCTTCCCAAATCCCGGATGATGATCGACAAGAAAAGAAAGGAAACCGGCAAAATAAAGGAACCCACAGAAAAAGATGCCTGCACGGTCTGCGGCATGTATCCTGCATCCTTCCCGAACCACAACTGCCAGATATGGACCATGCATGGCAGCACTCTGCATTTCTGCTCGACCCAGTGCATGGTCAATTTTAATGCTGATCCTGCAAAATATGTGAAAGAACCGGCCAAGACGAAAATGGCCTGGGTTACTCTCTTTTCAGACGGCATGTATGAAAGTGCTGTTGGCGCTTATTATGTAGTGGGCTCACAAGTTAACGGGCCCATGGGAAAGGAGGCTCTTCCTTTCAAATTCAAGAATAATGCTGAAGATTTTGTCAAGAATAATGGCGGTAAAATCGTCAGTTTTCAGCAATTGACACCAGAACTTGTCATGGAGTGAAATTGATAAACAAAAATACCCAATGTGCAATGGGAGGATCAAACACCAAAAATAGAATATAACCCTGAAGTTTTCATCATAAACAGGCTTTATCTGTCTGAACTGGCGATTCTTTTTGCAATGATGTCTTCGTACTACTGAGAGGTGTACTGAAACGGCACGAATTGATGTTGACTCGACAGGTTTGCCTTGCAAATAGCAGTTGATCAATAATGAACCATGTAATGCTCAATTACCGGGGGTTCAGTCATTAGTTTAACAACTTTATCCAACTGTCCATTAAGATACCCGTTTTTGTCGCTGGAAATCATATCTTCTTCTGTTTTCCAGATGGTTGTAGATATGAATTTGCCGGTTTTCGGGTTACTGAAAAGATTGGCTCCCCTGAACCCTTCCTGCTCCCTGGCGGCTGGAATTATGTTGTCGGTGAATATGGCAAAAGCCTCTTCATGCTTGTCGGGTTCTATCGTCCCCATAACTATGCGAGAGAAATACATCCTGTCCTCCTCTTTTTAATTATTGTCAGCATGTCCACTGCATATTTCCGTCAGGAATAACCCTGGATGATATTTTTCAATTTTTAAATTACCTTAAAAATCTTTCATTGCCGCTTCTTCCGAGGTGAAAATCGGGATACATCGCGTTAAGCCGACCATGTGGAAAATTTTCTGGAAATGGTCAGACAAACCGTAGGCATGGATTTTCTGCTGTTTTTTCCTTCCTTCCGAGGCAATATCGATCAGGGACGCGAGACCGCCGCTGTTTATGTAGCAGTCCTTGTCGAATTGCAGCAGTATTTTAGGGGAGTTTGAAATGTCGGTGCTCCCGTAAGCATTGCCGATGACCTCTCCGGTCACTGCCGTGACATCTCCCTGGATGCTGATGACCGCGATATCACCCTTGTGGCTTGTTGAAACTTGAATATCCTTACTCATTAGTGAAACCTCCGATTAGCAGTTCCTGCCAAGTTATAACTATATATATTAAAGCCCTGCATACTCCTATTAACCGTTGAGATGCATCAGCATTTTGACGTTGTTTCCCTTGCCTGGATTTT
>Ga0209536_100010397_pt1 | contig 13739 bp, 14 predicted proteins | sample DeeMarSeWOR28_12_FD_187461 | JGI IMG/M metagenome (GOLD analysis project Ga0209536, IMG submission 187461) | Marine sediment microbial communities from White Oak River estuary, North Carolina - WOR-2-8_12 (SPAdes) (version 2) | ecosystem: Environmental > Aquatic > Marine > Intertidal zone >...
TACACGGAGGACAATATCCGGCAGCGCCTGAACATGCGTGACTTCATGGACACCTTGCGCGGCAGCGGCGTGGACACGGGTGGTCCGCCGGCCCTCAGTCAAAGCGACCGGATGGCATTCGCCAACCAGCTGGATCGCTTCCTCGCCAAACAACGGACGGACCGAGAGGGTACATGACACCCCGCCGGGCGGCGGGGTGTCAGCCGGACACGACGGATTTACGGCGTGGGTTCGAACTTCCAGAGACGGTTTTGCGAGCAATCGATGAGTTCTTTGAACAGGTCATCGAGTTCGTTGGCCGCGTCGCCATCGAGGGCCGTCTGCGTGGCCGCCCAGGTATTGAGGTCCGGGTAGGTGTCTGCAAACAGGAACATGTCCTGTTCACCCACGATCTGCTGTCCAAAGGCGCTTTCGATCTTGTCATTCACGTTGGCACGCACCCACTTCAGCCAGGTGCTGTTGGCGGCCTGCACGTCTTCCTTGGTCTTGCCGTCTTTCAGTTTGCAGGTATAGGCATTGATGACGGAATCGGCGAAAACGGAACTGCTGGTGACCGCGATGGCCAGGGTAAACAGAACGGATGATACGATCTTCTTCATGATGCTCTCCTCAGTTTGTTTTATTGGAATTGCCGCGCAAGTATAAGTCGCAATTGCCGTCTCTGCCCGGCTATGGACAAAAAAAGACGAACAGGCGCGACTCCATGCTCTCCCGCGCCGGTGCATCCGGCGGCGCCAGCGGGTTGGTGAAGGCGGTGTGGATCGAACGCCGGGCGCGGCCGTCTCTGGCGGAATCGAAGGTCTTGATCAGCAACGCTTCGTCACGATGCATTTCGGGGTAGTAATACCAGCGGTGTGCCGGATTCCAGCTCACCAATTCCAGTTCGCCAATGCGCTCGGCGGCGCGCCGCTCGCTCGCCACCCGGTCTGCCGCATCGATGGTGGACGCGTCGCAGCAGGCCAGCGGGCTGTTGAGGACACGGCTCCGTATGGAGCGCCACACGTTGACGATGGCGAAACGATGCCGCAGTCGCTCTTCCGCCTCGGCCGCGGGCAGCAAGTCCCGCAGTCGCTTGACCGCCGACGCGTCGGTGTAGTCGTTGTGAATCACGTGCGCGGGTTCCCGGCTGCGGTGTGCACCCCTGATGTCCCGCGAATCCGAGCGCAGGGTGTGGTCGAACACCAGCGCCTCCGTTCCGCCGCTGGCCGTCAGAACGAGTTCGATGATTTCCGCCTCGTAAAGGTCCCGGACCGCTTCCAGGGCATAAAAATCATCGGCCTGCGTGGTATGCGGCACCAGGGTGAAGCCCTGGCGGTCGAGACTGGCGGGGGGCTGCAATTGCCGGGCGTCGCGGATGTTGACCTCGCGTGCTTCGAACTCGGCGCCGATATTCAGCGCCGCGTCCGCACCGCCCTTCGACGCGATATACACTGGCTTTTCCCCGCTGGGAATCAAATACCGGATTCTGGCTCGTACGTCCTGATTCAACATGCGAGCATGGTAGCCCTGGGTGGCAGCTATCGACAAACGGGTGCAAGTTCCTGGCCGTGCACAACTGTTGCCGGCGGCCAGCGGATTACCAACGGTCGGACAGTGCCCTTGCCAGCGCCTCCCCGCGCTCCCGCAGAGCCATGCACAGTCGGATTTGCTCCTCGGCCTGGGCCAGTCCGCGCTGGTGCCCGGGCGCCAGAGCACCGTGGCGCGAAAACATTTGCTGCAACTCTTCGAGCTTTTCTTCACTGCAAAAATGACTGCCAAGCATCGGTGTCTGGCGGCGCCATTGCTCCGGAACCCTGGCGACCACGGCTGGGAAATTGTCCTGCAGCCACCGCCAGTGCTGCTCCTGCAGTGCGGGCTCCATCAGGGCATGGCTGAGCAGGCCGAAAGTTTCGCGCGGGCCCAGCTGGTCGCTCAGGGCCAGTTGGTGCACCTGGTCGGCCTGATTGGCATTGCTGATGCGGCCGATCGCATTGGCGCTCGCGTGCTCGAACAAAGGGTCGTCGAGTTCGGAGCGCAGCTTCAGCAGGTGCGGCAGGAATTCCTCGCCGGAGTCCTGGATGGCGACGCTGAGCGCGCTGGCGTACAGGTCGGAATCCATTGCCTGAGGATCACGCTCACCGGCAAAACCGGTGAAGTCCCGGGCCATTTCCTGCAGCGACCGGCGGGCGGCCGGGTCCTTGGCGACCAGGGCCATGAAGCTCAGCAGCTCACTGTGCAACAGCTGCCGATCGCCATCTTCGCTGGTGGCGGTGCGGTCGAGTACCGGTTGATAAAGCGCACGCGTGAATTGCAGAAATGCCGGCTGATCGGCGGTTGCCACGTAGTGTCGGCTGTATTTCCCCAGGTACCCGAGCGGCGCCATCACGACCTGGCGCTGATCGGACCGGGCGGATTGCTCAACCGCCTGTAACAGGATCGATGGCGGCAGCATGCCCGACTCGAAGGCAGCAAAGGCGCTGTCGATAAGTGACAAAGCCTCCACCGGGGTCAGCTCCGAAAAGTGTTGCAGCAATGCCTGCCATTGCGGGTCCGGCAGGTTCCAGCGATAGTAACCGCTGCCCCCGGCATTCGGCAGGATCCACTTTGGGCAGGTGGCAACCTCCAGCTGCACTTGCTTTTCGGCCTCGGCAAGCGTCAGGCACTGCTCGATGCCGCTATCGCTGCGCAGGCACACCGGGATACTCCAGCGCGGCGCGCTCGCCTCAATAGGCGAACCAAGGGGCCGGTAGCGATTTTGGCGCAAATTGACGGCCGGTGCGGATGCGGTTTCACAGTGCACGTCGAGATCCAGCTGCGGCACGCCTTTCTGCTCGACAAAGCTGCGGAAGATGCTGGTCAGGTCAGGTGTTCCCGTCTCCGTGCCGATAACCTCGTAGAAGGCGGGCGAATCCGCCACGCCCTCGGCGAAAGTTTCAATGTAGCGGCCCAGCGCCGGGCGAAAGTTGTCCGCACCAAAATAACGATCGATCATGTGAATGACGCCGAGACTCTTGGAATAGGTGATGGCGTCATAGGCGTTGCGAATTTCGCTGTTGTCCATTATCGGCTCGCGAATCGCGCGGGTACTGGCCAGCGAGTCGAGCTGCATGGCGCCGATCCAATCCGTTGCGGCATTGAGATCGTGTCCGCCCTCCGGTTCGAGAATGGAAAGGACAACCGGCTCGCTCCAGGTGGCGAAACCTTCTTTCAGCCACAAGTCGTCCCACCAGGGCGGTGTGACCAGGTTGCCAAACCACATGTGGGAAAGTTCGTGTGCATGTATGCCAACCAGCCGGAGGCGCGCACCGGGTGCCGGATCGTCGCCGACCAGGATGGCTTGTTCCCGGTACGTGATGGCCGCGGACAATTCGGTGGCGCCGCTCGGCCACTGTGGGGCAGCCACGATGTCCAGTTTTTCAAAGGGATAGGGCCGCTGCAGTTCCCGCTCGAAAATTTCCACCATGCGCGGAGTGATCTCGAGGACGTAGCCCATGTCCCGGACTCGTCCCTTGCGGGCGAAGCCCCGCAAGGGGATGGGTTGAGCGCGGAACTCGTTGGGCGGAATGGCGGAATGCTCGATCATGTCGAAGGGCCCGACCGCCAGCGACAGCAGATAGGTCGGCATGGGCCGTGTAGTGGCGAAGGTGACGGTTTCCATGCCGTCGCTCGCCGGCCGGCGAGCATCCTCCGGGCTGTTGGCGATGGCCGCATAGCCGGCGGGGATGGTCAGCTTCAGATCGAAGGTAGCCTTGAGCCCCGGCTCGTCGAACCCCGGCAGGAACTTGCGCGCCTGGATCGACTCTGATTTGGCCAATACGTAAGCCTCACCCTGCTCCTCCACTTTGAACAGGCCGGCCAGGTTGCGGTTGAAGTCGCCGCTGTACAGCAGGCGGAGGGTGAAGACACCCGCCGGAATTTCCTCCGCGAAGCCCACGCGAGCTACGCCCGGGACTGCGCTTTCTGCATACTCAGCCGCTATCTCCCGGCCCCCAGGCAGCAGCGCAACGGCGGCGCTGACCGCCAGCTTTTCCCCATGCAGCCAAATCCCGCTGACATGATGGTCCAGTCGAATGTCAATTTCGGCGGTTCCGGAGAACCCCTCGCGCCGCGGATCCATGTGCAGGTCCAGGCGGTAGGCTTGCGGACTTACCCCGCGCGGCAGTGGGCCCGCGGGGGCGGCTTCTTCGATCGGCTTGCTGACAGTAGTTTCGGTCGGATCGCAGGCGGCCAGCGCCAGTACAGCGAACGCAATGCAGGCGGCGAGCAACAGGAATGGGCGGAACGTCATGTGTTGAGGGGGCTCTGCTGTGCGCTCCAAACCAGCCGGCGGTCCCACCAACTGTTCAAAACGCGCATTCCAGCCGCCCTGCGTTCAGACTAACCTTCACTTCGTGCGTGGCGTGAAGTTGAATTTCTGCCCGCCGATGGAGGCTTCGTACATCAGACCGCCTTTGGCCAGGGTGAAGACGGCCATACCGCGCTTCCACGCGCCTACGCCCTTGGTGTCGCCGGCGCTGGCCGAGGCGCCCTTGGTGGATGCGCCCGCCTGGGCGCCGTAGGTCAACGCTACCGCCGTTGCGTCGGCGCCAAATTCGAACTGGCCCTTGGTGAAATCCGTGTAGGTGTCGGCATTCTTGAACAGGATGAGCTGGCTGTAGGCTTGACCGCCAAGTTGCCAGCCGATCGTCACCTGCCCCATGGAGACTTTGCCGGTGTGGCTGCCGCCGGCGAACACACAGCCGGTGCCGCCGGCGGCACCGATGCCAATGCCGCCCTTGCCGATGGTCGGTAGCACGGCGTAGCCATAGGACTGGGCCAACAGCTCAGGCACGTTGCCCAGTTCCCTGAACTTCGCCAGCGTCGCCCGGCATTCTTCCACCGTGGCGGCGGCGTGCGCGGTGGAGCTGCCCAGCGCCAGCAGTGCGCTGCAGAGGAGCCAAGCTTTGATTCTCATAGATCGGTTTCCGTGGGGAACATGACAGATCGAAATGGCTGCGGTGACTCCATGATAGCCAAAATGGGATCCGGGCGCTGTTTCAGCCGCTGTAAAGACAGACGGCCGGGAGAGGTGCTCCCCCGGCCGTCCGGTTCACCGCTCGAGTCCGGAAGGACATCAGCGGAGCGTAGTTTGCCTAGTCGCGGAAGTTGAGTTCCTGCAACAAAGACGAGCTCATGACTTCACGAAACTCGGCCCGGTTGCCGCTCTCGGCTTCGAGGGTTTCCATGGATTTCTTGTTCCACTCCTGGTATTCATCGAACCGCTTCTCGCCTTCTGCTGCCGAAACGATGTTTTCATGGATCCTGACCAGGTAGAGATCCGGCTCATTGGCGCGCGCGTACTCGTTCGACAGAATCTTGTAGCCCTTGATCCAGCCCTTGGACTTGGCGAATTCAGAATTCTTCTTCCACTCGGTTGCCAGCCACTGGGCGTACTTGTAGTCGCCGCCATCGTGGATCCTGATGCCGGTGACGCTCCAGTAATCGCCGCCGGCGAGCGGCCACTTCTCCGCGAATGCGCTGGTGGCCATGGTCATGGTTGTGGCAACGAGCGCCATTGCGAGCACAATGTTTCTTATGGATTTAGTCATATAGTTTTTCCTCTTAGCAGACCGTTACTGGCCGCTTTCCAAGTTTCAAGATTTTTTAACGAACAACTTCTGGTCGAAGGAGGGCGCGGTGGCCAGAGCCAGCCGACCCGCCCGTGGCCGGTGAAGGCCGCGCGCTACTGTAGCAGAGAATCCACGGCGGGTTCCAACGCCAATCGTGATCGGGTTCGCGGCGGCCAGATTCGAGGGCTATTTCGGCACCCTCAAGCTGGGGTTTTCAAGATGCGCTTGATGTAAGTAGCCGCCATGCGCACCTGTTCACGCTGCCGGGGGCTGGCCTGGCCCCGGTGCGTGATCTGCAATTCATCGTCGGTGTATAGCAGTTGCCAGCGGAACTTCGACTCAGGGCCCTCGCCAACAGCCTCGGGAATCTCGCCCGCCATGCAGGGCGACGAATAGACCTCGCGGGGTTCCGGCGTGGTCGGGACGATAGACAGTTCCTCCAGGCCTTGCACCACCTGCTCGACCCGCGATTGTTGCAGCGTGCCCAGCAGATTCGAGATCTGCCTCATCGTGAGCCGGTCCCGGCGGGCCTTGCGGATGAAGGCGAAGCAGTTCCAGGTGTCCTGGCCGTAGCGGGCGCGGCGGCCGCGGCCGGTCTTGTGTCGGGGTGGCAGCACATTCGCGATGTAGTGCCGGGCGGTGCGCGGGGTCAGGTTGAAGGCACTGGCCAGTTCTTCGAGGGTGTAACTGCCGGGTTCGCTCATCGGTTCGCCCTAATCGACAATTAAAAATGTCATTAGACTGATAATAACAAAATAAATTGTCTTTATTGGGGTTTCGTGAAGATTCGGGGCATTAATCCGTGAAACCGGGCCGCGGGCGGCTCACTGCTCCCGATAAAGCCCCGGCCGGTCGAAGAAGTCGGCCAGCTGGATCAGCAGGCGCTGGGCCGGCTCCAGTTGCTCGAACTCCCCCAGCACCGTGACCGCCAACGCCGGCTCGTCGGTGATCAACGCATCCGCGCCACGCCCGATCATGCTGGCCATGGCCACGGGGTCGTTGACCGTCCACACAAAGACCTGCTTGTTGCGTTTGTGGGCCTGGCGAATCAGGTGCCGTGACGCGGCCCGGCCGTTCAGCGCCAGGAAGTCGACATCCAGGTCGGCCAGGTTGCCTATGGCGACCGACGACAACAATCCGACTTTCCAGTCGGGGCGCAGCCGTCGCAGCGTCTGGATACCGTCATAGCTCAGCGACATGAAGACCACCTGGTCAACCATGCCGCTGCGCTCAACGATTTCAGCCACGCGCTCTTCGAGCCGGACTTGCTGGCCGTAGTATTTCAACTCGATGTTGACGCCGATGCGGCCTTTGCACAGTTCCAGCACCTCTTCCAGGGTTGGAATGCGCTGGTCGGAGAATTCGGGTCCAAACCCGGAGCCGATGTCCACCTGCCGCAGTTGGTCCAGTGTCGAGCCGGCCACGGTCAGCGCCGAGCCGCCGATCTTCTTCAGGTCGCTGTCGTGGACCACCGCGACCCGCCCGTCGGCGGTTTCCTGCACGTCGATCTCGACCCACTGGGCGCCGCTGTCGATGGCCAGTTGCACGGCGGCGATGGTATTTTCCGGCGCCGCCGCCGAGGCGCCACGGTGTGCCATGACCTCGGTAGAGTTTTCGAATTGCAGCCGCTCGATCAGCACCCAGGCCAGCAACAGGGCGGCCACGAACCCCGCCAGCAGGCCCCAGCCGAGTACCCGGCGGTCGGCCAGCACAGGCTGCCGTCCCGCCGCATCCGCAATGGCCTGTGGGCGGACCTCCGCGCGCAGGCCGCGCTCGGTGAACAGCTTCATGATCAGCAGGCTGAGCCAGGCCGAAGCGGCGAAGGTGATAGCGAAATACAGCACAAAACCGGTCAGCGAAACCGTACCCAGGGCCAACAGCAGCGATTCGACTGATCCGGCGGCGCTGGGAATCAGGTACATACCGGCCAGGGCCAGTAACGCGGAGACGGCTGTCGTCAGCAGCGTGCTGCCTGCAATCCAGGCCAGCAGCCAGGTGCCGATGGCCATCCGGTGTCCCTGCGCCGCGGCCTGGCTGTCGGCCAGGGACTGGGCCGGTGAGCGGCCACTGAACATGAGCAACGGCAGGCAAAACACCCAGTTGATGAACAGTCGCAGCAGATTGGCGCAGCACGCCACGGCCACCAGTCCGCCCAGTGCGATCGCCAGGCGCCATTCGGACGGTTTCTCCGCCAGGTAGTAATTGATGTCGTAGTCGGACAGCAACAGCTTGTACAACAGGAGCAGCAGCAGTACGAACGGCAGCAGGTTCGCCAGCACCCTGAGCAGAACCAGCATGGCCAGGCGGAACAAGCCCGCCATGCGGCCGACCAGGAACACCAGGACCTGTTTCACCGACGCGGCTTCGCCTTCGTTGGTCGATGCGGCGACCACCAGCAGGGCGGCATGTTCGAGAAAGATGATGATCGAGAAGATCGATGCGAGCACCAACAGCGAGACGAACCCGGTCGGGCTCAGGAAGAAGAACAGGATGTCCTGGTCCGACAGGGCGGCGCTGCCGGACAGTGAGACCGCCATTCGCAACAGGCCGGTCGCCGCCGGGGTCAGGAGGGTGAAAATCAGCACGCTCACGGCCACGTGAATAGCCAGGAAGCGGGTCCAGCTCGCCAGGAAGCGGCGCGTCAGTGCAGCAGCCTCGTTACGCATCGATCCAATATCCACCGGGCGTTTCCCTCTACGGGTTGGCGTCAGCGGCACCGTCCACGCGGCCGCCGACCGTTGACGTCTGCTAATCTAAGCGTTACTGGCAGAGACTGGCAAATGGACTGTAGCACCCACTGGAGCGTCTACATCATCCGCTGCGACGACGGCAGCCTGTATACCGGGGTCAGCACGGACGTCGATCGGCGCTTTCGCGAGCACCTGGACACGCCGCGCGGAGCGAAGTTTTTCAACGGCCGCAAGCCGCTGGAAGTGGTTTTCCACGAAGCAGGCCATAGCCGCAGCAGCGCCGGGCGGCGCGAAGCCGCGATCAAGAAACTCAGCCGGGACTCAAAGCTGCGGCTCATTCTTGAAAATGCGGCTATGCTTAAATGACATATCGGCAAAGCGGAGGCCATCGTGCCCGGCGACATGCTCAAGGTATCTGAAGATTTCTGGAACATTCGCGGTTCGTACAAGATCGGCGGCGTCATCGACGTCGGCACGCAGGTGTCGCTGGTGCGGCGTGCCAATGGCCGCTTTATTTTCCTCGACGCCTATACGCTGAGCGCCTCGGTCCAGGTGGAAATTGACGACCTGACCGACGGCGGCGAGAAAGTAGAAGCCATTCTCAACCTGCATCCCTTCCACACGCTGCACGTGCGGAAGATGCAAAAGCAGTTTCCCCTGGCGCGACTGTATGGCACCGCGCGCCACCTGGCCCGTTTTCCGGAATTGCCATGGGAGGAGGAGCGCACGGAAGACGCCGCTTTGCACGAACGATACGGCGAAGACTTCGACTTCTCCGTCCCGCGCGGTGTCGACTTCATATCCGCCAACGAAAAGGTCCACTTTTCATCGGTGCTGGCCCTGCACCGCGCCTCCGCAACCATCCACTCCGATGACACACTGATGTACATAAGGATGCCGGCGGTCATGCGCTTGTTTGGTATGAGCGACGCCGTGGGCTTTCACCCCACGTTGGTCAAGGCATTGGAAAAAAGAGCGGGCGCGGTGCGGGATTTTCGTGAATGGGCGGAAGAGCTGATAGAGAACTGGGGTGGCGCCAAAAATTTGTGCGCCGCCCATACCGCGGTGCTGCTGGATGGCGAAAATCGCGGCCCGGCCATTCAGGATCGCCTGCGCAAGGCGCTGGAAAAAGTCGACCACACGCTGCAGGCGCACGAGCGGAAATACGGTTAGGCACGGGTCAGATCACCACACAACATCTCTCTCAGGAGGCTACATGTACCGACTGCACGGCTTTTTCACCCAGAACTCGATGAAGACCCTGTATGTCCTGGAGGAACTGGGCGTCGACTTCGAGTTCTGTTTCGTCGATCTGATGCAGGGGGCAAACCGGACCGACAGCTTCCGCGCCATGACCCCGGTCGGCAAGGTGCCGGTACTGGAGCACGACGGCGAGTTCCTGTTCGAGTCCGGCGCCATTTGCCGTTATGTCGCCACGGTCGAGCATTCGCCACTGTTTCCCGCCGACAAGCTGCAGCGCGCACGCGTCGACCAATGGATGACGTTCTTCACCTGCCACCCGGGCCGCTGGCTGACCGAGATCTACTTCGAGCAGATCATCAAGCCGGCGGCCGGCATGGGCGAAACCAACGTGGCCGCCTGCGAAAACGCAGCCAAGTTCGCCCACCGGCAACTCAAGATGGTGGACCGCTGGCTGGAGACCAGGGACTGGCTGGCCAATGATGCGTTCTCCATCGCCGAGCCCTTCGCCCTGGCCTACATGGAGCAGGCCCACGCCGTTGGCTTTTCGCTCGACGAACACAGCAATGTTCGGGCCTGGCTGCAGCGACTGGAAGACAGGGACAGCACCGAGCGGGCGCGGGCGCGGGCGCGACCCTACCAGGTGTGATTTCCCGCCGCTGAACGTAAACGAGACCGGGGCCAACCTGGCCCCGGTCATCGACTTGCTTTTCGTAGTAGCTAGCCCGAACATTTCACCAGTATCCCGGCCCTGGCTCGGGGACATACTGTACCTTTTGAGTATGCCCGTAGAACGCCAAATTCCGACTATGTTTCAATATTCTGAGAAGAGAGCCAGCGCCGACTGGTGAAATGTTCGGGCTAGTTCAGCATGGTGCCGGCAAACCAGGGCAGGGTCAGCCACAACATGCCCTTGGCCAGGAAAAAGACGAATCCACCGACGCCGAGGCGCCGCAACCAGCCGGTACAGCACAGGCGTGCCGAATTTGAGTTCCTTGTAAGGCTGCTTGTGCAGGTTGAGCCAAACCTGGCGCAAACCGAACAGGTCGAAATGATTGATCAGGAAGGTGCTGAACAATACCAGCAGCCAGCCAAAGGCGAAGGCCACGTGCAGCAGGATCTGCGCATGCGGATTGGCAATCGACCACACCACGCCACCCATTGGCTGCCAGAATACGAACAGCGTGATCAGTGCGAGGCTGGACGCCAGGACGAAGGTGCTGCGTTCGGCCGCGGACGGAATAAAGCGGGTCAGCCAGCGCTTGAAGAAGGGCCGCGCCATCGTGCTGTGCTGCACCGCGAACAGGCCGAGCAGGCCCAGGTTGACCAGCAGCGCCTGGATGAAAGGCACCTGCGGCGCCGAGTCGATGGCCTTGGGAACGAACAGGTTGCCGACGAAGCCGATCGCATAAAGAAAGGTGGCAAAAAAGAGGGCGTAGGCCGCCGCGCCGTAAATGAAGATCAGAACACGTTGCATGATTTTATTCTCCGGTTGTGTTGTCAACGGCCGGGTAAAGTGCCGGCTTGGTGCGCACTTTGCGCGACCGGCCGCAAGCAGTCCTGATCATTGGCTGACTATTGCCTGACCATTTGATGACCCGTGTTCTTTTGAGATTTAAGTTGTTTTAAAACATGTGGTTATAAAGATACAACGCCTGACCGTCCGGGTGTGGAAGGACCCTAAGGCAGGCGGTATTCAGCCAGCAACGCTTCGTTTTCCGCGTCCCATTGGGCGCCTGCGAGGGCCTTCGCTTCCTCCAGCAGGCTCACGGCCCCCGCGTTTTCGCCGCTGGCCCGGGCGAAGCGGGCCCGGGCTTTCAGTGCGGCCACGGTGGGTACGTGTCCGGCCAGTGCACCGGCCAGCGGGGCTGCCGCATCGATGATGAAGGGGCCGAAGCGCAGGCTTCTTATCTCCGAATTGGGTTCCAAGGTCATGTTGCCGCAGACTTCCGGACTCGAACCATAAGGTTGCAAGGGTATTCGTTTGATCCCGCAATGCCAATGACAAGCGGGGAATTCAGCGTTCGATGGGTTAGGCTAGGGCGGCCATGCTCTTTGATCTGCATTCGCACACCCGCTGCTCGGACGGCTCACTGGAGCCGCGCGAGCTGATTGCGCGCGCCATCGACCAGGGCGTAGACGTGCTGGCGATCACCGACCACGACACGCTCGACGCCTACCGCGGGCTGTCGCTGAAGCAAGAGCGGATCGAGCTGATTCCCGGTATCGAGTTTTCCACCCAGTGGGAATCGACCGGCATCCACGTGCTCGGCCTGAACGTCGACCCCGGCAGCGACGCCATGCAGGCCGGTGTCCGCTTTCAGACCGAGGCGCGCCGTGTACGCGCCCACCGGATCGGCGAAATCCTGAAGAAGAAGGGCATTCCGGACGCCTTTGTCGGGGCCGCGGCCCTGGCACAGGGCGGATACATCGGCCGCCCCCATTTCGCGCGCTACCTGGTCGATATCGGCCGGGCCAGGACGATCGAGGACGCGTTCCGCAAATACGTCGGGGACGGCAAGCCGGGCGACGTCAGGCAGCACTGGGCCGATCTGCTGCAGGTGGTGCAGTGGATCCGGGATGCCGGGGGCATTGCCGTGTTGGCCCACCCTCTCAAATACAAACTGACCCGGACCAAGCTGAAGCGGCTGCTGATGACCTTCAAGCAGGCCGGCGGCGAGGGCATGGAAGTGGTATCGGGAAAGCAGAATCCGCAACAGACCGCCGGCATGGGCCAGGTCTGCATGCAGATGAACCTGCTGGCGTCCTGCGGCTCTGATTTTCACCAGCCAGACACGCACTGGGGCGAGCTCGGCCGGTTCCCGGCGCTTCCGCGCAACGTCATTCCCGTCTGGGAGCGGTTTACCTGAGCCATTATTCCCCGTTGCCGTTGTTGACGTTTATACTGGCTGCCCACAACGGCGCCATCCAGGCGGAGGACATTCCATGAGCGTAATTGACGAAATCCTGGCCCACAACGAAGCGTATGCCGATCGATTCGACAAGGGACACTTGCCGATGCCGCCCGCGAAAAGGCTCGCCGCGGTTGTGTGCATGGACGCGAGACTGGAGACCGGCGCGCTGCTGGCGCTGGTCGAGGGTGATGCCCACGTCATCCGCAATGCCGGCGGGGTGGTGACCGACGATGTCATCCGCTCGCTGACCATATCCCAGCGCTTGCTGGGTACGCGCGAGATCATGCTCATCCATCACACCGATTGCGGCATGCTGACGTTCAATGACGAAGACCTCAAGCAGCAGATCCTGGACGACACGGGGATCAAGCCGCACTTTGCAATGGAAAGCTTCAGCGACCTGGAGGCCGATGTGCGCCAGTCCCTCAAGCGCGTCATGGCCAGCCCGTTCATCCCGCACAAGGAAGAGGTGCGGGGCTTCGTTTACGACGTGACCTCCGGGCACCTGCGCGAAGTGACCTAGGGCTGGCGCTTCGCTACCGCAGGGGAACCAGAATGTCGTCCTACCAATTCCTGGTGAAGAAAACAGCCCTGCCAGAATGCAAGGTCGAGGCCGTCCCACCCCCGCGATCGGGTCCGGCGCTGTAGCAGCAGAAACTCGGTGCTGCCTGGCAGGCGTTTCTCGATGTGGTTGACGATTGGGTCGACATCGTGGCGTCGCCGACCCCGGACCAACTCGCGGAGGTCTACGCAACGGTGCTCAATGGCGCTGCCCCGGACAAGGCTTACGTGCTGCGGTATTGAGCGGTAAAAAGAGGCGCTATCCCGGCTGGCCCGGGAAATTTGACCTAGATTACTCCGATTTCCCTTTTTGCTTTCCACCAGCGCACCCTTCTGGTGCAATTTATCTGCCAAACTGCATCAATCGGTTCTGCAGGCCCTTTTGTTGAAGAGAACGAGCCGACTGCTGAAAGGAATTTCCGCATGTCACACACACCCCAGTTGTATGCCCTCGACCTGAACGACCGCGGCACGCAGTATATTTCAATCGATCCCGCAACCTGCCCGAAGCTCCCGGCCGAACAACTGGCAAGCCTGGAGTTTTACGACCTCTGCTACCGCACGCTGTGCGCGGTGATGTTCAACCACGCTTCTTCCGGGCATCCGGGCGGCAGCGTGTCCAGCGGCCGCTTTGTCGCCTCGTTGGTGCTGAACCAGATGGACTACGACGTCTCCGACCCGATGGACCGCACGGCCGACATCATTTCCTACGCGGCTGGGCACAAGGCGCTGGGGTTGTACGCGATGTGGGCCTGCCGCAACGAGGTGGTGCGGCAGACCGAAGC
>Ga0209536_100010398_pt1 | contig 13739 bp, 16 predicted proteins | sample DeeMarSeWOR28_12_FD_187461 | JGI IMG/M metagenome (GOLD analysis project Ga0209536, IMG submission 187461) | Marine sediment microbial communities from White Oak River estuary, North Carolina - WOR-2-8_12 (SPAdes) (version 2) | ecosystem: Environmental > Aquatic > Marine > Intertidal zone >...
AAAGATCACAGTCCGCCCCTATCGCCCGGTGCTACCGGGTCACCTGTGGATCGGTGTCGAAGAAAAAAACTGATCGGCTACATCCACTCTCCTCCCTGCCTGTACCGCAACTTCCTAGGCGGTACACAAGCATCCCGTGAAACTGGCTCACGGGATGCTTGGTTTTAGCCTCTTCAATAACAGTTAATCTTCAGCGTGCGCCCAACTTTGTGCGATTTCGACCGCGTTTGCCAGAGACTCGGTTACAGGCTTTTCCGGCAGGGCCTGCCACCCGGCAACGTCTCCTCGCACGTTAATCACCTCGTTAGAGTAGCGCTGGTAGATCACTTTAAAGCCACCCTCATTTTGACGCACAACAAAAGCGCGTTTTTTAAGATCGCCGGAAATGAACCTTTGCACAATGGGTTGTGTCTTGACATTCGTTTTTGCAGAGGGCTGTTTGGATGAAAACCGAAGATACCAGGCTATCAGTACTATCGCCAAAACAGCCGCAATAAGGATTATAAACACAGCAACTATTACGTAGGTTGGTATCATAATCTTTCTGTGAATATAGTACAGCTTTTGAACACGGGAAACAAATACTCTTTGTTCCTACTACTCAAGCAGCACAAATGCGCTGTCCAAAAACTCTTGCGTTACAATTGGATTGTGAATGCCAAAAAGCCCTCGCTGGCAGACAAGCTCAAATCTCTCGGAGTCAAGGTTGGCACGGTTGATATCCCGGCTGCCAAACAGAAAACCGGTGCGCCTATTCAAGATGTGTTGGATGGCGAATTCGTCTCCACGCGGCGCGGCGCGGCCTTTATTCACGAAGAAATCTACACGGCTGATTACCGTCACGGTTGGGCACCACTCGAAACCGATGCCCCCCTCAACCTGATGTCTGCCTGGGCTAAGGACGCCCGCTTGCTGGAAATGCCGTTGGAAGCCTTTGCCTTTCTGGATACTGAGACATCCGGGATGGCGGGCGGCACAGGGACGTATGCCTTCCTGGTCGGTGCGGGCCGTTTTGAAGGTACCGCATCAGGACGCACCTTTCGCCTGTTTCAGTTCTTCATGCGTGATCCTGGCGAGGAGCCAGCCTTGCTCGAAGCCCTGGCCGAATTCCTGGCTCCGTGCGAAGCGCTAGTGACTTACAACGGCAAAGCCTTCGACACGCCGCTGCTTAAAACGCGTTATACGCTGCACGACATCCCCACCCCATTTGAAGACTATGCCCACGTCGATTTACTGCACCTGGCCCGCCGCCTGTGGCGTGACCGTTTACCTTCGCGCACGTTGAAGTACATCGAGGAGAACGTGCTGGATGCTCCTCGCACCAGCGAGGAAGTGCCAGGCTATGAAATCCCCTGGCTGTATTTCGACTATCTGCGCTCAGGCGATGCCAGCGAAATGAAAGGCATCTTCTACCATAACGCTATGGATATCGTTGCATTGGCTGCGTTGTTCAGCTACACAGCCTCTATGCTGCATGATCCGTTTGATGAGCGCATCCAGCACGGATTGGATGTGATCGCGTTAGCCAAACTATATGAAGATCTCGATCACTGGGATATGGCAGCTCGGCTCTACGAGCGCGGGTTGGAGATGCCCCTCGATGAAGGTGATTTCTGGAAAGCGGTACGCAGGCTTTCGGTCCTGCAAAAGAGGCGCGGGGATTTAGAAGAAGCTATTCGTTGGTGGGAGCAAGCCGCCGCGCAGGGACATGTCTACGCTCATGTGGAATTAGCCAAGCACTATGAGCATCGTCAAAAGGATTTTTTTGAGGCGAAGAAATGGTCCCAGGCAGCGCTGGAGATTGTCGATTCTGATAACGATATGCTAGAGTATATACGTGAACATTGGCAGGCCGAATTAGAACATCGCCTCAACCGCCTGGAAGGGAAATTGAATAGCAAATCAAAAAAGCGAAAAAAACACGTATAATTCGATAGTCTTTATATGATTATTTAGAAGGAGGCAAACAATGGAAATTATCGTTTCGCAGGAGCAGGGGAGTGTTCCGGTAAGTGTCATCCATATCAAAGGTGACCTGGATGCTTCGAGCTATCTGGATTTGATCAATACGGCGCAGAAACTCTACAAGGCAGGCGTGCGTTCCCTGTTGCTCGACCTGACCGATCTGGCCTTCATCAGCAGCGCCGGGCTGGCTTCCCTACATATCGTCACGAAATTGTTCCGGGGTGAAAAAGCCGACTCAGAAGATGGCTGGGGCACTTATAAGGAAATCGACCGCGACCGCGAGTCTGGTATGCAAAGCCAGGTTAAATTGCTGAACCCCTCGGCTGAAATAAATGACGTACTGGACACGGTCGGCTTCAAACAGTTCTTCGAAGTTTACACCGACCTTAACAAGGCCGTGCAATCCTTCTAAATGCAACTATTTTGTATGTTGAACATCTAAAGAGCAACTCACGAAAAGAGGATTGTATTATGCCAAGAAAAAAATCTACTCGCAGAAGTAGAAGAAATAGCTCAAGCTCCAGCCTGGGTGCCACCCTACGCCGTCCGAGTGTGCAAATCGGTATTCTGGTCGTTGTCGCTATACTGGTCTTTTTGATCGCATCCCTGGGAGGCGAACAGGCCAGCAACACAGATTCCTTGCCTGCTTTTGTCAGCGTTGACGAAGCCCACCAGATGTACACAGAAGGCACTTTCGTGCTGGATGTGCGCACACCTGAAGAATGGAACGAATTCCATGCACCAGACACTACCCTGATCCCACTGGATGAATTGGCCGCGCGTGTGAACGAGCTGCCCAAAGACCAGCCCATTGTGGTGATCTGTCGCTCAGGAAATCGCAGCCAGACCGGGCGAGACATTTTGCTCCAGGCCGGGTTCGTTGCTACCAGCGTGAACGGCGGCCTGAACGAGTGGCGCGCAACTGGGTATCCCGTCGTCAGCGGGCCGTAAAGCAAGCAAAACTTCACAATCAAAGCCATGCTCAATTTGAGTGTGGCTTTTTACATTGGGATACAATAAGCATGATGATTCGCAAACTTTTCCTGCTCTTCATACTCATCCTTTCCGCCTGCTCACCCCTAGCAGCGGACTCGCCCGAGAATGGCCCCGTCGTAGTGGCGTCCACCACCTTCCTGGCAGACATCGCCCAGAACGTGGCTGGGGACCGAATCCAAGTCGAATCATTATTGCCCTTTGGAGCGGATGCGCACAGTTATCAGCCCATCCCGCAGGATGTGGCCAAAATCGCGGATAGCGACCTACTGATCGTCAACGGTGCGGAATACGAACATTTTCTGGAAAATATTATTGAAAGCGCCGGGGGCGAGAGAACAGTTGTTGAGGCCTCAGCAGGCTTGAGCGTAAGGATGGATGCGGAGAATGAACACGGTGTTGATCCACACTTGTGGCTTGATCCAAATAACGTAATTACCTACGTTGAAAACATCCGCGATGGATTTGTAAAGTTTGACCCTGAAGGCGCTGATGTTTATGCGGCCAATGCAGTGGCTTACATCGAGCAGTTACTGGGGTTGGATAATTGGATCACTGACCAGGTAGAATCCATCCCGGTGGAGCGCCGTTTGCTGGTGACCAATCATGACAGCCTGGGATATTTTGCGGAGCGTTATGGCTTCACCGTCATCGGGACGGTAGTAGAAGGCACCAGCTCAAACGCGGCACCTTCGGCGCAGCAAATGGCCGCGCTGATCGACAAGATTAAAGCATCTGGCGCTCCGGCTGTTTTTCTGGATGCAGCTGAATCATCTACGCTGGCTAATCAGGTTGCTTCCGATACAGGCGTGACGGTCGTGACCGATCTACACTTAGGCTCACTGACGGATGGCCCACCAGCCGGGACGTACATCGACTTGATGAAGCATAACGTTTCGCGAATCGTAGAGGCCTTGAAGTAGCATGTATCCACATTCAAACCATCAGGACGATCAGCCCATTTTGGACGTGCGAAAAATCAGTGCGCGCTATAACGGGCGTTTTGCATTGGAGGATGTCAGCTTTCATTTACACGCCGGGGAGCGGGTAGCAGTTGTCGGGCCAAATGGTGCAGGCAAAAGCACACTCTTCAAAGTGGTAGCGGGGGTTTTGCAGCCATCCAGCGGGGAGGTGACTGTCTACGGCTCCACGCCACGCGGACATGTATGCATCGCTTACATCCCACAACGCAGCCAGGTGGACTGGACCTTCCCGGTTAGCGTGGCGGATGTGGTCATGATGGGGCGCATCGCGCAGCTAGGCTTGCTTGGCTGGCCCAAGAAGCGTGATTGGGATTTGGTTCACGAGATGCTCGAAATCGTAGATCTGGACGATCTGTCAAAACGTCAGATCAGTGAACTTTCCGGCGGGCAGCAACAACGCATGTTCATCGCGCGTGCGCTGGCGCAGGAAGCTGAACTGATGCTGATGGACGAGCCGCTCACCGGCCTGGACTCACCTTCGCAGGAAGGTATTCTGGCGTTATTGGATGAACTCAAACGCCAAAACGTGACCGTCATGGTCGCCACACATGATCTCGAGCAGGCATCAGAATACTTTGACCGCATCATGCTGCTCAACCATCGCCTGATCGGCTTTGGTAAACCGGATGAAGTGTTGCAAACTGAAAAATTGGTCCAGGCCTATGGCGGGCGTCTGCGTTCGGTTGATGGTGATAAAGTTCTGGCTGTGGACGATTGCTGCGATGAACACTAACGATTTACGATTAGGAAACCAACCTTTTAGCGCGAATTTCGCGAATGAAACGAATGCCGCGACAATCATAGTTATTGGCGTAATTCGCCCAATTCGCGTTTTTCGCGTTGAGGTTTTTTGTAAACATGTCATGGTTTCTTGAACCCCTCCAATATCCCTTCATGCTGCGCGGACTGGCCGCTGCCGTGCTGGTTGGCATCGTCTGCGCGGTGGTGGGCACCTATGTCGTTTTGCGCGGGATGGCCTTCTTTGGCGACGCGCTGGCGCACACGATTTTGCCCGGCGTGGCGCTCGGGTATCTGGTCAGCGGCGGGGCAAAGGATACGCTTTTCTGGTGGGCACTGGGAACGGCCGTCATTGCCGCGCTGGGGATCGGGGCCATCAGCAAGCAGGCCCAGGTCAAGGAAGATACGGCCATCGGCATCATCTTTGCTGGCATGTTTGCGCTGGGGATTGCGTTAATCTCCACCGTTCGCAGCTACGCCGTGGACTTGAGTCACTTCCTGTTCGGGGATGTGCTGGGCGTCTCAACCGGAAGCCTGTGGCTGATCCTGATCTTTAGCGGGATCGTGCTCCTGACCATTTTTGCCTTCTACAAAGAATTCCTGACCCTGTCCTTTGACCCCATTCTGGCCATAACCATGCGATTACCAGTCGGCCTGCTGGAGAACCTGCTGCTAACGCTCATCGCCGTGACAATTGCCGTTTCGCTACAAACCGTCGGTGTGGCACTGATGGTTGCCATGCTGGTCACCCCCGCCGCGACAGCTTACCTGCTAACCCATCGTCTGCCGGTCATGATGGGACTGGCAGCCCTGTTCGCTTCGCTCTCCGGCGTGATCGGGCTGTATCTCTCGTATTACCTGAGCATCGCTTCCGGCGCGGCGATTGTATTGACGGCGACAGCTTTCTTCTTGTTGGTATTTCTGGGGAAACGATTTCAAGTCAGAGTCTTTATGAAACCCTGAATCTTGCAAACCGAGAGAAAGGGTCGTAGTAATCTCGAGTAACCTATAACCAAGAGATTTCCGCACTAACTCCACTCGTTCGCAATGACATCAAATAATTTTCCGCAACCTTTCTAGACAACTCCCGTAAGTATTTTCAGGCGCTGTTTTTTGGAGTAGACCTATGTCTGAAAATATCATTATCGATCTTCAGGGAGTCAACAAAACTTTCAACGGGCCGGCCGGGCCTATCGAAGCCTTGAAGAACGTTTCGCTCAAGGTGTATCCTGGGGAATTTGTAGGTGTGCGCGGGCCTTCCGGAAGCGGCAAGTCAACTTTGATCAATATGATCACCGGCATCGACCGCCCCACACGCGGGGATGTGCATGTCACCGGGGCGCATCTCAACGATTTGAATGAAAACCAACTCGCCCGCTGGCGCGGCAAGAATGTGGGCGTGATCTTCCAATTCTTCCAGTTGCTCCCCACCCTGACCGTGCTGGAAAACGTTATCCTCCCAATGGAAGCCTGCCGCGTCTGGAAGTCGCGCGAGCGGCCTGAAAGAGCCATGCATTTGCTGGATCAGGTCGGGTTGGCCGACCAGGCCCATAAACTACCCAACACGCTCTCCGGCGGGCAGCAGCAGCGAGCTGCCATCGCTCGTGCATTGGCAAACGATCCTGCGCTGGTGATGGGCGACGAACCCACTGGCAACCTCGACAGCAAATCCGCAGACAAAGTCTTTTATCTGTTCGAAGATCTCGTCAAAGATGGAAAAACTTTCATGATGGTCACCCACGACCAGGGGCTTGCCAGCCGCATCCCCCGAGTGGTAGAAGTCCTCGACGGGGATCTGTTCGATAACGGGAACGGCCACAAATGAAGATGTCGATGCGCAAGGTCTGGCGTGACCTATGGCTGAATAAGGGCCGCACGCTGATGGTCATCATGAGCATTTCTGTGGGGGTGATGGCTGTCGGTATGGTCGTATCGGGCAACACGCTGGTAATCGGGCAGATGGCTAGTTCCCATGTCGAGAGCAATCCGTCTCACGCACTGGTATGGCTGGCAGGCATTGTAGACGAAGACACCATCCGAAGTTTGGAGCGCATTCCGAGTGTTGAAGATATCGAGGGCTACGCGGAATCTAGTGTTCATTGGAAAACGAGTCCGGATGGCGAATGGGAAGACGGGCACATCATCGCCTACGCCGATCTTGAGAACCAAACCTACGACCGGATGACCTTGAAAGAGGGCGACTGGCCCGAGAGCAAATTTGTCGGCGTGGAGGCTGCGCATATCGACTCGTATAATGCGCCCGGAATCGGGGAGACGGTCTATTTTGAAATCAATGAACGTGCCCGCCCGTACACTGTCAATGGCATTATGCGCAACCCGTGGGAATGGCCGACACCATTTGGCCAGGATGCAGCTTTTTACGTTACCCAAAACGACTTTGAAAGAATCGCCGGTTATCACGGGTTCGGTTTACTCCAAATCACGGTTCCGGAGTACAGCAAAGAGAATGTGGAATTGGCTGTTGATGAAATCGACGACAAGTTGAAATCGCAAGGGATGTCGGTTGCGTTTTACGAAGTGCTGCACCCGGAAGAACATTATTTACAGGAAATGATCAACGGCGTCGGGATGGTGCTGACCGTCATGGCCATCGCATCCCTGGGATTGAGTGTGATGCTGGTGATCAACACCATCAACGCCCTGATCGCCCAGCAAATTCCCCAGATCGGGATTTTGAAGGCCATCGGCAGCACCCGGCGTCAGATCACAAGCATGTATTTGTCCGCCATTTTTGTGTACGGATTTTTGAGTCTGGTGATTGCTGTTCCGATTGGCGCTTACGCCGGGAATGCCCTGGCTCAGTGGATGCTGTATTTATTGAATGTTCCGGTCACCCCCTTTGAAATTTTGCCCAATGTGCTTCTTTTGCAAATTGCTGTTGGTTTGTTGACTCCCTTGCTGGCAGGGTTGTATCCGATTTTGCAGGGGGTAGCCGTCCCCGCCGCAAACGCCATCAGCCAGACCGGGTTGGGGCGTGGTCGCTACGGGCTGCGTCTGATCGACCGCCTGTTGACGGGAATCCGCGGCATCCCTGTGATGGCGGCACTCTCGCTGCGGAACACCTTCCGGCGCCCGGGACGAGTGATCCTCACATTGCTGACCTTGATCGTTTCCGGTGCGTTCTTCATCATGGTTTTCAGCACCCAGTACTCCTTCGAGCGCACCATTGACACCATTTTTGCCGGCTTCGGTTACGAGGTGCAGATCAACTTCGAACAGTATCAACGCATCGAGGAAGCCGTTCCGTTGATCGAATCGCGCCCCAACGTGAAGAACGCCGAAATGTGGGTCTTCCGCACCGCAAACACGAAAGTGCCCGGAGCCAGCGGCCCCGGCAGCGAATATGAAGTTTTTGTGCGCGGCGTCCCGTCTGAATCCCCCATCTTCAAACCGGAACTGACCGCCGGGCGGACACTTGATCCCATGGACCACCAAGCCATCCTGCTCAACCAAAAACTGGCCGGGAAAATGGGTGTTGGCGTCGGTGATGAAATCATCATCGACCTGCCTGATGTCGGCGAAACAACCTGGACGATCGTGGGCTTGGTCTTTGACCTGAATGGCCGTGACCAGAATACGGCCTTTGCCAACATCGACACACTCAACCGGGCTGTGCACAACGTGGGCAGGTCTGCCGTAGTCATGATACAGGGTACTGACCAGAGTCTGGCGACCCAACAGGCCATCGAAGCTGACCTGATCGATTATTTTGATGCCAAAGGCATGAAGATCGGTTATTCAGCAGTCGCCACAGAAGACCGGAACAATGCCAGCGCCCAGTTCAGTATCCTGACCCAGCTCTTGATGATGATGACCGTTCTGATGGCCATCGTCGGCAGCATGGGGTTGTCGGGGACGCTCTCCATCAATGTTATCGAACGCAGGCGTGAGATCGGTGTGATGCGCGCGGTGGGGGCTTCGTCTAGAGATGTCGGTTTCGTTTTCACCGGAGAAAGCCTGATGTTAGGCCTACTAAGCTGGGTCATTGCACTTCCTATTGGTCTCAGCGTCGGCCCTGCGTTTGTCCTGGCCCTTGGAGAAGTCATCGATTTTCCCGCGGAATATTATCCCGCTACGCATGGCATCTGGATCTGGCTTGGGATCGTGATCGTGCTTTCGATCATTGCCAGTTGGGTTCCTGCACGCCGCGCCACCCGCATCAGCGTCAACGAGAGTTTGGCTTACGAATAATCTAATAAGTTGAACCCTCCCTGGGGGTTGAATATAAACTTATAAAAACTCAAATACTAATCGATTGATATTCAACTGAATAAACTGCTTCTAATCCTTGTTATATTAATGATATGGTAACGGAATTTTTTTGAAAAGATATGTAAAATTAACTTGACATTATGTCTGATTTATATTACTATATGTTTACAAATTTTTACTTTTAGTAAAAAATTACAGACATAAGGAGAATAACATGTCTCATCAAGAAAAAAACATCAGCGCATCATTAGTCAGCTTTTCACTGATATTGGTCTATTACCTCATCAGGATGCTTGGAATGCTGCCAATCGCAGAACTTGAATCTTCAAAGCTATTTCGCCTTTGGGGAATCGTCATCCTGCTTGGCATCGTAGGAACAATTATCGCCTCGATTTTCACTCATATTATTGCTGCCATCGTTCACGCAATCCAAACTGGTGAAGAAGACCCAAAGATCGATGATACTGAGGATGAGCGAGACAAACTAATTGATTTGAGAGGCACAAGAGTAACTTATATTGTCTCATCACTCGGCGTTGCTCTCTCAATGCTCGCCTTTGTTCTGGGTCAACCAGCGTTGGTTATGTTCAGCCTGTTGATCTTCTTTGGACTCATTGCACAGGTTATTGGCGATATCTCACGGTTGGTACTCTATCGCAGGGGGTTCTAACATGGGTAAAAGTCAGATCAGCAATAACATTCGAAAATTGCGCTTCCTAAATGACGAAATGACCCAGCAACAGTTGGCTGAAAAAGTCGGAGTAACCCGGCAAACCATCATCGCTATGGAACAAGAAAAGTACTCCCCTTCTTTAGAATTGGCATTTCGTATTTCGCTCGTTTTCGGCGTATCGCTGGATGAAGTGTTCTCCTACGATCCCGAAAATACAGCTTAATAATTTTTTAGAGTAGCAACATCATTGTTAGGAGAAAGATTCATGAAAGCAATCGTATACACAAAATTTGGCCCACCAGAAGTTCTTCAACTTCAAGAAGTGGAAAAGCCCACTCCAAAAGAGAATGAAGTCTTGATAAAAATATTCACGACAAGCGTCGTGAAAGAAGATCCCGATATGAGAAGGTCTCCGGGATTCAACGGTTTCCTGAAACCCAGAAATCCGATATTGGGACAGGAATTTGCCGGTGAGATTGAAACAGTTGGATCAGATGTGACCCGCTTCAAGGCAGGCGATCAGGTCTTTGGCTTCGACATGTTTGGCGCATCCGCTGAATACAAATGCATCCGCGAAGACAAAGCCCTGGCGATCAAACCAACCAACATGACTTTTGAAGAAGCGGTCAGTGTGCCGAATGGCGCATTAACCGCGCTTCCTTTCCTGAGGGACAAGGGTCAAATTCAGAGCGGACAAAGCGTATTGATCTACGGCGCATCTGGCTCCGTTGGAACTGCTGCCGTACAACTGGCCAAAACCTACGGGACAACGGTTACCGGAGTGTGCAGCACCACAAACTTAGAGTTGGTTAAATCTCTCGGAGCCGATCAAGTCGTTGATTACACCAAAGAAGATTTCACAGAAAACGGCGAATCCTACGACATCATTTACGACACAGTGGGCAAACTTCCATTTGCACAATGTAAAAACTCGCTCACAGATAACGGCACCTATCTGACCACTGTCCCGACACCCGGTATCATGCTAAAAGCGATATGGCCTACAAAAAGCGGGGTAAAGGTAAAGTTTTTGGCTGCGGGCTTGAGATCAGCAAGTGAAAAAATCAAAGACCTTACCTTCCTGACAAAACTGATCGAGGCTGGAGAATTCAAAGCGGTAATAGATAGAAGCTATCCATTGGAAGAGATGGCTGAGGCCCATCGCTATGTAGAAAAGGGACATAAAAAGGGCAACGTAGTTATCACTGTTGCACACTAAAGAGTAGGAGAAAAAATGACTACCAATGGAAAGAAAATCTCATCACTGGGTACAATCCGTAAATTTCTCACAGAAGGTACCTGATCAGAAACCATTATGAGCGTCGTTGACGCCTCATTCGGTCACCCGTTGAAAGTCGAGGAGAAGGCTTCCATGCCCTTAGCGGGCGGGGTAGCGAACATGGGCTATCAGTGCGGCATGCTTTGGGGCGCGGCGCTGGCCGCGGGGGCACAGTCGTATCGACGTTATGGTCCGGGTCCGCAGGCGGAGGCTGAAGCCATCCTCGCTGCGCAAAAGCTTTTAGAGGCCTTCCGCACTCACACTAAGAATGAAATCAATTGCATGGAAATCAGCCACCTGAACCTACAAGGAAACACGGAGTTGGTATCGATCCTGAAATTCTTCCTGAAAGGCGGGCCGATTGGCTGCTTCCGCATGGCGGCAAGATATGCCCCGGATGCATTCAGTGAGACAGCCTCCGCTTTTTCCGAGAAACATATCCAAGCGCCCTCCCCACCTGTGAGTTGCGCCTCAATGTTGGCGAAGAAGATGGGTGCATCTGAAATGCATGCGGTCATGGCGGCGGGATTTGCGGGCGGTCTTGGCTTGAGCGGAGGTGGCTGCGGAGCATTGGGGGCTGCCATCTGGCTCAATGGTGTGGACCAACCCGTAGAAATGGACGGTCTCAGCTATTCAGGCACATGGGTCAATGACAGGGTTGAAACTTTCCTGGAGAGTTCTGACTACGAATTTGAATGCTCAGAAATTATTGGACGAGAATTTGAAAGCGTTGAAGACCATGCCGAGTATATTTCTAGCGGAGGCTGTTCGAAGATTATCAAAGCCTTAGCTGTTGCATAAGTTTCACTATAAAAATGGAGAAATCATGAAAGCAATCGTATTTGAAAAATATGGATCACCTGATGTACTTCAACTCAAGGAAGTTGAAAAGCCAACGCCAAAGGATGACGAAGTCTTAATAAAAGTCCATGCAACTGCTGTCACCGCAGCGGATTGGCGGATGCGAAAACCAGATCCTGTTGCTGCTCGGCTTTTCAACGGTCTTATTCGACCAAAAAAAATCAATGTTTTAGGATTTGATATTACTGGAGAAGTGGAAGCCATTGGAGCAGATGTTACGCGCTTTAAGGTTGGCGATCAGGTATTTGGATATACAGGCTTTGGCTACGGTGCTTATGCAGAGTATCGTTGTCTGCCTGAAAATGGCCCAGGAGGAAAAGACGGGTTGCTGGCAATAAAGCCAGCCGGTATTTCTTTTGAACAAGCTGCTGCTATTCCTTTTGGCGGACTGTCTGCATTAAACCATCTTAAAAAAGGAAATATTCAAGCAGGGCAAAAAGTACTCATCAACGGTGCATCTGGAAGTACGGGAACCTATGCAGTTCAACTGGCCAAATACTGGGGCGCTGAAGTGACTGCGGTATGCAGTGGTGCCAATTTTGACCTGGTTAAATCTCTCGGAGCCGATAAAGTCATTGATTACACCAAAGAAGATTTCACAAAAGGCCATGAACGTTACGATGTTATCTTTGATGCTGTTGGTAAAATGATCTCAGGAGTCTCTAAATCAAAAGCTCAGAAAGCACTTACGTCAGATGGAATTTATATAAGTGTGGAAATGGATCGAAAAGACCGGGCCGAGGATCTAACCTTTCTCGCCGAGCAGGTTGAGGCCGGGACGATTGAAGCGGTGATAGATCGGCGTTATCCACTGGAACAGGTTGCTGAGGCACATCGCTATGTCGAAAAATTGCACAAAAAAGGCAACGTCGTCATAACTATTGTCAATAACTGAAAGGATGCGTACGATGACCAAAGAAAAGTTTCTAACCATTCGTTGGAATAATATCCTTACGTTGATGCTCGGAGTTCCCACGTTATTGTATGTTCTGTTTGCACTGTCAAATTCGCTCTGGTCTACAAAGGGTGGGCTGATTGGCCTTGCGATTATCGGCGTGGTGTATTGAATAGGCATTGAGTTACATACATCCATGCGGTTCGCATGGCTTCAAGATAACTCAACAGACGGCGAAATCATCAAACAAGCCAGTGTACATCCCCTGGCTCTCATCAGAGCAGCTTATAACATTGTCTTCTGGGTCTTTTTGCTTCCATTTTTATTTGCAAAAATCGATTACGGCACAGGCTTTCTCTGGTTTACCATCGTAATTTTTATGCGCTTGGTACTCAACCTGATTACGAACAACATCCTTAAACTGACACCACAGCAGTTCGAACAGTATCCCTTCCGAATTCCATAATTTTAGAGGTACTAATGAAAGCAATCATTTGGACAAAATACGGATCACCAGATGGTCTTCAACTTCAAGAGGTTGACAAACCGATCCCCAAAGATGACGAAATCCTGATAAAAATCCATGCCACAACCGTGACGGCCGGGGACAGTGAAATGCGCAAACTTAAACTGCCTCTTATGTTATCGTTCCCTGTGCGGCTATATGCAGGTCTCATAAAACCGAAAAGAATAACAATTCTCGGGCAAGAACTGGCCGGGGAAGTTGAAGAAGTTGGGGCAGATGTGAAATCATTCCAAAAAGGTGACCAGGTTTTTGGTACCACTGGTTTTGGATTTGGCGCTTATGCTGAATATACCTGTCTGGCTGGAGAACCCAATGAGATGGGTGGAACGCTGGCAATAAAACCCGCTAACATGACTTATGAAGAGGCTGCTTCCGTTCCAACCGCAGGATTCGAAGCCCTGCATTTTCTCAGGAAAGCAAATATTCAGCGCGGGCAAAAGGTTTTGATTATTGGTGCTGGTGGAAGCATTGGCACTTTTTCGGTCCAGCTTGCCAAATACTACGGGGCTGAAGTGACTGGCGTGGACAGCACGGAGAAATTGGACATGCTGAGTTCGATTGGGGCAGATCATGTGGTTGACTACACCCAGGAG
>Ga0209536_100010399_pt1 | contig 13736 bp, 15 predicted proteins | sample DeeMarSeWOR28_12_FD_187461 | JGI IMG/M metagenome (GOLD analysis project Ga0209536, IMG submission 187461) | Marine sediment microbial communities from White Oak River estuary, North Carolina - WOR-2-8_12 (SPAdes) (version 2) | ecosystem: Environmental > Aquatic > Marine > Intertidal zone >...
CGCCAGCCGTGTTGCTCCAAGCCCGGCTACATGGTCCGCATCCTAGACACCAACCCACGACGCTTGCAGCTCCCGGGCGGTCTATCGCAGCAACTCGAGGATGGCGGTCAACTCTTTGCGGATAGTATCGATGGCATCATCGGAGTGACCGAACAGTTCGCCCTGTCCGGTACCCGGCGCAGTCTTGGCGGGGATCCTCTTCGATTTTCGCCCGCAAATTCTTGACGTGCACATCGATTGTTCGCGCATAACCCGCGAAGGCAGTATCCTGGATCTGATCAAGCAGCTCCATGCGCGTGAATGTGCGCCCGGGGGCTGACATTAATCCCGCCAGCAGGTCAAATTCCGAAGGAGTTAAATCCACCACCTCGTTATCTAGGGTTACCAGGTGGCTGTCCCTGTCCAGGGTCAATCCACCTTGTTTGTAAACCTCGATCTTTGGCAAACCCTGGCCCGTCCTCCGCAGGACAGCCCTTACCCGGGAGGTTAATTCCCTTGGACTGAAGGGTTTGGTGACATAGTCATCCGCCCCCAGCTCCAGGCCAATCACCTTGTCATCCTCTTCAACTTTTGCCGTCAGCAGGATGATCGGTGTCTCCCGCTCCTTGCGGTGCTGGCGCATGAATTCGTAGCCATCCATTTCCGGCATCATCAGGTCAAGGATGATCAGATCGGGCTTCTCCTGTCTGGCGACAAACAGCGCATCTCTTCCATTTGTTGCAGTTGTCACGCGGAAACCCTGCTGCTCAAGGTACGCCTTCAGCAACGAGATGATGCGCTTTTCATCATCTACCACCAATATAGTTTTCGCCATACTTCACTCGTCAATATCCATGGATTAATAAGAATTGTACACTGGATTACTCAGCTGCCCTTTCTTCCAGCAACTCGATCAAAGGATCGACAAACACCAGTGCAAACCTGCTGCCAAGGCCACCTCGTTCCGCTCGGCGCGCTTCCAGGGTCGTTTGCTGCTCAGGGGTGAGGTTGCCACTACCAAATCCCGGTCCTCCACCAGGACCTTGTCCACCGGGATTCCCTCCCAGGAAGCCTCCACCTGGAAAACCCCCTCCAGGAGGACCTTCTCCACTTTCACGTATCGCCTGGGCTGTCGCCTGCATCTCAGATGTCATGTTCTCGAAAGCACCACCTCCAAGCCCAAATTCAATACCTAGGTCCTCCATCAGCTGCGCCATTTCTTCACCGGTCAGCTGCATCTCATTAATAGCGCTGAGCTGCTCAGGAGTCATCGTATCTTCAATCTGGTTGAATACCGCCTCCAACTCTTCTTGTGCAACAGTTTCACTATCACTCAAACTTCTGGCAGCTTTCCACAGCGGCAACAGCTGCTCAGCTTGTTGCGAATCGATTGCATACTCGCTCTCTTCAAGCAGCAATGTGCCAAATCCCAATTGGGCAGAGATCGGCATCGCATCTCTGAAATCTTCGCCAAGAATTTCTTCTACATTTACCCCCGAATCAGATCCAGTGCTGGGAGCAGACACCTCTGATGAAGTGTTTTCCGGCCCGCTTTCAGGGACTACTTCAGGACCACCTCCGCAGGCGCTCAACACCAACATAATGATGATTGATGCAATCATTGCCAATATAAATTTATTTTTCATGTTTTGCTCCAGTCTGAACTTGATCCTTTACCTATATAGATTTCAAACCAAATTCAAAATAATATCCATTACCCAATATTTAATATCCAATACTCATCACTTCTCAACTTCATTCATGCCTTAATGCCTCAATCGGGTCCAGCTGTGAAGCCTTATTCGCCGGGTAAAAACCAAAGAAAATGCCCACTGCAGCTGCCGAGCCAAAAGCCAGCAATATTGCGCTGGGCACGATCACTGTCCTCATTTCCCCGAACTCACCATATATGTACGCCCCACCTATTCCAACAATAACACCGATTGATCCCCCAACCAGACTCAGCAGCAATGCTTCAGCCAGGAATTGGAAGCGGATGTCGTTCGGGCTGGCTCCCACAGACTGGCGGATGCCGATCTCCCGCGTCCGTTCTGTGACGCTCACCAGCATTATGTTCATGATCCCGATTCCACCCACGATCAGAGAAACCGCTGCCACCCAGGTGAGCAGATTGCGAAAAGCAGCCGTGGTTGCCTCCTGGGTCTGGATGATATCCTGCTGGGTGTTGATCGCGAAATCCGGCTCCTCCAGGCTGACATCATGTCTTTTCGCCAGCAGTAGCTCCATCTGCAGGATGATATCCTCCAGCGGAGTCTCCGAATCGACCTCAACATAAATTACTCCCACGCGATCACCCATAAAACGAGCAAACTGGGAGGGGGTGAATTTTTGGAAAACCACCGTGATCGGTACGTAAATCCGCGCATCAAAATCGGTATTACCAACCAGGCCTTTCTCTTCGAATACACCAATCACGGTTAATTTTGTGTTCCCAACTGTGACCAGCTGGCCCACCGGCGGCGAATCACCGAATAATTCTTCCGCAAGAGTAGCTCCCAGCACAGCCACCTTCTGGGTGCGGTCGATGTCGGTCTGGTTGAAGTAGCGCCCGGTTTCAATGGTCATATCCCTTACAGAGGGAAAATCGGGAGTGGTTCCTAGGATGCCGACTTCATCAAGGGTGGTGTCGCCCACCTTGATCGTTTCAATGCTGGGCTGCTCCACCACAACCGCCGTAACACCATTGACCTCATCAGCAATGGCGAAGGCATCATCATACACCAGACCGCCAGACGGTCCTCCCCCACCTTGCCTGCCAAACCCTCCTCTGGAGAAGCTGGACTGCACAAAAACCAGGTTTGTTCCCAGTCCGGTGATCTGCTCCTCAATGGCAGCTTCCGTCCCGGAGCTGATCGAGATCATGATAATCACTGCCGCCACCCCGATGATCACGCCCAGCATGGTCAGCAGGGAGCGCAGCTTATTTTTGGTCAATCCTTTTGAGGCAATCTGTATGACTTTACTTGCCCTCATATTCAGCTTCCTTTGCTTCCTTCCGTTTCGAATTTGCACCATTTTGGATGTCTGTTTCGATCTTTCCATCTCGCAGGTGGATGATCCGTTCTGCAGATGCAGCAATATCGTCGTCATGAGTAACCATGACGATCGTGCTGCCCTGCTCGTGCAGCTCCGACAATACCGCCATGATCTCTTGTCCGGACCGGGTGTCCAAATTCCCGGTCGGTTCGTCTGCCAGGATAAGAACGGGATCATTTACTAAAGCCCTGGCAATAGCCACCCGCTGCATCTGACCGCCGGATAATTCCTGCGGCTTATGCTCAATCCGGTCGGAAAGCCCCACCGCTTCCAGGGCGGCTAACGCTTTTTCCGTTTGCTGCTCATCGCTTTCTTTCCCATTGCGATTGTAAAGCAGCGGCAGGATCACATTATCGAGAGCTGTTGTTTGGGGCAGCAGGTTGTACGATTGGAAGATGAATCCGATGCGTTTGTTGCGAATGATAGCCAGCTGCGTTTTATCCAGATCGCTGACATCTTCTCCAGCCAGGAAATACTGCCCGGTTGAAGGCCGGTCGAGGCACCCCAGGATATTCATCAAGGTGCTTTTTCCGGATCCGGACGGCCCCATGATGGCGACAAATTCACCCTTGCGGATCGTCAGGCTGACATCATCTAAAGCCCTTACCTGCACTTCACTCATTCCGTAAACCTTAGTAAGCTCAATAATTTCAATAATTGCTGTATCTTGCATCAGATCACTCCCGATCTAGGTTTAGGTTTCCAATCGCAACCAGTTCACCAGGTTGTAATCCAGCCACAATTTCAGCAGTTGTGGCATCCGACAAACCAACTTGGATTGATCGCTGTTCGAGATTTTGACCCTCAATCACATACACGCTGAAGCTCCCATCTACATCTTCATGCAGCGCATCGATAGTTACCAATACCGAGCCTTGTGTTTCCCCGGTGATGACATCAACCACGGCGTTGATTCCCAATGGCAACTTGATTAGCTCTGTGGGCAACACATCCATCAATACCCAAACACGGAATGCCTGTGAATTGCCAGCCCTGATCAGACTGGGTTCAATTTGAACGACTTCACCTTGGTATGTCCGCTCAGGAATTGCATCAAAGCTGACCTCCACCCGGTTGCCAATCTGCACAGAAGCCTGATCGATTTCATCCAGAGAAACTGCTACCATCATTTGGCTCAAATCACCGATTGTAATTATGGTCTCATTCCCTACTCGGTCTCCCGCCTCAGCATCGATCGTCAGCACTGTCCCATTTATAGGAGCTACCAGGTCTAAGATTAACGCCTCTGATTGACGCGTTTGCAGCTGGAGTTCAGCCTTAACTAGCTGGGCTTCCAGCAATGCAAGATCAGCTTGGTCTGGACCGGATTGCAGCCGCTCCCATTCCGCTTGAGATGCAGCGAGTTGAGCCTCTGCCATTGCCAGATCACCAGCAGGTGGACCATCCTGGACTTGTATCCAGGTGCTTTCTGCCGCATTCAGCTGTGCCTGGGCTGTGGCAAGCCTTGCTTCAGCTACATTTAATTCGACCTCTTCAGGTGGATCATCCAGGGTTTCGTATTTGTAAAGTGAATTCTCATACTCAAGCTGCTTGTTGGCCAGCTGCACACGTAAATTCTTCAGCTGCTGATCTAATCTGTCCCTGACCATTTGGTTGGAGGCACTTTTAAATTGGTACTCAGCCTGGGCAATCTGATCCTGGATCTCAGCCAGCTCCTTTTCCTTGAACAGCAGGCTTGCATGCGCGGTATCCACCGCCTGCTGGGATGGGGAGGAGTTGACGATATACAAATTCATTTCAGCCTCTTGTACCGCCTCTTCCGCCAACTGCAGATTTTGCATTGCCAGTGCTTGCTCCAATTCATAATTCTCCAGTTCTTCAACCAGCAGCTGTGTTTCTTCAACCGCTAACTGTGCCTTTGCTGCCTCCAGCTGTGCGTATTCATAAATCTGGTCAAGATTTTGTTGAGCAAGTAGAACATCCAGCTCGGCTTTGGCGAGGTCAGCTGTTCGTTCCGCCACAGTTTGATCGAGCTTTAATCTCGCCAGCACATCACCAGCCTGGACCTGGTCACCAACACCAACATTCACCTCCACTATCTCTCCATGCTCTTCAAAACCGATGCTGCTTTTTGAAACCGCCACCAGCTCGCCAGAACCGCTTACTGAAATCGTCAGGTCTCCTTGACGAACGCTCGCACTCTGAATCGCATCCTGATGGACCTGGTCCGATTCACTGACGGCAGGTGAGAATGTAGCCAATAAAACACCTCCCACAACTGCAATCAACAATAACAATCCAAACCAGGTAATCCGGTTAAACTTCACTGTTCTAATGCTCCTTCGATCTTGGTCAATTCGTTTCGACTACACCGGTCGTGACCACTTCTCCAGCGGATAACCCGCTGAGAATCTCGGCTGACGTGTAGTCCATCAAACCAACACTTACGATGCGCAGCTTCGGTTCCCCTGCCTCCATCACGAAAACTGCATACTCATTGTCCCCAATCTCACGCACTGCCTCCACTGGTACCAGCACAGCGTTCTGTGACCTGCCGCCAATCACATCCACGGAGGCATTCGAACCCACCGGTAATGACTGCGGTTTCGAGAAAGATTCTGGATCCAGCTGTACCCACGCCAGGACAGCATCAACATTGGAGACCGTCTCCAGGCTGGGACTGACTTCTGTCACATGCCCCACGTACATATCGTCCGGGAGCGAGTCAAAAACAACTTCCACCTCAAAACCTACAGCCACTTTATCCAGATCGGCTTCATCCAGGTATACCTCGAGCATCGGAGTCTGGAGATCGGCCATGACAATAATCGCGTTCGTGCCAACCGCCTCCCCCACACTGGCGCTGATCGACATGATCGTGCCGACTATCGGGGCAAGCAGATCGATCACTGCCTGGTCTTCCCGGGCTAATTCAAGCTTTGCCTGGGCATTGACCAGATTAGCCTCTGCTAATGCCACTTCCGCCGGGTCGACACCATTTTTCAAAATATCATAATTTGCTTCTGCAAGTGCTAAGTTAGCTTCGGCAAGGGCAATTTCACCGGGCGTAGGTCCATCTTTGATGTGCTCATACTCTCGCTGCGCTTCAGCCAGGTTTGCCTGGGCTGCCGCCAGGTCCGCTGAACTGGCTTCAAGCTCCAAGTCGCTTCCCGTTCCGGTGACTGCGTTGTAATAGCGCAGGGCATCATCGTAAGCTGCCTGGGCGGCTGATAATTTTAGCTGTGCACTGGCTTTGCCCAGATCATCATCGGGTTTATTAATGTAATCATCATATTTGGCTTCCTGGTCTCTGAGCTTTTTTTCGGCTAAAACCAATTCCGCATAGGCTGCATCGATAGTCGATTGGCTGGACGTTGAGCGAACGGCATTGTAGGTCCGTTCTGCTTGCTCTACAGCTTCCTCCGCCTCAGCAATAGCCTGCAGGGCCTGGGCAATGCGTAAATCACCATTCAACAAATCCTCGAGGGCTTGCTCTGCAGATTCAACATCCAACAAAGCTTGTGCAGTATTGATCTGCACCGAGTCATAAATGTTATCCAGGTCTTGCTGGGCAGTAAGCGCATTCAATTCGGCCTCTGCCAGGGCAAGAGCAATCTCATCTTCTGTTTGACTCGTTTCCAGCCGTGCAAGCACGTCACCAACCTGCACCTGATCTCCAACCTTGACCAGCAGCTCTGAAAGCGTTCCTGTTTCATCAAAACCAAGATTTACTTCGCTGGCTGGGATGACTTGTCCTGCTCCAGTGGCAAATACGGTTAAATCTCCGCTGCGTGCCACCGCGGTTTGTACCTGGGGCGATTCGTTCACCACCTCAGTCTGCGCGAAGAAAGTATCATAGGCGTAATACCCTGCTGCAACAAGTACCAGCCCTCCTATGAAAATCCACAGGTACTTATTCCTCAAGAGGTTTTTCCAGCGCGGGGTTTTTGCCACCTGCATGTCTGCACTCCCAGTTTTCATTTGCTTGCTCCTGAATCTCGGCCGTCTTTAACGCGAAAATCATGTGAAGATTTCTATTACTACGCCTGCCAGTATAGGAGATCAATATAAACAAGCTGTTAGGGAGTTATGTAGAAATTGTGAAGGTATTTTCGGTTGTGGTCGGGCTTAAAAGCAAACCTGCGAGCCAGTTGGCTCGCAGGTGTATTTTGATTTTTATTGAGTCAATTATCGATTCCTTGGAATACTGCCTTATTCCTACCTGGTTGTGATATGGCTGGTCAGGCAGGAATTTTCTGGATCCCGAATGAAATCTTCCTGGCAGGCTGGAGTGCAGAAGTAATACCACTTTCCTTCGTGGAAGGCCCGCGGTGTGGTTTTTATATATTTCTCCTTGGTTCCGCAGGCTGTGACGATCTGGCTTCCAACCATGGGCAGGGATTTCAATGCATCTTCACTCATTGATCTTCACCTTGTATTTCTTCTAATACTTCCAAATCTTTCTGTAAATTCCTCTGCCGTACCAATAAGCTGATCAAATACAGCAGCATCACCCCAAATATGATCGCGTATCCTGCGATCATGTAGCTGGTTGTGTTGGCAGGACCTTCTTGTAAGAAATATGAAAATAACATCAGGTTTTCCTTTTATTCCATGGTTTTCAAACGCAGCTGTTCGACCTGGTCTGTTTTTTGACCCAGGCGGATGCGGTGCCAGAAAAGGTCGATAAATATGAACGTGAAAGTGAACAGGCTGAACATGAATGTCTGGGTCATTAAAGGTGTCATATCAAACGAACCCGTTGCACTCGGATCGCCGCTGCCAATCACCACCGGGTGAATTGTACGGAATATGCGCGCCGAAAAATACGTCAGCGGTACACTCAACGAACCAATGATCGCATAAACCGCGCCGAAGCGCGCCCGGCGATCGGGATCCTCAATACCCTGCCGCAGCATCAGGTAAGCCAGGTAAATGAGCAGCATCACTGTCGCGGTTGTCAGCCTTGGGTCCCAGGTCCACCAGGTGTTCCAAATCGGGCGTGCCCAAATCGAACCAGTCACGATATTAATAAAGATGAAAACGATGCCAATCTCGACTGCTGCCAGGCCGACGATATCCCACTTGCGATCCTTCTTAATCAGGTAGATAATGCCAGAAACGGCCGCCCCAATAAAACCAAGCATGCCTACCCACCCGGCTGCCACGTGGAAGTAAAACACTCGCTGCACATCACCCATTACCGCTTCCTGCGGAGCGTAGAAAAAGACCATGTATGTTGCAAGAAGCAGCAGGATCACGGTGATAACATCCAAAATGGTAAGAAGACGGGGTTGAGAATTCATACTTACTCTCCAATTAAAAAATATAGAGCACCAGCTACCTGGTTACTCTTCTACAACATAATCGAATACCATAAAAGCAACTGCGGAAAATATTATATCGTAAGCAATCAGCAAGTTTAACCAGGGCCGGATAAGTGACATTTCACTCCCATCCAGGAATCCAGTGCTGGCTTTTACCGCAGCCAAGATCACTGGCAAAACAACCGGGAATAGCAGGATCGGCAGCAGAATATCGCGAGTGCGTGCCTGGACAGCCATGGCCGCCAGCAGCGTTCCCACAGCCACGTAGCCGATCGAACCCAGTATTATCACCACCAGCAGCCCAGGATTGAACAGGTTGACATTGTATAGCAGGCTGTAGATTGGCAGCACGATGATTTCCACCATCAGCATGAATACCAGGTTGCCCAGAACCTTACCAAAGTATATAGCACTGCGGTCAACGGGTGCCAGCAGCAAGCCATCCATGCAGCCGCGGTCTTTCTCTACTGCCATTGACCGGTTCAGACCCAGCGTGCCCGCAAAAACGAAGATCACCCAAAGTACTCCAGCTGTGATCGTGGGCTCCCTCCTTGTGGCAGGATCTAAGTCTAAAGCGAAATTGAATATCAAGATCACCAGCAATGCAAACACCAGCATGGCCGAAATCAGCTCCCTGCTGCGCAGTTCTGCTGAAAGGTCTTTCCATACCACGGCACCCATGGCGCGCAGGAATCCAGCTGCCTTTCCGCTTGCGCTCTCACTAGGCAGGGCCGATTGCTGTTCGATGGTCATGTTTCTTGCAGTGCTCCCCTGTAAAATGCCAGCAGGTCATTCGGCTCGATCTCTTCACGCTTCACAGAGGCGCCGATCACACCTCGCGAGATCACATCGAAGCGTGATGCCAGGTCCGCCGCACGGGCTAAATCATGCGAGGTCATCACCACCGTGCGTCCACGCGCGGCTACCTCCTGAAGCACTGCATCCAGCATGGCACTGGCATCCTGGTCCAGCCCCGTGTGAGGTTCATCAAAAAGCATCACCTCCGGGTCGTGCAGCACAGCCCTTCCAATCGCCAGACGCTGCTGCATACCGCGTGAGAATGTTCGCACCAAGTCTCGCCGACGGGTGGTTAACCCTACCAAAGCTAAGACCTCCTTGACCCGCACGGATAAGTCTTTGACTCCATACATGCGCCCGTAAAACTGCAGGTTTTCTTCAGCTGTCAGGTCACCATACAGCAGGGGTTGGTGGGAAACCACGCCCAAACGCCGCCGAACCATGGCCGCCTGGTCTGGCAAACGATACCCGGCGATATTCACTCCTCCCATTGATGGGCGCGAAAGGGAGGCCAGGATGCGCAAAAAAGTTGTCTTACCCGCGCCATTCGGACCTAACAAGGCAACAAATTCCCCCTGATCAACTTCGAAATCAAGTCCGCGTAATACGGTCTTCAAACCAAAGCGTTTGATTAACTTGCGAACTCTAATCATGGTTTTCGAAACCCGCGGCAAGGAGAATCTTCATCTCGTGAATATAAGCGACCGGATCTCACTCTTCTTCTTTGAGCAAATCCCTGATGCTTGCCTTCAATTCTTCCCTTCGTTTGAGATATGCTTCTTGGGGTATTTCACCTGCCCTGTACTGGTCATCAAGCGCTAATATGGCATCCAACAGCGTATCGACATTCTCACTGCCACCTGGCACTGGGGATTCCTGCTCAATTACCTGCTCCGTGCGTTCTGTTCTTCCATTCCGTGAGCGCAGGAAAAGCCAACCTCCGGCCGCGATCAGCGCCACGCCAAAAGCCAGCAAGCCGATTGTTAAAGTAGAGTTGTCGCCCAGCGAAACCACAGGTCCACGGGCTGTTGACCTGCCAGTAATTTCGATCACCAGGTCGGACCCTGCTTCCATAAAATTACCGGAATAGGTATGGTACGGGATACCCTGTACATCACGCGTCCCCATATCCGTCAGCTGTGCACCCGCGAGTTTGATACCATTTTCGGGGATCATAACGATTAATGCATCGACAGGTAGATGCATCCCGTGCTTGAAATCCAGCCCATTGCTGTATGGTAGATCATAAGAATAAATCACCTGGTGCTGGCTTGCGCCAGGCCTGACGACGGCCATATCTCCGAAAGCCTCTTCCTGCACTAAATATCGCTCGCCAATCCCACCATCTTGGAACTGCAGGTTCGTCGCACCTTCAGGCAGGGCATAGTTCAATACGGGTTGCCCCTCTTCTTCTGCTACGACGATCTTGTCTCCGGGGTTGGAGATGATGTACATCTCAACCACGCGCAGGGTTTCGGGTTCGATATATTCAAACAGCAGGTGCAGGCGGTCAACAGTTAATTGCGAAGCATCGCTGGTGGTTTCATAATAGGGTAACATCAAAACCATGTCGCCAGCTTCCGTATCCACTACTGCGATATCGGAGCTGTATGCCACCCCATCTACTTCCATGCTGATCAGAAAAGCACGGCCTTGCGGCATAGGTACTTCTTCAAAGATATACATACCCTCTTCATCAACCCCAGCCTCAGCGTCGAAAGTTTGCTGCATTTGATCAAAACCATACAGGGTGACCGTTAAATCATTTGGCAGCTCTCCTCCTGATGCACTGACCACCTGCCCCTCAACCCGGCCAAACCCTGCTGCATTTTCCTTGGTTGGTTGAGCGGCAGATGCAGGGCTGGATTCTGTGGCCGCAGGTGTTGGTGTTTCGGATGTACTGCTGGTTGCAGCCATGGGCATGAAAGTAAGCGAGCGGAGATAGTCAGTCAGAGCCCACATTTCCCGGGAACTCAGCTGTTCTCCAAAAGCGGGCATGGCCGTTCCAATACCCTCGCTGATCGCCTGGTAGAGAGTTTCATCGGAGATGCCAGCCATCTTCTCAAGGTCTGTGAAGTTCGATGGGGCTGCTGGAAGTCCCGCTGCTTCAGGACCTTTACCATCACCACGTGCGCCGTGACAGGCCGCGCAGTTTGCTTGGTATAACTCTTCACCCTCAGTGATGAAATCAGCATCTGTGCTCAAGGAATATAGGTACGACACGATATCCCAGCGCTGCCTGTCGCTTAGACTGTTGAAAGGCGGCATGCGTCGCTCTAAGTTGCCCTGGGTAACGACCGCATACCACTCGCTGGGAGTTGCCTTGCGTGATACTGGATTCGTGCCAATCGCAGGTGCCGGCACAGGCAGCTGCCCGGCTATGGATCCATCACCCAGGCCAGTATCCCCATGACAGGGAGCGCATTTCTCAGCATAGGTGCTGGTCGCCGACTCTGGATTTGGTTTAACCAGCGGATAGAGCGGCCCGCTTATCGGGGACAGGGTAGGCTCCTCAAAAGGCACTTCAGCCCCAGGCGGCGGGGTTATATCTTCCGCCAGGGAAAATGAGCAGGCTGTGAGCAGCAACAAGGTGAACATTACCAACCCGCTGATTGTTAATCTCTTTTCAAGTTTATGCATGCTACCAATATAATTTTGCTTCATATGCTGCACTTATAAAGTAATTAGTTTTATCTTAGGGTATTACCGCATTTCGGGCAGAAGCGGTCAGACTCCTGGACCGGGCGACCGCACTTGGGACAGAAACCAGCAGATCTTCCTTCCCTAGCCCTTCGCCGGGCTGCCAGCTGAAGTTCAACCTCGTCATCGGCATCCACCACTACTGCGTGTGGGGCTTCTTCCGACCCGGCAGTTGCCATCCTGCGTTCGGTGATGGCAGCTTCTATGCGATCTTCCATTTCCTGCTCAGCTGTTCCGGGTTCGATTGCGTCTATATTTCTAAGCACCTCTGCCCCCTGCATCACCAGCCTATCCCGCGTTGGCTCGTAATCTCCCTCAGGAATTTTTCCCAGGGCATGATCAAAATCCAGTTCCTCCAGCGCGGTCAGGATGCGATCACGTTCCGCCAACAATGCGGATAATTCATGTTCCTGCAGGTCTTCTTCGGGTGTTACCAGGGCTGCTTCCTTGTCCAATAGTGGGCGTGCAATGAACAACGAAACCGGTATAAGCAGTGCCAGCAAGAGAAAAAATGAGCCAATTTCCATGATGATAATTTCTTTTCTGTACCCTGTAATCCGCGGGTACGAAGTTTACAAAATTGCTACGAAGATTCCAGCAGCGGATCGATCATGCCTTGAATCTCTGCCAGGGAGATAAAAGGGGAAATCTTGAACGCCGCCAGTTTTCCATCTTTACCAATGATGTATGTCTCGGGTACCCCGCGGATGCGGAAAGCTTGTGAGATTTTCGTTCGCAGGTCGGGTCCGTTTGGATAGGTGATGTCAAATTTCTCCAGGTATTCCATGGCCTCCGTCTCAGTGTCCACGTAATCCACGCCCAGGAAAACCACGTCCCCGCGCGGTTCATACATCCGCCAGGCAGTTTCAAGATCCGCTGCCTCTTCCTCGCAAGGTTTACACCAGGAGGCCCAGAAATTCAGCACAACAACTTTGCCCTGCAGATCCTCGAGGCTGATCTGTTCCCCACCGAAAGTGGTCAGGGTGAAATTAGGCACAGTCTCACCAACCGTCACCGGCCCTTCCTGGTTGCGCAGCAGCCCAAATGCCAGTAAGGCCAATAATGCAAAAATTCCGATCCAGGCTGCCAGCGCACCAACCGAGAGCTGCCTGCCGCCGATCGCAATGCTTTTCTTCTTCGCAGGCGCAGCTTCTTCGTTTTGAGGGTCTGGAATATTCTCCATCTGATCCGACATCAATTAACTCCGATTGATCAATGGTAATCTTTATTTTCTATCTATCGCTGGCGCAGTTCATCCTCGATTCGGGCCACGTAATCATCATCCACAGCTTCTATAGTGGGTTGTGCCTCAATTTCACCTTCTGGAGGTTGTCTCCAGGCGCGCAGGGCCCGGTACAGGATGTAGATGCCGCCGAGGATCGCCAGGGGCGGGATGATGTAAACCAGCCAGTTCAAACCGCTGGCAGGTGGCTGCGCCAGGACCCGATCGCCGTACTGGGCAACAAAATATGTTTTGATTTCATCCTCTGACCAGCCTTCGACCAGCTTCTCACGAATTAACTCGCGCCACTGGGCACAGGCCTGCGTGGGACACACGTCCAGGGGGATATTCTCGCACACCGGGCAGTAGAGCTGCTTGGCGATCGCGTTAACTTCATCATCCGATGGGCTTTGCGGAAGCGGTTCCTGCGCCCGGACTGCATCAGCGGCCATAACGGATGCAAACAGCCCAAATAGAATAATCGCTGTGAACAAGAACCTGGATAATTGCACTTTTGACATCATGCCTTCGCAGTAGCGTAGCTGGCGCTTTGAGTTGAAACTTTCCTTCTTTCAAGATCCTTATCCGGCCATGCCGCTACAAGGGTGCCAAGGATGAATACAAATCCGCCTAACCACAGCCAGTTCACCAGCGGGTTGTGGTAAATCTTGAACGTCGCACCTGCAGAAGAG
>Ga0209536_100010400_pt1 | contig 13732 bp, 12 predicted proteins | sample DeeMarSeWOR28_12_FD_187461 | JGI IMG/M metagenome (GOLD analysis project Ga0209536, IMG submission 187461) | Marine sediment microbial communities from White Oak River estuary, North Carolina - WOR-2-8_12 (SPAdes) (version 2) | ecosystem: Environmental > Aquatic > Marine > Intertidal zone >...
CGAATATACCGAGAAGCTTGGCCTGCATGCTCATCAAGCCTTGATCAGATCCGCCCCCTAAAAACCTGAGGTGTTCACGTAGAGGAGGCCATCTGAGGTATGCAGCGCGCGCGCAGCTCAGGGACAGGGGGATAGACATCGAGTACAGGAGCATGGCGAGTAGCGACGCCGTCTTCCACAACCCCGAGGGCTGGCTTGACATGGTGAGGCCCGGGATGAGCCTCTACGGGGTCTTCCCCGAGGCTAAGGACGCCTCCTCAGGACTCGATCTCAGGCAGGCCCTCGCTCTCAAGGCCCGCATCGAGCACGTTAAGTGGGTGGAGGAGGGGGACTCCGTCACCTACTGGGGGAGGTTCATCGCCCCCCGGAGGATGAGGGTAGGCACCCTCCACGTAGGCTTCTACGACGGCGTGCCAAGGGAGATGGCGAACAGGGGCAGGATCAAGGTGAGAGGCGAGTACAGGGGGAGCCTCGGCTCCGTCTCCCTGAACCACTACCTCCTGGACCTCACCGGGGTGAAAGCCTCCCCCGGGGACGTCGTCGAGGTCATCGGGGTGGAGGGCGAGAACAGCCTCGTGGAGATGGTGGAGGCCTCGGGCTGGATGGTCTACAGTCTCATGAACCACCTCAACCCCTTCACGCCCAGGGTATACCTACGGAAAGGTGAGCCCGTGGCGCTGCTGGACCTATCCCTCTAGGGCGTGCTGGAGCGCCTTCTCGGCGTGGATGACGGCGGTGTCGAAGAGCTTTACGTCGGTGTGCTCAGGGGTGACGAGGAGGGGTATCTCGGTGCACCCCAAGACGACGCCCTGGGCACCCCTCTCCACCAGTCTGTCGATGATCTCCAGGTAACCCCTCCTCGACTCGGGCAGCAGCTTCCCGAAGGATAGCTCGTGGAAGACGACCCCGTCAACGTACGCCCTATCCTCCTCCCCGGGCACGATGGCTTCAATGCCATGCCTCTTCAACCCCTCGACGTAGAAGGGCTTCTCCATGGTGAAGCGGGTGCCCAGGAGCCCCACCTTGTCCAGCCCCGCCTCCTTGACCACCTCAGCCGTGGCGTCGACGATGCTCAGCATCGGGATTGGCGACCTGGCCTGGAGCTTGTCGAATAGGATGTGCATCGTGTTCGTGGCGATGACAGCGAAATCGGCACCGGCGGCGTGGAGCCTCTTGAGCCCGTCGAAGAGCCCCTCCTCGATGCTGTCCCAGTCCTCCACCCCCATCCAGTCCTCGAACCTCTGGAAGCTCACGTCGTAGATGACCATCTCAGGGTAGGCCAGGTTCCCGTGTAGCTCCTCGTACCTCCTGAAGATGTGCTGGTAGTAGGAGACCGTCGACTCAGCCGTCATCCCGCCCAGGATCCCGATCCGCTTGTACAATCCACGTACACCGCGGAAAAGTTGACCCCTGGAACTATTTAATATGCCCCAGTAGCCTCTTAGCTCACTCGTATCGGAGGAAAACACACATGGTGGTGGACAGACCGTCAGTTCAGGCAGTCATCTACGACGCAGACAAGGGAAAGATGCTCCTCATACGGAAGCACAACTCGGTCCGGGACGAGCTGGTCTGGAGGCTCGTGAAGGGGGGCGTAGCGGATGGGGAGACGTGCCCCGAGGCCATTAGGAGGGAGATCGCCGAGGAGGTGGGCCTCAGCCACGTCCGCGTCCTTGAGGAGATCCACTACTACGAGTTCCAATATATTGACCTTAGGCACTTGGTATCGGTGTACCTGGTGGAGGCGGATATGGACGAGGCCGTGACGCTCCAGGGTGAGACCGAGGAGGAGTCCGCGATTGTGGACCACGCGTGGCTGACGCCGGAGGAGGCGTTTGAGACGCTGTACTGGGAGACGGAGAAGAGATCAGTCACCGCTGCAAGGAATTACATTAAAAAGAAATGAGAAAAAAAGGGACTAGCCCTTCAGGCCGCTGAAGTACTTACCGAGCCTGTCGACTGCCTCCTCGAGGACATCCACCGGCTTGACAAGGGCGAGCCTCACGTGGCCCTCACCCTCCTGGCCGTAGACGGAGCCCGGGGCCACGAGGACCTGCCCTCCCTGCATCAATCCCATGAGGAGCTGCATGCTGGGCACACCGAGATCGCTGACGTCGGGGAAGACGTAGAACGCCCCCTCGGGCTTGGGGCAGGAGACCCCCTCTATCTCGTTGAGCCTGGGGACGACGACGTCTATACGCCTCCTGTACTCCTCCCTCATGGACTCCACGAAGTCCCAGCCATCCGCCAAGGCCCTGGTGGCCGCCTTCTGGAAGGGCAGGGGCATACCGGTGATGCCGATGGGGACCTGGTTTATCTTCTCCATGAGCTGGGGGCCCGCGATGATGTATCCGGCCCTGCAGCCGGTCCAGGCGAATGTCTTGCTGAAGCTCATGAGCACCATGGTCCTCTCCTCCATCCCAGGCTTGTCGATGATGGGGACATGCTTCCCCGCCCAGATGAACTCCGTATAGATCTCGTCGGAGATGACCAGCACGTCCTTCTCCACGGCTATCTCAGCGAGCCTCCCGATCTCCTCCGCGGTCCAGACCGCTCCCGTTGGGTTGTCGGGGCTGCAGAACACTATGACCTTCGTCTTGTCGGTGATAGCCGCCTCGATGTTCTCGAAGTCGGGCCTGAAAAGACCCTTCTCGTCCTTCCTCTGGGCCGCACGCGTGACCTTGGCGCCGAAGTAGGCCGCCGGCTGGGAGTAGCCCGTGTAGCAGGGGTCCATGAGGAGCACCTCGTCACCGGGGTTAAGGATGGTCCCGAAGGCCCTGAAGATGGCCTGGCTCCCTCCGGAGGTGACGAGGACCTGCTTGGCGGGGTCCACATCGACCCCGTACTTCCCGTAATAGTTGGCTATCGCGGCCTTGAAGGCGGGGTCGCCGCCGAAGGCGTAGTGGGTGTGCCCCTCTATCATGGCGTCGTAGACCGCCTTGGCGATAAACTCGGGCTGGTTGAAGTCGGGGTCCCCGGCCAGGAGGTTGATGGCGTTGGGGGGCATCGGGGGCATGGACCTGGTCATGCTGCCCGCGCCCGCCGTGAGCAGCTCCTTCTTCACGAACTTGTCGACTTCCATGATAATCATCTAGACTTGGCTACTCCACGTAAAAACTTAAGCACAGGATACCTCAGAGGAAAATCTATCCGAGATCAACTCGGATCTTCACATGTAATGTAGCGCGAATATGTGAGAATATTAAATTATTTTATAATTTACGTGTATGAGGACCTGATGCGTATTTCACAGGAGGACCCAGCTAGCCTTCATCCGTAATGGGCACCTGGAAAGAGAAGCCGCTATTTCTTCTCCTCAAAGCTCTCTATGACGAGCCTGTCGCCGTCGATCCTGACTTTGACGTATCCGTTCTCCTCCTTGAATGGGAACGCCGAGTCAGTCGCCACCTGAACTGGCACGTATATGTATAGCTTGTTGTCCGTCCTCCAATACTTCCCCTTACCCTCTAGCATCGTGGTCCACCGGGTCTTTCTCCAGGGAATCCTATGGGAAAGACTTATATGTAGTTTACGACAGAAGAAAGACCGCAGGAAAGACTTTTAGACAGTCTGAGGGAAAATCTAGTAGTGTTTCTGAATGAAGGTATTGAAGAGGAGATTTTGATCGGTGAGATCGAAGTCCCTCAACACATACTCAACAAGATGAGAGTGCCCCATCGAAGAGACCTAGAGCTGAGAATGCGAAATTTAGAGGATCTTAAGTCGATACAGAAGATCATCTCGGTAGAGGAAGATTCTGAATCCTCACTCGATGAAGTGCTTGCGCGTGTACTGTCGCTCTATAGGAAGTTTGTACCCTACAGGTAAAGCACCAGAAAAACCGCTTTCAAGTTCCACTCCATCCTTTTTTTATTTAAAACCCCGTGTTCTATTCAATTTTTCAGATATCACAAGAGCTGGTCGAAGCGTTCAGTACTTTTAACTTCCACGTGGAGATGACGCAGCGCGCGCGAATCGTGATTTATGGGGAGACATTCAAGGATCTCATAGGTAATTTAGCGCAATTACGTGAAAATATTATATCATATACATCGTATACCTGGTTGCATGACACGAGTGGGCAACGAGAAGAAGATACTCACAGATTTCTCCCATGAAACCCTCGTGAAGGCGATCCATAATAGCTGGAACAGCATGATGATCCTCTTCGCGGGATCCTCTCTCTATGAGAGACTCGAGACGCCGGAGCTCACATCGATTGCCTCCGATCTGGAGATTTCCATGTTCAACAGGGTCATCGCCACCCAACTCACACCGGAGGACGCAGACGAGAGGATACAGGAAACGATCAAGTACTACTCATCGAGGGGGCTCCCCTTCACCTGGCAGGTTGACCCCGGAAACACCCCTCCGGACCTACCGGAGCGACTGGAGAGGTTTGGCCTCATGAGGAGTGAGACCCCGGGGATGGCCGTGGTGCTGGACGAGGTGAAGATCCCGGAGACGCCGGAGGGCTTCAGGCTGGAGAGGGTGGAGACCCCCGAACAGAACAGGAGATACGCAGGGCTACTGGTCCACGCATACGGGATACCCGCCTTCGCCGAGGAGACGATGATGAAGATATACGAGGAGATGGGGATCAGGGACGACTTACGCCACTACCTAGGATACTACGAAGACACGCCGGTGGCTACAGCTTCAGTATTGTACTCGGACGGGGTAGCGGGGATATACAATGTGGCGACCATGCCCGAGGCCCGGGGTAAGAGGATCGGCTCCAGTATAACCGCCGCTCCCCTCATCGATGCCCGTGAGAGAGGATACTCCATCAGCATACTCCACTCCTCGGATATGGGTTACAACGTCTACAGGCGGCTGGGCTACCAGGAGATATGCAGGCTCATCCGGTACGAGTGGACCCCACCTAGTTGAGCGAGTCCCTCAGTCTACCAATTGATCACTTTCAGCCTCATAGCGGGCCAGGTGCCGCCCATGGAGAATGAGGTGACGGTCTCGTCGGGTGAAACTACTTCAACGGCTACCTGAAGAGCAAGGGCGCGGAGAATGACAGCGTCGCCTATCCATTCTTCAAGTACTTGGAGATTTTGGGAGAGAAATAAAGTACACCTGAGAAATATTGATGGAAGCCTGCTAGTCTTTTTCAGGTTTCTTGTGAAGTTCTTCGATGAACAGTATGCATGAGGGCCAGCTGGCCTTGAGCTCCTCGGTCCACCTCTCCACGAGCTCGTCCCGGTCCCCCTTCCCCTCCTTCACTATGAGACCAGCACTGACCGCTCCCGTCCGCATCTTCTCGAACCTCCCCGTGTTCCCGCATACCCCATGCTGGCCGCACTCTAAGCAGTCCTCGACGCCCCTGTCAACAGCGCAGAGCCTCATAGGGCAGTCCGGGCTCCCGTCCCCATTCCGGCATCCCCCGCAGAGAGGCATTCCCTCTATGGAGTCGAGGCCCTTAGAGAACTCTTTGAAGTCGAAGACTGGCGGGACCCACTCCTTGAGACCGTAGTCCTCGACGACGTCTGCGAACCTCCCCGTTAGCTCCCTCAGCGCTCCGTTGCCCGCCGCGCAGCTCCCGCACCAGATACCGCAGTAGCCTATCTGAGGCTTCACGTTCTCGAATGGTTTCACTGACTCAGTATCCATCTTTGTGACCAGCGTTTCATCATGATTATGGCGACATTTAAGTCGATTACTCCGGAATCCATCCTTTCCCCACCAACTACTGCGGAGCGTAAATTTTCTATAGGGAAGGCGATCATCAAGGGTTGGGGTGACGCAGGGATGAATGTGGAGATCAGACCTACGGAGAAGGTCGTCGTGATGGGGCTGGACCAGAGGTCAGTGGACGACATGGCGTGGTGCGCCGCAACCTTCGGGATCAACCGCCTCTTCTGGGTGGACGGCCACATCATCTGCACCGAGGTCTTCGAGCAGTCCTTCAAGCACGAGATAGAGGAAGGCGAGTTCTGCATCAGCCAGGCCTGCTACGCCAAATTCCCGAGATACACCCGGATCCACGAAGTTGAGAAGGGCACAGAGATCCCCATAGTCAACGTCTGCGGGATGAGGATCTACAGCAGCCTCATGAAGGCTATAGGAGAGTACGAGGAAGGGCAGAAGGAAGGCTGACCTGGAACCCTCGGCGGCCATGATAACCCGTTTAAACATCCAAGACTTATCCACCATTATGAGCGGCGTTCTGAGAGGGCTGCAACCTAGGATAGTCTGGGACATATTCGAGAGGATCTCCGCGATCCCCCGATGCTCCAAGAAGGAGGAACGAGTCCAGGAGTTCATGGAGGACTGGGCTACGGAGAACGGCGTGGGCTTCCGGAGGGACGAGGTCGGAAACGTCATCCTCATCCGGGAGGCAGCCCCCGGATGCGAGGGCTACCCCACACTCATGATGCAGGGCCACCAGGACATGGTCTGCGAGAAGACCCCTGAGAGCCCCCACGACTTCGACGTAGACCCCCTTAAACTTAGGGTGGAGGGGGATAAGGTCTCGGCGGAGGGGACAACCCTCGGCGCAGACAACGGCATCGGTATAGCTATCGCGATGGCCCTCCTCGTGGACCCGGATCTGGGGCGGCATGGGAGGCTTGAGGCGGTCTTCACCGTGGACGAGGAGTCGGGATTCACGGGCATCAGGAACATGAGCCCCGATTTCTTCACGGGGAAGCGTATGATAAACCTGGACAGCGAGGAGCTCGGGGTTATAATCATCAGCAGCGCAGGCGGAGGAGGGACCCAGTACACGATCCCCTTCGCCCGGGAGTCACCCGGAGACTGGACGGCCCTCAGGGTCGAGGTTGGAGGCCTGATGGGGGGCCACTCCGGGGTCGACATCCACCTTCCCAGGCTCAACTCGAACATCCTCCTCGCCAAGGGTCTGAGGAAGGTCAAAGAGGAGATCCCCCTGAGGCTCATCCACATCGAGGGAGGGACCAGGGGCAACGCGATACCCCGGTCAGCGAACGCGGAGATCCTTGTGCCCGATGGAGGAAGGGAGGAGGCAATGGAGATATTGGGCAAGTGGAATTCTGGGCTGGACCGGTCAGTCGAGGTGGGGCTCGAGGTCAGGGTGACGGACTCCACTCCGAGGGATGCTGCAGGCGAGGAGGCCTCCTCCAAGGCGGTCGATCTCGTCTCCGAGGTCCCCCAAGGGGTCTACAGCTGGAGCACCGAGTACGACGACTTGGTCCAGACCTCCAACAACCTTGGGATACTGAGGACCGAGGAAGACAGGTTCAGCATACCCGTGAATAGCAGGACATGCGACGCCGGGGACTTCGAGGGCAATCAGGCGATGCTCAGGGAGCTCGGTGACAGGCACGGGGTCGAGTACGCCCAGAGAGCCGGAGGGGCCGGATGGAAGGCTGACCCTGACTCACCCTTCCTCAAGCTCGTGGAGAGGACCTACGCCGAGGTCCACGGTGAGGAGCCCAAGGTCACAGGCATCCACGGGGGACTCGAGTGCGGCGTCTTCACCATGCTGAACCCGGAGCTCCAGATCGTCTCCCTGGGACCAACCATCCACAACCCCCACAGCCCGGGGGAGTACCTCGAGGCCTCGACGGTGGGGGTGCTCTGGGAGGTCGTGAGGACCATAGCCCAGCGTATGGACGATGAGTGAGGTCTAGGGCTCCTCGACCTTCACCTTGACCCCTTCCAGGGAGCCGTGGAGGACGTCGACGTCCCAGGCGAGGCCCCCCGTCTCGGGGTTCCTCGTCTGACTGTATGTACCCCATGCTGTCCCGGTACTCCAGAAGCACCGGAACTCGTCGGCGTTGATGACGGGGTCGAAGCCAATCTCGCCCTCCACCACGTCGAAGCTGAAGCCGCTGAGGGCAAGCAGCACGCCCCAGCTCGCCATGCTCCGGGCGTAGTGGTGGCCGCACTCGACCTCGTTCCAGGGGCCCCTCCTCACCCCGTCGTGCCTGTCCCTCACCGCCTTCACCACCGCTAAACCCTCGTCCACATGCCCCTCCATGATGAGGTGGGCTGCGACCTGGTACTCTATCCCGGTCCAGACCTCGTGGGAGTAGGGGAAGGGGATCCTGGGGCGCCCGCCCTCGGGCCAGGTGCAGGCGAGGAGGCCGACCTCGTCGTTGAGGGCGTAGGTCCTCTGGGCGTTGTCGTGCTCGCTGAAGTCGGTGAGGAGGTTGTGCCTGAAAACTGAGCCGATGGCCCCCTTTACGTGATCCGTGGGCAGCAGGTAGCCGAGGCCGGCGATGTGAGCGTTCACCTGCCCCAGCAGCTGGTCGGCGAGGCAGCCCACGCCGTGCTGGTACTTGTAGGCGTCGACGTCGTCGAGCCTCTGGACGTAGAACTCCCCGTTCCAGAGGGCCCCGTCGAGGTTCACTGAGCCCCTCTCGAGCAGATCCAAGTACCTCTTAGAGGCCTCGGCGTCCCCCGCCTCCTGGGCCATCCTTGACGCAGCCTTCAGCGCCCCCAGGAACATCACCCCGCTGAGGGGATTGGGACCGTAGAACTCGATGTCGTACGTGTTGTGCTGCTTCCCGCTCGTCACCCCGTCCCCGTCCGGGTCCCAGGTGGCGCAGGCGTAGTCCACGGCCCTCCTCGCCCCCGGCCAGAGAGACTTCATCCAGTCGGTGTCGCCGCTGAGCCTCCAGTCCCTGTATAGCCTTATTACGCTGCCGCACTGGCCGTCTGAGGCCGCCTCCATCTCGTCCCAGCTCCTGTCGCTGGGGAAGGCGTGGTGGGCCCTGAAGCTCATCCAGCCCTCCTCGTTGGTCTCCACCCCGAACTCGGTCTCCCTCATGCTCCTCTCTAGGCTGGGGAAGAGGAAGGCGAGGGTCTGGGCGTAGTTCCAGACGTGGGTGCAGCTCCCGCTGCAGCAGCCTGCGTCGTCGAAGCAGCCCTCGTAGCCGAAGAAGCGCCCGTCCTCGAGCCAGAAGCAGGTGGGGCTCCTGATGACGGTGATGTTGGAGGAGACGGCGTCTAGGACGTGGGCCGGTAGCGTCGAGTTGAACAGGGCTCCGTGGAAGGTCCGTGTGAGCTCCTCGAGGCGCTCCAGGTTCTCGACGAGGTACTTGGAGACCTCCCAGGCGCTGTTGAACCTGGCGGCGTACCTGTTCCTGACGGCTTCCTGCTCGCAGTCGCATCCGCAGGAGCCGTCGGCCTTCCGCTGGTCCCAGTTGTGGACCCTGTTGGGGAAGTACCAGGAGAGGACGAACCTGAACTCCGCCGACTCGCCGGGCCCGATGGTCTCCACAACCCCGAGGCTCCCCACGTCGTACTTCCCCTCCTCCGAGGGCTCCGTGTAGCCGAGGTCCGTTAGGACGCCGTCGTCAGCCAGGTCGTCCCAGAACTCCCGGATGTAGTCCCACCAGCCGCTCCTGAGCCAGTGCCTCTTCACCGTGGTCTTGGGATTGGTGGTGGCTAGGGCAAGGCTCCCGTGGAGGAGACTCCCCTCAGGATGCTTCCCAGAGGTGAGGTGAAGACCCTTGAGGCCATCCTCCTCGAGGTATTCGTTGACGTTCCCCCCGAAGCAGTCGGTCTTCACCCTCCCGAAGTCGGCCATCCCCGTCCAGCCCACAGCGTTCATGAGTGAGCCGACGATTGTGACATCAACCGCCTCGCTCCCGGTGTTGACTACCCTGTACGTCAGGACAGCCACCGGGAGCCCCGACTCGTCTGGCTCGTGGGGGATGAAAGGCGTGTACGCCTCGAGCTGGATCTCCAGGGGGAGGCTCTCGTCCTCGAAATCCACGTATACGAAGGGGTACTCCCCCCAGAGGCTGGAGTCCTCGAGCCTCGGGAGCCCAGCAACCTGGTTGGGGTCGATGCCATGGGAGTCGGCGAAGGGTGGGACCAGCCTGCTCTCGAGTACATGGGCAACCGTCTCGCCATCCGGACGCCTCATGGCGATGGAGAAGAAGGAGTAGGAGAGCTTCTGCCCTTTTGCCGACCGGTTGAAGATCTCCCAGTCTCGGAGGTCGCCCCGGGAGCCGATGGAGACGTTCCCTGTGCCTATCCCGCCGAGGAGGAAGGCCGCCTGGGTCGCCTCCCTGCCGTATGACCTCTGGGGCCCCATGTGATGGAGGGACTCCCTAGGGTAAGGTAGATCAGTCATAATTTCACGGGTAAAGAGAGGGGAGATGAGAAGAAAATACTTGCGTCGTCAGTCCCGGGGGATCCTCTCCTCCACGGGGAGGATCGGCTTGAACCTGACGTGGGGCTCCGTCTGGTACCAGTACGCGACGTGGGTGACGTCGTCGCTTCGGAAGTTGTTGTGTCCTATCTCGATGCCCACCTTGATGGACCTCTCGAAGTAGACTGGATCGAGGATGTGGTACCTGTACCAGCTGATCTTGCCGCTCCAGTTGGGCCCCCCGGGGAGGGGGAGGCCGTGGTAGGGGCCGTCGTAGGGCTGGGTGGGGCACCATGCCAGGTTGTAGTAGTCCTCGGTGCCGGTGCCGACGATGCTGGGGAGCTCCTCGCCGTCGATGAAGATCATGTCGTCCCCCTCGCCGTACCAGTTGAACTCCTCCGTCTCCAGGAGGTTGTGGTGGTCCAGGTGGCAGCCGACGTAGTGCCCCTTCCCCTCCGCCTCCAGGATGAGGTAGTTGCCCTCCCCGGTGACGTTCCTCTGCCTCTTTATCTCCCCAATGTCGAAGGGCTCAGAGTAGTCGATGCCCGGGGTGGGGTTCTTCCTGTTCCACCATGCGTGGAACCGGCCCATCCCCTGCTGGGGCTCCGCGTGCTCCTCGTAGTCCACGTAGTAGTAGAGGCGCTCTATCTCCACGTCGCTTTGGTTCTCCACCTCGATGCGGGCCCCGTCGCTGAAGGGCATGGGCCACCAGCTGTTGAGGGCCCTCCCACTCTCGGGGGACATCTCCAGGGGCACGGAGGTGAAGTTACGGGTGATCCCGTGGCCGAGGCCGAAGAAGTCCCCTATGGGGGCCTCCACGCTGGGGTCCTCCTCGCCGTCCCAGTACATCCTGAGGAGTATCTTCCTCAGGTGCCAGCGGTCGGGGCAGCCTAGGGTCACCCAGATGTGCTTGATGCAGCCCGCCCCCTCGATCTCCGCCATGGTGAACCTCTCCCCGGGGGGGACGTTGAAGAAGTCCACGTTGGCGCCGGTGGGGTCGTGGCTCGAGACCCGTCGCCTCCGGTGGTTCCTGAGGAGGGGTAGGCCTTCCAGGGGGCCGCTGCCGATGAAACGTTCGCTCATGATTAGAACCTGTAGGGTAGGCGTCCGTCACGGTTCATATCTTTTGTGCGTTCTACTCATCCAGAGGCTCCGAAGGCCCCCTATCCGACATCTCATCTATTAATCTCCGGCTCCCCCAGAGCCCCACCAAGCCCATGATGACCACCCAGATCTCGACGACGTAGACAATGCCGAAGCCCCCGCTGCTGAGGAGCCACTGCATAAGGGGCACCATGGCGTCCAGGGCGCTCTTGTATGCTATAGCCGTCAAAATGGATCTGGAGTCCTCGTCCTTCACGCCCCTGTAGACGAGCAGGGTCGCGTAGACGTGAGCCAGCAGGGTGAATCCCCTCTCAATGATGGGGGCTCCCACCACCCACGTCGGCGCGTTCAACTGAACCAGGAGCTGCATCAGCTGGTCGAGGGTGAGCGACTCCACCAGGCCCGGGTTGAGGTTGAAGGCGGCTATCTGGATGAGGGAGGGGACCCCGAGGAACATGGCCTCGAGGGCCCCGAACCCGATGCCGAAGGCTATCGCCTCGTCCACGCTGAGATCGTTTAGCCCCTCCCTGTTGAAGGCAAGGAGGACGGCGGCGCTCTCCAGGAGCCCTGTCCTCAAGCCTACGTACAGCCCCATCCCCAGCAGGGCGGCGACCAGACCGAAGCCGCTGAACACCCAGGACGAGAGGCTGGGGGTGATGTAGAGGTCCATCAGGAACTTGGGGGCCATTGCCACCCCCCACCAGAGCCCCCCCTGGAAGAAGAGCCTTAGAGGCGCCCCCGTCCGCCTCCTCCAGTAGAGAACCGCCACCAGGCCGACGGAGACCATCCCCCCAGGACCCAGGATCAGCCAGGGATTCATACTCAGAACATAGCCGTGCATCCCCAGATAAGGGTGACTGTAGCTCGCAAGTTCTTTATTCAGACGCGATTCCTTGAGACCATGCACAGCCTGAGGACGTACCTGGAGAAGTTACGCGAGGTCGTACCCGACCAGCTCGTGTCGGTCAAGGAGCAGATTGACTGGAGGTACGAGGTCACGGCGAGGGTCGCCGAGATGGAGAGGCAGAGGGTGAACCCGGCCCTCCTACTCGAGAACGTGAAGGACCACTCCATGCCCCTCCTCGTGAACCTCTTCGGCCACGTCGACAGGATCGCCCTGGGGCTGAAGGGCGCTCCCCACGTTGAGGGAAGCAGGTTGAAGTTTTACGACGCCTGGAACGGGCTCTTCCACCAGGAGGTCCCGCCCACGCACGTCAAGGGAGGCCCGGTGAAGGACGTCATCCTCAAGAAAGGGGAAGTCGACCTTGAGTCCCTCCCCATCCCGCTGTTCTACAGGGAGGATGGTGGGAGGTACGTCACCGCGGGGCTGATGGCGGCTCGGAACCCCGACGACCCCGAGGAGGTGAACCTCTCCTACGTCAGGATGCACCTCAAGGGGAGGGACAGCTTCGGGGTGAGCTTCCACTCCAGGGGGCACATGTGGAGGTACCTGGAGAGCTCCAAGGCCCTGGGGGAGCCCATGGAGGTGGCCGTCATCATCGGGGCCCACCCGTCCCTCTACCTCGCAGCTGCCGCTAAGATCACCGACGAGTACCACAGGGCCGGGGCCCTCCTCGGGGAGCCCATCGAGGTGGTGGACTGCGAGACCGTCGACGTCCCCATCCCCGCGCATGCCGAGATAGTCCTGGAGGGCGTGATCCGGCTCGAGGAGGAGGGGGAGGGACCCTTCACGGAGTACACCGGCTACATCAGCGGCAGGTCCACGAGGAACCTGTTCAAGGTCTCCGCGATCACCCGCCGGAAGGATGCCATCTTCCTCGCTGTGGCCCCTAGCAACTCCGCCGAGCACCTCCTCCTCAGCGGCCTCCCCAAGCAGGCGAGGATCTCCAGAGCCATGGCGGACTTCATCCACACCCCCGCACTGAAGGACATCATCTGGCCCGTATGGGCCACCCACTTCGCGTGCTTCATCTCCCTCAAGGAGGGCATGGAGCGGTCTCCCGGCTTGGCGAAGCAGCTGGGACTCCTCCTTCTGGGGCTCGACCACTACGTTAAGGTGGTCGCCGTTCTCCCAGCGGAGACAGATATCTCGGACATGGAGAGCGTCCTCGGCGCTATCGCCTCGAGGTGCGACTTCAGGGATGGAGCGGGAGTGGAGCTGCTCTCGGACGTCTACTGCCAGTGGCTCGATCCCTCATCGCCCCAGGCGGGGATCTCATCCAAGATGATTGTGGATGCAACGGGGCCCATCATTGAGTTGATGGCTGGGGGAGGTGGGGCAGAGAAGGACGCTCACCTCTCAGAGAACATCAAGGACATCTCGCACCTGGGTGAGGGAGGTCGAGCTGCAGCAGTCAGTGTGACCCCCAAGCTCGGTGACCTCGCAGACCTACTCAACTACGGCCCCCTTGCGAATAGCAGGCTCATCGTGTGCGTGGATGAAGACATTACTATCAGCGACGCAAGGCAGGTGGTATGGGCCATTGCGACGAGGTACCAGCCCGCTGAGGACTCCATCCTGAGGGGGGGCAGGATGGTTGTCGACGCCAGGAAGGGGGACGGCTGGACGGC
>Ga0209536_100010401_pt1 | contig 13731 bp, 11 predicted proteins | sample DeeMarSeWOR28_12_FD_187461 | JGI IMG/M metagenome (GOLD analysis project Ga0209536, IMG submission 187461) | Marine sediment microbial communities from White Oak River estuary, North Carolina - WOR-2-8_12 (SPAdes) (version 2) | ecosystem: Environmental > Aquatic > Marine > Intertidal zone >...
TTAAAGATATCATGACTATATTCAATTTTGATATTAAAGTTAAGAAAATAGATGAGATTTTAATTAATTTAATAAACCATTTTGATGCTTATCGATTAGGAAACAAAGATTTAGAAAATGTAAGTGTTTTAGGGCAAGTCCATCGTAATTTATTGATTAAATTTGAAGAATCATTAAGAGATAAGAAAAATTCCTCTATTACACCTCCTACAGTGAATGATTTGCTTGTAAAATTGCTCAATCCCAAGGAAGGAGATTGGATCTGTGATCCAGCATCAGGTGTTTCAGGGACTTTAATCCAATGTATTGAGCATATAAAACAAGAAGGAGGTAAAACTGAAGGTTTACACATTTATGGTCAAGAAAAAGGTTCAGAAACTTTTGCATTGGCAAAATTACACCTTTTATTGAATAACCTGCAAACCATCAGAATTGAAAAAGGCAATTCGCTTTTTGATCCCAAATTTCTGCAAGGAGAGCAACTCCTTGAATTTGATTTGGTATTAAGTCACCCTCCCTTTCGAATAGGAGGGCCTTGGCAGCAATTAGCTAACGATGATCCTTTTTCACGATTCCAGTTTGGTATACCTGCATCACATTATGGAAATCTAATGTTTTTACAACATTTTCTGGCAATTTTAAGGCCCAATGGTCGATTAGGAGCAATATTTCCACCAGGGGTCTTATTTCGAGGAGGTGAGGAACGAAAAATTCGTCAAAAACTTGTTGAGCAAGATTTAATTGAAGCTATAATTGGTCTCCCTCCTAATCTCTTTTATGATTCCAAAGTTGCTGCGTGTATTCTAATCCTATCCAAATCCAAGGTAAAGGAACGAAAGGGAAAAATATTATTTATAGATGCCTTCAATGACGTTATTGAAGCTAGTCCTAAAAATTTTCTAAGCCAGAATTCAATAGAAAAAATTATTTTCGCTTACAGACAATTTCAAACAATTGTGGATTATTCCAAAATAGTCACCATAAAGGAAATAATTAGTTATTCTTTTAATCTTAATATTCCACTCTATATTGAGAAATCTCAGCATGAGGAAAAAATAGATATCTCATTGAGTAAAGCTAATCTATTATATTTGGAAATGGAAAGGTCACATTTAAGTCAAGAGGTGATTAATGTCCTTTCAGAGCTCGATAGCTTTAAAGAACCTGAGGAGGGCAACCTTCCTGCTACATGGTATTCACTGAATCTAGGTGAAATGATAGAACTTCAAAGTGGAAACATCGTTAATCTATCTAAGAATGGAAATATTGCGATAATTTCAGTGAAACAATTTGGTGAATTTGGAACAGTGAAATGGGATAGTTTGGATTTTACAACGCAGGATGAATTAGAAGACAAAATGAAAGGACAAGTTCAATTACATGATATTTTGGTTTCTAAAAGTGGAGAAACCACTGGAAATACAGTTTTCATCAAAGAACTCCCATATAAGCAAATATATGCCAATGAGAAAATTTTAATTGTTAGAACAAAGGATCCTAAGAAATTAGAGCAACAATATCTCTTTTATTTACTTTCATCAGCTTTGGTACAAGATCAGATTAAGAAACGATCTTCTGGGATTTCTCATGGAATAAATCCAGTTGATTTTAAGACAATAAAGATACCCATTCCCCCTCTGTCTGAACAGAAAAGAATTACCAACATTTTAAGTGTAGTAAATCAAACACTCGTAACAACGAAGAATATTACTACTGAAACTGAAAAGCTTACTATGGGATTAATGCAACAGCTCCTGACTGGTAAGATTCAGCTCCAGTAGAACTTTATTAATCAACAATTTTTGAGATGTCGATTCCCTTTGTCTCAGGAATGAGTTTTGGAACAAAGATCATCAAGATATATGCGATAATACTTAAAGACATTCCAAAAGCAAGTGCTCTAGCCCATCCGATCGGATCTACAAATTCTGAGACAGAAGGAGTCAAAGAATCAGAAACAATGCCAACTATAAAAGCACCAAGACCTAATGCTCTTGCTAGTGAAAAAATGATTGAAGTTGCTGTAGCACGCAATCTGGTAGGGAAAGTTTCGCTGGACCAGATTCCAAAAACCCCATGAACACCAAAGGATGAAGTAAGGATGAGAACAGCGGGAATAATTATAAGAAGGTCAAAGGTAACAAAATTCCCGATAATGAAGATAGTGATTCCGACAATTCCAATGAGAGAACACCCAATGAACGTATTTTGACGACCAATATGATCACTAATCCATCCAGTGAAGAATAATGCGAATCCTGCTACGATCATTACTCCTAGCATGACCATTAATGCCAGTGTGTCTGCAGAATCTACATTTCCTCCCGTAGTTTGAAGTTGGTCGATAAAAACATATTCAAAGTACGTAGGAGCCCAATCCGCTAAAACATGATAAGCAAATTCCGATAACCAAAATAGGAAGGTGAGGAGGAAAACATACTTAAGCCATCGCGATTCTAATAATTCGGTGATCTTTACTCGTTCTATTTCAGGTGTTTCTTTTTTTGCTTTTTCCCACATCTGAGACTCTGAAAGAGTAAGTTCAAGATAAATTAAGAAGGGTACTGGGAAGAGGGCGGATAAGAAACATAATTGCCATCCATAAATGACAAACGAGCCAAGGACTAGGGACATTGGTTTAAGAATCATAGTGGTTATTACAGCACCAATGTAGCCAACAACAAATGTCGCATGAACGAGTCCACCCGCCATTCCTCGCTTTTTAGGGGAAAAACTTTCAGAAAGTAACGAAAAAGAGATCCCCCATGAGACACCAAGTCCAGAGATCATCCGTAGAATAGCAAAAATAATAAAATTCGGCGCTAAGGGAGAAATAGCGGTGAAAACGGAGTCCCAGAGTACAGAAATAAGTAAAACGTTTTTACGACCAAACCTGTCTGCTAAAAACCCAAAGAATGCAGCACCAAAGACTGTCATGATGTATTGGGCACTCATGACAAAACCAAGCTCAGCTTTGCCTACACTATATGCAGCCATTAAATCATTAGCTAACAATGACACTAATACTAATGCAAAGCCATCATGCGCCCACCCGATTATTCCTGCAATGATTACATTGAACTTCTGGGATTTTTTTATTTCATACGACATTATAAGGCCTTCTTTTTCTGTAAAAACAGAGTTTTCACCTATTTAAGTTAATCAATTAAAAAGGATTTCTGGTTCACATTAGACTTGAGGCAAAAATAAGGTCAATGGCTCCCTTCCCCATAATACTAGTTCATATTACCTTCTAGATGGTTTTTTAACTAAAGCATGGTTTTCAATGGCTGAACTTTTATTGTGGATCACTACTTTCTCCATTTTGTCTCCTTGTTTAAGTTTATCAATTATTTCCTCCCCTTCAATAATATTACCAAAAACAGTATGGACTCCATCTAAATGAGGTTGTGGTGCTTTTACCAAAAAGAATTGCGATCCTCCAGTATCTTTCCCTGCATGAGCCATTGAAATAACTCCTTTTTCGTGTTTATGTCCATTTTCTATATTTATTTCTGTTTCACAAGGAATTGTATATCCTGGTCCCCCTGTTCCTGTTCCATGTGGACATCCTCCTTGTGCTACAAAATTTGGTATTACTCGATGAAATGTCAGGCCATTATAAAAGCCAGATTCCGCTAACGTGACGAAATTCTTCACTGTATTAATCACAGAATCGTAAAATTCGATAACAATCTCCCCATATTTTGTATGAATAACTGCTTGGGTCATGGTTTAATCTCCTGATTTCTCTTTGCATCATTAGGATTTATTTTTTGTCTTAATGATTATTTATAGACATTTTTACCACAAATTAATAATTTATGTACTTATAGGTTTACTCTTATATTGATAGATTTATTTCATATAGATGTTTATAGAAGAGAACTGCCATGAATTGGAACATCAGGTTAGCCTATATCCAGACGATTACAGGTGCAATTGGATTTGGAATCATTCAAACTGCCTTCTCAGTATATGTATATTTATTGAGCGGGGAAGTAGGCATTCTTACTCCAAATTTAATATTAGGTAATCTGTTCACAACTTCTGGTCTTGCCTCCACAATTTTCGTTTTTCCCTCGGGTTATTTTGCCGATAAATATAGACGTGACATTCTGATACGAATTTCTGTGTCCTTTGGTATTTTAGGTCAGATCATTTTAATCTATTCAACAGCTCAAGTGCCTTCTTCAGCATTAGGACTTCTCTTCATTGCGCAACTGTTTGGGGGTTTAAGTTGGGGATTATCTGGTCCTGCTTCTCAGGCTCTGATTGCAGACAGTATTGAACCTGGTAATCGTAGCAAAGTGTTTGCTAATATGCACTTTATCAATCTCGTGGCAGCTGCTGCAGGACCTTTTCTTGCAGCTGCCCTAACGATTTTTTTAGGTGATAACTGGGAATTTAGCGTTCTACAAGTAATAATTTTCTTTGGTGCATTAGCTAATATAATTGGTAATGTTGCAGTGATCTTTGCATCAGATGATAAAGCATTAGTTTCAGTTCAAGATAGAGGAAAGGAAAAAATTCTATCAATAGAAAACCAAGTTGAAGATATTGGTGTAAAGAAGAGCTTTAAATTATTTAATAGGAGTTTAGATATTTCTAGACCATCTTATGATTGGTTAGTTCCCACTACTATCGTTATAAGTGGTATAATAATTGGGTTTGGCGCTGGAGCTACTGTTGCATTTTTTCCTATCCTTTTTGCTAGTGAAACTATCGGTTATGGATTAAAACCTCTATTTACTTATTCTGTTGTTGGTATTACAAATATCACGACTGGTTTTATGGGTTTAGTTGCTCAACGTATGATAAAGTTCTTTGGACGAATTATTTCTATGTTCCTAGTCCAAGGTCTAGCGATTGTCTGTTTACTCGGCTTAGTGGTAAATATATTCCTTTATCAGAATCAAATGATTACATGGGAGCTCTCAGTGGTAATTCTTGTTGGTTTTTATATTACCCGGAATGCTTTAATGAATTCTAGTGGTCCCATTTCTCGGAGTATTGTAATGGATGTGGTACCAGCATCCTCTCGGGCAAAATGGAATAGCTTAGAAACCTTGGCTTGGGGAATGTTTTGGAGTGTCTCTGCAAGCATTGGGGGATTCATTGTAGATACTCTTGGATTTATCTATGTTTTTCTCTTTACTGCAACTCTGTATACAATAGCAACATCAATTTTATTGACCATTAGAAATCGTGTTCCCAAAGAGTCAGTACTAAGTCAATCATATCAGCTAGGGGCATTAAAGACACGCAACCGTGTAGTACTTCCCTCACTATCTAATCAAATAAATTTTAATATTGCAGAAGATGTTTCGGGGCAGTTAACACGGGAAGCAAGTCGTCATTATATCTCAACAGCAGATGGAGGAACAGCACTCATTTATTTCGAACCCGCTTATATTTCTCGTTCTGGTAAGAGTCATGCTTATCAGCTTGGGATTCATGATGATTATACAATTCCTCGATTAGAGGAAGCTGTTGCTCAAATTCATCAACTTAAATCACTTGCTGGCTTAAGATTGAACCATGCTGGTGCAACAGCAGTTGTATCTTTGGCAGGAGAGATTCCTCTTGCTCCTTCAGCAATTCCTATTGGTAAAGATCATATACCAGTAGAATTAACTCTATCCCAAATAATAGATTTGCAATCTGAATTTGTTTTAGCTGGAAAACGTGCTGATCATGCTGGTTTTGATATTATTGAATTAGCAGCATATTTTGTCCATTACAAAGAATCTAATTTAATAGGACAATTCCTTTCAGCTGAATTTAACAAAAGAGAGGATCAATATGGAGGAAGTCTCGTAAATCGGTCTCGTTTTACCATAGAAATTTTAAAAGCCCTAAAAAAACAACTTTCTCCAAAAACAATACTTTCATTTCATTTGACTTTACCCCTTTTAGGATTAGCTGATGATGAAGTTTTAAAATTTATAGGTATATTAAGGGATGCAGGTGTGGATTTGTTAAGTTTAGGATATTCTAAAGATTTAGAAACTCTAGAACATACTTCACTAATTGAAGAAATTAAATCACTCCATCCAATGATCCCTTTAATCCTTCATGGGGATTTTGATGTCAAAAGAGCCGAAACCATCTTGAAAGAAGGCCAGGTGGATATGATTGGTTTTGAGAAATTAATTTTAGAAGACCAGACTTTTCCCCAGGCCCTCCGATAGAAAAAGGAATTATGAGTTAATCTCAATTATTCTTTTTTCTTTTTTATAATAAATGAATGCAATGGAAAAAAATCTACTACAGAAGAAGAAAGTGATAGAGTTTCATTAGTAAATGAATCAGGGACTTCTTCTACAAAGCTATTCTTAATGTTATTTAATCCGATAATTACTTTATGACTTAACTGCTTTAACCAATCATGTTTCTCTGATTGAATTACCTGTAAAAATGATTTTTGTCTAAATTTAGTTTGCTATTGAAATAAACTAGATCCTAGAAGAATAAAAATTCCTATGATAATAGCATAGGTAAAAACCTCATTCAGACCATTTATTTTTCTATTATCAATTATAAATGTATTTGACAAAATACTAAAAATTTCAAAGAGTTTATTCTGAGCTGAAATTCTAAGTATGCAATCTTTACAATAGTCTTCATATAACGTTGTATTCCAGATATATGTTGTTTCAAATATCATAATAGACAAGATTATCCAATTGCTTCCCCAATCAGGTGAATAATGAACTTGATAACTTGTTGAACTATCTATTAATTCTTCTAATATTGTCCATTCTATTGTTATAACACCTGATATTATTTCTCCCCCACTAGGATCAGTAATATTCAATCTATTATCAATAGAAACAGAAAGAGTTCTTTTCTCAATTTCCTGAATACTTTGATATTCATTTTGATCTACTAAAGGACTTATAGTATGTATCATTATCAAAATCGTTATTAGAATACCAAAATAAGCTATCTTTCTCATTACTAACCACTGTCTAGTTTTCATTTTCAAAGAAAAGATAGGATGAACCCCTTAATCTGAACTGTTTAGTCATCACTAATTCAGACATATGCCTTGCGACCATTAGGGGTCCAATTATTTATTATTATTTTAACTATTTTAATCCGTAGGTTTCCCAGTGGATAAGGGTATCTAACTCCTTCCGTGTGGATTCTCTCTTCTGGTCAGGGTAACCCAAAGCAACAATGGCTAACACATGGAGATGGTCGGGAATATGAAGTAATTTTCTTATTTCTTTTTCAAATGATGTTTCAATGACTCCTGCCCAACATGTACCCAGTCCTATTGCATGTGCAGTTATCATAAATTGTAACGTGGCTAATGCTGTGTCTGATTGATGGTATTTCGGATGAATTTTTGGATTTGTTAATGGGACAAAGACAACTGGGCTTTCTGCAACAAATTTAGCATAAGGATGTAATTCTGCTAATCTTTCTCTAACTGTTTTATTTTTCACAATTAAGAATTCCCAAGGTTGTTTATTAGATGCAGAAGGAGCCCATCGGGCTGCTTCGAGACATTGAAAGATTTTTTCTTCTTCAACAGGAGTGCTCAAGTATTTTCGAATACTTCTCCTTTCTTTAAGTAATTTTAATACGTCCATAATTTTTTTTCTCCATTTTAGGTCAATAACAAATTATACAACTTTCCATTTTTTAAGTTCACTTAAAGTAACATTAGCTCCACATAGAATTATTCCGATTCTATCAATACCTTCAAAATCAAATTTATTCAATAATAAAGCAGCTATTGAGCAGGAACTTGCAGGTTCAAGTAAGATTTTTTCGTAATTCAACATTATCTTAAGTGAATCAAGTGCATCCTGATCAGTAACAGTCTGCATGTCATCAACAACAGCTTTTATTCGATCTAAAGTTACTTGAGTAGTTCTTTTCGCTCCAAGAGTCTTAGCAATACTTGTAATAGCTGGAAGTTCAACAAGTGTTCCTTGATGAAAACTTTGAGTCACAGCGTCCGCTCCTACGGTTTCAACTCCATATATCTTAATTTCCGGCTTCATTTGCCGTGCAACTATTCCAACTCCACTTATTAATCCTCCTCCACCAACAGAAACAATAATTGCGTCAAGAAAAGGGTTCTGCTCAAGTATTTCTAGAGCAATTGTTCCCTGTCCTCTTACCACAGCAATATCGTCAAAAGCATGTACATAAGCTTTAGCTTTGTCACTTGCATATTTTTGACCTGCAATATTTGCTTCATCCCATGCTTTTCCATGCAAAAAAACCTCTGCTCCCCATTGTTCTATTGCTTTCTTGGTTTCTTGATTTGTTCCTTCAGGCAAAAAAACAGTAGTAGGAGCTTCTAATTCTTTACCTGCATAACAAACCCCTAAGCCGTGATTTCCCCCTGAAGCGGTAACTAAACCTTGTTTTAACTCCTCAGAGTTCAACGATAAGGCTTTCGAACAAGCTCCTCGTACTTTAAAGCTTCTTGTCGGTTGTAAATATTCTAGTTTGAAATATACTTCCTTTTTAACAATACGTTCTAAATAATACGATCTAATCAATGGTGTTTTGAGAATATAAGGGCGGATCTGCTGGTAAGTATTTTGAACATCATTGATTGTTAATCCAGAAAATATTTGAGACATAAATGTGTCACACCAGTTTAGGTCTTTTCAATAGCTTGAGCAGCAATGAGTGCAGCTCCTAGGGCTCCAATGCTTTGGGGGTCTTCTGGTAATAGAATTGGAGTCTCTAGATTTCTTTCTAGCATAATTCTTACTCCTGAATTTAAAGCTACTCCTCCAGTTAGGATAACTTCTCGTTGAACACCCACCTTGGCAGCAAGCATGGATATTTTTGATGCTATTGAACTATGAATTCCAGCGATTACATCATTTCGATTTGCACCTTGATTAATTCGTCCTATAACTTCAGATTCTGCGAAAACTGTACAAATATTTGAAATAGCAACGGGATTTGTTGATTCTAGGGCATGAGTCCCAAACTCCGTAATTTCTACTTCAAGAGCATTTGCCATGACTTCCAAGAATCTCCCTGTTCCCGCACTACATTTATCATTCATCTCAAACTCCTGTACTTGTCCAGTTTTATTTATACGAATAACCTTTGAGTCTTGGCCCCCAATGTCAATAATTGTTCTTACATTGGCGTTAATGTAATGTGCGCCTTTTGCATGGCAAGTAATCTCAGTTATAATTTTATCTGCATCAATTAATCTCCTCCCATATCCAGTTGAGACAATATAATCAAAATTTTTGAGTTTAAGAGCATTTAATCCTTCTTCTTTTAAATTGTGAGCAACTTTTGAAGGATTATAACCTACTTTTTGAAGCTTTGAAAATTTTCGGATTAAATGTGAGTCTTCAGACTTTATTACGACAATTTTGGCGGTCAGTGATCCAATATCTATACCTGCAACGGTATTCAAAGAATTTATACCTCCTTTAGCAATATAAACATTTATTATCTTTAATGTGTTTATTACAGTACCACTTATTGCAGGTACTACATTGAAAGAACTCTGTCAAAGCATTTCCTTGTAAAAGAGAAATCAAACGTTCTCTTTCATTATTTGAGATAATTAGATCATCTAAATCATTTAAAAATGGATAAAATTCAAGTTTATACTCGATTTCGACTTCTTTTGACATTTTTTCAAGATTTTCTAGTGATAAAATTAAGTTATGTTTTAACTGGATTGTTTTTGTATTGTTTACCTCTGGAAAATCATCAATAATTCCAAGGAGACGTGCAAATATGGTTAACTTAATCCATGTCGCATAATAATCTTGAATTTGACCTTTATGAAGGCAGTTATGAGCTTGACATCGAAATTCAATTAAAATTAAATTGGACTCCGCTTCATTTGAGTCTTTTGGGAAAGATGTGGGAGAGGGTAGTAATCTGAGTAATAAGTGATAATGATTCTTTAAATCATCAATATATCTGGCTACTTTGCCAAAAATATTAACTTGTGACTCATATATCCGATCTGTCAACAAAGCAAATCTTCGATTTAGTTCGGTTTGTAGGACATCCTTTTCTCCTACCTCGGTAAGACGTTTCTTTAGTAAGATTAATCCCTTAACTAGATTCTCTAATTGTAGATTAGTTGTACGAATCTCATTTGCGAGAAGATACAGAGGATCTGAATCCGCTAGAGTCTGAATAATTTGGTATTCGGATAAAGCATCCCGAAATTCTTGTTTTTGAGCTTCTGGTGTAATTTCAGGGAGCTGAGATATTATATTTTCTAGAGGTAAGAAAAGATCAGTTATTTGATTTTGAATAATTTTTATTCGATTAATTTCTATAGGTTGTTTTTCTGTAAAATGATCTAAAACAAGTATTTCTTGGCCTGATATATTTGATCGTCCAATTCTGCCTGTAATTTTCCCTGTTGCTATTAAATACTCTAAAGACATTCTTAGAACTTCGTTGGGAAGTCTCATCCTCTTTCTTAGATAACCAACTGAAATCTCATTTGCTCTAAATTTTTTTGCTACAGACTTAATCTCTTCTTCAATGGAAAGAAGGGTCTCTTCTTCGAAGGAGGTGAGTGAGGCAATTTCCTCTTCGGTTATTTCCCCATTGAAATCTTGGCGGATTTCTTTGAGCATTCGTTCTCGTTCTTCATTCTTTAACTCTGGAACAAATGCTGGATAAAGAGCAGGATCTTTGATAATTCCAAGGAGAGATTCAACTTCAGGGATTTGTTCAGCTACAATGGAGCTTTGTTTCGATAGTGTTGTTGCTAGGACAATATCTTGTGAAGGATTGAACGATACTTGTAACCGAAGACTGTCAGTACCTTGGAGGATACAGGAAGTAACTCCTCCTGCATTGACTTCCAAATCTATTCGTTCAATAAGAGTAAGTAATGAGGTAATCGAAATTGCAAATAAGAATTCATCAACATCATAAATAGAAGAGACCCAAATTGGAAAACCTTCAGCAGCCACTAATCCTACGGTTTCATATTCTTCTTGATATCCATATCTAAAGACAAACTTTAAAATCATTTTGATGACATCAAGGGGATCTACGGTCGATTCATGTTCTATTAAAAGATAAATATCAAATCCTAGTGCAAAAAAAGAAAGGGTAGTTGAACGACCACTGATGGCAATAGAATCCCAATAGCTGAGCTGAAGTTCATTCTGTAAAATCCTTGATAAAAATAACCATGCTCTTCCGAGGAGTATTAAATTGTTTGAAATATTACGGTCTAGTTGTGTTTCATTCGGAAAAAAGTAGTTATCTGATGAAAACAGGCCTAGAGCAGATATTCGTGTTTCATCTAATTCGTCGGTAGCAGATTGAACAGAAGCTTTCAAAAGTTCCCACCATTTCATCTCATCCATTTTGAATGATCACCTGCTATATAATTGATTTCAACTGGGAGCTTAATCTTTCTGCTATAAGATTTGAACTACCGCTAGGATAGGTCACCACTAGACATATCATACTAGATGATACAGAAATTGCCACATCTCGGTCTTTTCCTTGAACATGAATTAATCTTACTTTTTCCTGTTGAGATATAGTAGATAATGTTCTTTCTCCGAGGGATGTACTAGCTCCTGCTAAAGCAGCATATCGATTTGTTATACCATAATCATTAATTTCAGAAACTTTTCCGTCATCATCCTTAGAATATGTTAATACTGGCAAACCCGTTTCATCGGATAGTGAAACCATCGTAATTTGGGCATTTTGTTCAAATGTTTCTTCAATTACCTTCTGAATTGTTTTTTTTACTGAATCATCCAATTAAAATCCCTACAAAGTTATTTTCTGGTAAATAGGTGATCAATCAGGTTAGATAATAAGTCTTGAAAATAAAATATCAATATTCTTCTAAAAACTTTTAGGTTGATTAGATTTTCAGATTAAATCATTTTAGAAATATTATGGATTACTCTTAAAATTCTCCAATTCTCGTTAAGAATTTGATGTCCTGGTATGAACATGGTTATAATGACCCAACTAACAATTAAATTAAAGCTGGTACGAATCTAATGAAAAAGATTGAGAATCTGCCTTATTTTAAATATCATCCTGACCCATTAAAAACAGGGTTATTTAAGGAAAAAAAAGGGAAATGTCCAATTTGTAAAAAACACCGTGAAATCATCTATGTAGGCCCCTTCTACTCTGAGAAAGAGGTAAAAAATCTCTGTCCATGGTGTATAAAAGATGGAAGTGCTGCTAAGAAGTATAACGGAGCTTTTCATGATATTCACTCTATTGAAAAGGATTTTGGAAACAATAAAAATCTTGACGAACTAATATACAGAACACCTGGTTATAAGGGGTGGCAACAGGAATATTGGTTAAGTCATTGCAGGGATTTTTGCGCATTTTTAGGATATGTGAAATGGAAGGAGATAAGCGAATTAAAGGATGAATTGAAAGATGACATTGAGAAATTTATAACTGAAATGAAATTGACACATAATGAGTTTGAAAAATCTTTGTCTAATGGAGGATTTTCTCAAGGTTATTTGTTTAAATGTCTTAAGTGTGGGAAATTTAGATTGTCCTGCGATACTTTATAGAATTATAATGAATTTAATGAAATAAAACAAAAATAAATAATGAACTGTGCTTATTGCAATTAATTAATGTGTTATAACGAAATTTACAAGGGAAAAAATAGCTAATTATTCATTAATAATTTAAGCAACTCTTAATCCATTTTCTACTTTACGCTCAGGCTGTAAAAGTACTACTTTATCATTTCCTTCTTTTATCAAACCTAAGACTAGGACTTCAGATAAAAAATGAGCAATCTGTTTGGGAGGGAAGTTTATCACTGCCAGAACTTGCTTATTTAATAATTCTGATTCTGAATAAAGCGTGGTAATTTGTGCTGATGATTTTTTTACTCCTAAAGATCCAAAATCAATTTTAAGCTTAAATGCAGGTTTTTTTGCCTTTTCAAACTCCTTGACTTCAATGATTGTACCTACACGAATATCAACTCTCTTAAAATCGTCCCAAGTAATCATATTAATCAATCTACCAGTAGGTTAAACATTAGATTGAGTGTTTCATCCCTACTTATATTTAATTCTAAAATGGATTATCGAGACAAAATTCTTAGGTTCTTTCACTTTATTGCAAATCACCCTAGTATTTCATAATATTTCCTTTTTCTCCCCAACTTATATGATTCCATAAATGGTAAAGGGTAAGGACTAAGTGGAACAAGATTCGTGAAGTACTAAAGTATTTTAAGGTATAATTAAACTACTTTTTTTGAAAGAAAGAAAATTATGTTTAAATAATAAAAACAAATCAGTGTATATTAATAGTTCTATTAAAAAAGATTTCTTGGATGAGAAATATTCAATGAATGACTTTGATTTTACACCATTTGTGGTTAAATTCAATAAAATAGTGAAAGAATTAAGTTTTTATACCAAAAAAAGTGTTAGAAAACTAAGTGATTTGAAAGAATACTTTTATGATGAAAATACTGTAACAATAATCTTAGAAAACGGAATTGATCCTGAAATTTATTCATTCTGCGATATTGAACGACCAAGAATTATCGGAGAATTTAATCTGGGATGGACAAAAATTAATCCTGGAACGATTGGAAATGAATTTTATATGACCAAAGGACATTTTCACGGTCCTAATGAGGCAGAGATATACTTCTGTCAAGAAGGCGAAGGGATTCTTATTTTAGAAAACCATGAAACAAGAGTCATTCATCCAATTTATATCACAGAA
>Ga0209536_100010402_pt1 | contig 13730 bp, 11 predicted proteins | sample DeeMarSeWOR28_12_FD_187461 | JGI IMG/M metagenome (GOLD analysis project Ga0209536, IMG submission 187461) | Marine sediment microbial communities from White Oak River estuary, North Carolina - WOR-2-8_12 (SPAdes) (version 2) | ecosystem: Environmental > Aquatic > Marine > Intertidal zone >...
TGATATTCTGGATACACCCAAGCATATCAAGCTCCCTGATTCCGTTGTCGAAGCCAAGCCAAGGGAAACAGTGGTGATCATGGTCAGTCCCCAGGTGGTAGTGGTTCAGGGCGAAGCTGTGATCAGCACTCTCGACCTTCTTGATGACGGCGTCGGCAGGGTTCAGGCGGTAACAGAACGGCTGGAGCAGCTTGACCGAAATATTATCGGCATAAGCACCAGGAACGTTGCCGAAAGCAAGGAAATCACCATCCTTGCCGATAAAACCATTCCTTTCAAGGTACTTAAAAAAATAATGTCAACCTGTACGGACTCTGGGTACGGCAGGATTTCCCTCGCCGTTATTCAGAAAACCGCAAAAAGCTAGTGGGGATGCCGTGAATACTTCCATATTAGCAGAGGAATTGGCGCCGCTGAACGCTCAGATAGAGAACGGCCGGCAAAAGCTTGCAGCGCTTGAGGACGAGATGCGGCTGGTAGAGGCAGAGCTGGAAACGTTTTCCGCCGACAGGCAACGATTCGATGCCTTGCGGGATGTCTGCAGCGCGCTTGCCAAACTGGAGGAACTCCAGGCCGATGACCTCTTCTGGCAAGAGATACCGCAGGTAGAGGTTGGCGCAGACCACCTGGAACAGGTGCGGGCCAGCATTTCCCGTTTTGAGCAGCAGATCAGCGGCACCCTGGAAAAAGAGGCATCACTTCAGGAACAGATCAGCCGATGCCGTGACGAACTGGACGCCTTTCATGAAGAAGTAGGTAATGCATACGACCGTGAAGAGCGGCGGAAGGAAGAGTTTGTTATTGAACGGGAGATTTCACCCGTTCCCTATCGCGCGATGATCATGCCCTGGACCAAGAAGGTGGAGAGCGAAAAGCTCCTGCGTAATGCCGTTTTAGTGGCATTGCTCCTATGCCTTGTTTTTGGGGCGCCGATACCCCTGATCAAACTTCCCATTCCTGACCGGGAAGTCACCGTGGTCGAGATACCAAAACGCTTGGCCATGCTGGTCAAGCCGGAACCGCCGCGGACTGCAGCGTTACCGAAGCCGCCACCTAAAAAGGACCTGGAAGAGTCCAAAAAGGATCAGGAAAAGCCCAAAGAGGTCAAGAAGGAACCCGAACCCAAGCCCAAGCCGAAAGCGCAGCAAAAACCCAATAAAAAGCCGCCAGGCGGAACCCCCATACCGAAACAGACCAAAGTGGCCGACAGCGGCGGTGGCGCGGCGGCAGCGCGCAAAAAAGCACAAAGCGTTGGCGTCCTGGCATTCAGGGACGCATTTGAGGATCTGATGAAAGAAACTCCCGTTGCCAAACTCGGCACCGAGGCCAGTCTGAAAAATGACAGCCCGCGGGTAAAAGGCCGGGCTGTGCCCCAGCGCTCGCTGGTTGCTATACAGGCCGAGGGCACCACCAGCGGTGGCATCGGGAATGCCGCGGTCAGCCGGAATATCGGAAACGGCAATGCTGACCGGATTGGCATCGGTGTCGGCATCGGGAGCGGCACAGGCAGCGGTAATGGTTTTGCGCAGGTGGAAAGCACCATCGCAGGTATAGGGGAATCCTCGCGGCCTCTGAGCGACGGACTTGCTCCGGGTCGCACCGACGAAGAGATCCAGATCGTATTCGATCGGTACAAGGCAACACTGTACCGTATTTACAACAATGAATTGCGCAAGGACCCGACACTGCGCGGCAAGATATTGATGCGCATCACCATCGAACCGGACGGCGGGGTATCCCTGTGCAAGGTTGAGTCGACCGACCTGGCCTCGCCTGATTTGGTCCATAAAATTGTCGAGCGCATTAAAAAGTTCAACTTCGGTCCGAAAGAAGACGTGCAAAGAATGACTATCCTGTATCCGATCGACTTTTTGCCCGCTGCATAACCATGGAGCTGGCGATGATTGCGATATCAATATTTGATGATTCAACCATGTAACGATTTTCAGGAGGAAATCATGGAAGCGTATTCAGTGGTAACATTTTTCCAGAAGGGTGGGTTGTTTATGTACCCGATTATGCTCGTGTTTCTGGCCGGTATGGCTATTACCGCAGAGCGCTGGTACCGGTTGACCCATACCCGCAGTGTAAACCGCACCATGTGGGATGTTCTCTACCCGGTGCTGGCGAAAGGCGAGTTCGACAAAGCCCGGAAGATCATTGCCAAGGATAAATCAGTCATCTCCCAAATGCTTGGATCGGGACTGGCGCGCCTGGGTGCGGTCCGGCGCCGTGAAGACATTGAAATCGCCATGGAAGAGAGCATGATGGAAATCATCCCGCAATTGGAAAAGCGCACCTCCTATGTGGCGCTCCTCTCGAACATTGCCACCCTGCTGGGGCTGCTCGGCACCATCATGGGGCTGATCGAGGCCTTTACCGCAGTTGCCAATGCCAACCCCGCCGAGAAGGCCGACCTGCTGTCCGCCAGTATCTCGGTAGCCATGAACACCACGGCCTTCGGTCTCATGTCTGCCATTCCGCTTCTGCTTTTCCATGCCAAGCTGACAGCAACCACAGGCCAGATAGTGGACAGCCTGGAAATGGCCTCCGTAAAAGTGATGAATACCATCGCTGATTTCAACAGGCGCCATTTTGAGAAGGAAACGGTGGAGCAGGAGTAAAGCCGCAACGTGTTATGAGGAAGCGGCACTTTGAAAATAAGCAAGGTCCCTGAATGCTGCAAAAACGGCTGTCATGCATCCCGAGGTGTTTAATGCACAACGGGGCGCTGAAAAATCTATCAACGCAAGACAAAGGAGATAAAAAAAATGAGAAAAAGGATATTGCTGGCTGGCGCTATGATACTGATTTTACCTGCTGTGTTCCTGACGGCTTCGTGTGCCAAAAAGGAGATGCAAACCGATCCGGTATCGATGAGCAAACCGGAAATCCGGCAGGCTGCGGACACGTCCGGGGCGAAAGCCGAACAGGCGAAGCGGATTGAGGAGGAGCAGCTGCGGGAAGAGCGGCTCCGACAAGAAGCAGCAACACGGGACGCTGCAGAAAAGGCCTTGGTTAACGAAAACATCCACTTCGCATTCAACAGCGAGACCCTCACGGATCAGGCCCAGCGGCTTTTAAACAGCAAGGCCGGTTTTCTGCGCACACATTCAAATATAAGCGTAACAGTTGAAGGGCATTGCGATGACCGTGGGTCGGAGTCCTATAACATGGCCCTGGGCAAACGGCGTGCTGAAGCGGTCAAGAAATTTCTCGTCGATCAGGGTATCAGCACTGATCGGCTGGTCACAGTCAGTTATGGTGAAAACAAGCCCATAGCCTTGGGCCGCGATGAGGCTTCGTGGGCCAGGAATCGCCGGGCCCAGCTTGTGATCACCCTGAATTCTGCTTATCACAAATCAGCGCAGAACTGATGCAAGGCTGAAAGCGCGAAATACAAGGCAATAAATTCGCCAACAGGATCAACCCTTTTCCTGCAGGCAGCCCGGGCCGGCATTTTGTCTCGCGGGTTGCCTGCATTGCAAAGGAGCATTCTCCGCATAATCCCCGCTTGATTTTTTGCGATAACTAAAAAGGAACGTGCTGCTCATGAAGATGTATACGGGAAGATCACAAACCTTGCAGCTTGACATGAAAAAGGTTTTTTACGGGACTTTCTTGTCCGGCATAACGGCAACGTTTATCATGCTGTTTTTAGTGTTGACCTCCGATTTTCTGGCCCGCCATGGATTGATACATATCCTCCTTATACTTGCGGGTTTTATATTGACAATCTGCGCTATCTGGGCGGGAATAAACGTAATTTTCAAAAGCGACCTGGAGAAAAAAGCCACCGATATACTCCTTTTGTTTTTTTCGAGTTTACATGTTCTGTTTATCGGATTAATTTTACTGCTCGTGATTATGTAGTCCTTGCGATGTTTGCAGGAGAGTAAAAATAACCGGGGATTCTCTACACCAGAAAGGCTCTCTCATCCAATCCGACCTCAAGGAAGCGTGTTGCAGTTTTGGTATTATGCTGGATAGGCCAAATGCAACCGGGCTAATGAGGAGCCAGAACAAGAGGGGAAATATGATTCGCTATATTGCTAAACCGCTCAGCCTTTTTTTGATTTTTGCCTTTATGCTCTTCAATTTGACCGCCGTTTCTGCCAAAGCAGGACTTATCGGGACAGAGGCTGTGATGAATGCCCTGCAGGGAGAAAAATCCCGCTCCCGGATCGCTGTTTTTTTAGACCGGCAGGATGTGCAGAAGTCATTCCTTGCAAAAGGTATTGACCCAATACAGGCGAAAAAAAGAGTAGCCAGCCTTACCGACCGGGAAGTTTCACAGATATGCAACGTTCTTGATCAACTGCCGGCCGGCGGTGATGGCGTCGGAACTGTGGTTGGCGCTGTTGTTCTCATTTTCCTAATTCTGCTCCTCACCGATATCCTGGGGTTCACGCATGTCTTTCCATTCGTAAAACACCCCAAATAAATAGGTGTTTCTTTTTATTAAGCAGATCGGCAGCCGGACTGTCCGGCTGACACTTCTCATTGTATTGTTTTCTGCTGGATGCAGCCCCTGGCACACCGACAGGCTGTCATACACTGTAGAGGCGCGTGACGAAACAGTTCTGGCAGAAGTCCCTTTTTTTAAGCAGGAAACGTATCAGTGCGGTCCCTCTTCTCTGGCCATGGTCCTGGCCTGGAGCGGCCTTGAACTCACCCCTGATGATGTGACAGATGATGTCTATACCGCGGAACTCCAGGGCAGTCTGCAGCCATCACTCATCAGTGCTGCAAGACAGTATGGCAGGGTGGCTTATCCGATACAGGGAGCAAAGGAATTATTTGCAGAGCTCAATGCCGGCCATCCCGTAATAGTCCTGCAGAATCTCGGTCTGCGCTGGTACCCCAGATGGCATTATGCAGTTGTCATTGGCTATGCAGAGCATGGCGGAACAGTAATTCTCCACACCGGGGCAAAACAAGCCGAGCGTGTTTCGCGCAGAGTATTTGATCACAGCTGGTCTTATTCCGATTACTGGGGGCTGCTTATCCTGCCTGCAGATGCATTGCCTGCTACGGCAATTGAAGAAAAATATCTGAACGCTGTGGCCGGCCTGGAGCGGGCAAAACAGTTTGCAGCGGCAGCCGGCGGCTATCAATCTGCAATAAAACGCTGGCCCGCAAGCTTGGCTGCCTGGATGGGGCTGGGCAACAGTTTTTATGCCCAGGGGGATCTCTCTTCAGCGGCGGCTGCTTTCAGGCAAGCTCATCAATTACATCCTGCCAATGGCTTGCCGCTCAATAACCTCTCGCAGGTATTATGGGAGCAGGGCGAAAAAGAACAGGCTCTGCAGGCCATCCGCAATGCCATAGAGCTGGGCGGCCCTTTCAGGCCTGTCTTTGAGGAAACATTAGAGGGGTTTCAACAGAACAGTGAATAAGGTGCAGTTTTACAGATCAGCAGATATTTGCTGGCATTAATTTTTATGAACAATTTGCATTGGTTGGAAAACAGGCTCCTGATATCTACTACTTCAGAAGTAACTTCAGTAGTAATTTTTTTGTTTTTCTGATAAATAAATACACCCCAAAATACTCCAATGGCCCGATTGTTTTTCGTTATTGATAATTTATAATGTAATTGGGGTATTAGAACCTGGAGAGAATGGGATGGGCAGCGTCATTGTTGCCGGGTTATCTTTTAAATTGATATTGCCAGTCATTTTATAAAAGTGACAACGCAATTTCAGCCGGCTTGTAAGCGGGTTTGGTTTTATAAATTTTTACAGAGGGAAAGAAGTAATGGCTGAGGAGAGGAGGTTGGACAGGATTTCACAGAATGTTGAAAGAAAAATGTCCAACCATGAAGCCCTGCTTGAATGGGAAGTTATAATCTGGGTAGAACAGGAGATAAAACATGCCCAGGAGCAGGGGGGCGTTTCCTCTTTTGCGGAAATTATCAGAAAACTGCCGCTGGCAATACTGTTAGCCTTTGACAGCGGGCATTACCGCTCGGCTATCTTCAAAATTAACGAGACAACATTCGAAAGGGTAGCAGAAGGGATATCAGCTAGGCACCCGGAGCAAAGGGTATTTCAGCGTGAAAAAATGTCCGGGCCTTTACGGGAGTTAGTTGAAGAGGAAAAGGAATCTCTTTATATAGAAAATGCTGCCCTTGATCCCCGCACAAATTATATGAGCGATCTGATCAGAGACGCCAACATCAATGATATCTATTTCACCAAGGTTGAAACCCGATCAGGGGTTTGGGTAATAGTGGTTGACGGCATCTATCCGCGTAAAGTCGATGAAGAAAAAAAGGATTTTCTAGCTGTCCTGTGCAATAAAATAGAGAAAATTGAAAGAGCGCGGGATGAGATTCTGGCCAGAATCGGCAAAGAAATCATCGGCAAGGAAGTCATTGAGACCCAGATCGGAACTATTGATTATCTGCTCAATCTGCTGTCGCATCTTTTCCGGAACAAGATCACCGCGATGGGCGGATTATGCCGAAGAATTGATAAAATTGCCGGGAACGGCAGTAACGGCCATGGTGATAATTGTCAAAAGTGCGCTGAAAAGACCAGAAATGTCGTGCGGGAAGCGCGGGAGATTGAAAAAATACTGATCCAGTTTGACCTGGCTCTTGCCGATATAAAAAAGGCAACTGTCCTCAATATGGAATCCATTCCCCTGACCAGATTGATACACGAGATTCAAATGGAAGATCCAAACAACGATTTTGTCATTGAACTGGAGGATCCCCAAACTGAATTTGCCCTGCTGACGGATAGGAGAAAAACGGTAAAGGCAATCTGCCGTATGGTGCAAAAACTTACCCAGGACAATAAAGAGCTTATTACCGTCGCCGCCACGAAAATTAACCAGGAAATAATTAAGGTTTCACTGAAGCAGAACGGCATGAATACGGATAATCTGGCAAATCTGGTGAATATCCGCGAAAACGGTAATGCGAAGAATCACTCCTTGAGCGATTTTGTCGTCATCATCTCATCATGCTTACTTCCTGAGCTGGGAATAACACTGGAAATCGACAAAACTGTGGTGGAATTTACCTTTCGCGGGCCCAGGAGAATGAGCGAAAGTGATTATGTGGGCGTAAAAAATTATTGTCTGCAAACACATAATGCCTAGGGTCTTGGCCCGATTTTCTAATATTAAACAGGCAGACTTCTCTCAATTTCATAGCCACTTGTTCGTTTCAGCTGCTTCCCTGAAGGCGGGCCGGTAAATCTTCCCTGAAGGATTTGAGTCTGTAAATAGCATCTTTACAGCCAGGAGACACATCGGGGGGCAACAGAGCACGCCCTGCCGGTTCGAGTGCGGCTTTCTGCACCATAATAATATTTAGGGGTTAGCTCATGTTGGGTTAACCCCTTTTTTATTTTGAAGTGGTCCAACTTTCTAAAATACCGGTGTTTTCTAACCTGGAAGCTGCCTGGGGATTTGACGGTGTGAGCAGGTCCCCAAACATCAATTTGAGAAATTAATGAATTTTTGCGAAAATTTAGCTATGTAGGTATCAGTGAAGGCAGGTTTGTTAACCTCTTGTGAATCAGAATGTAAAAAGGCAGGCAATGAACAGGAAACTTTTATTTATAATGCTGGCAGCACTGGTAACCCTCGGAACATCTGGAGCAGCAAATGCAGTTGTTCTGGATTTTAATGATTTGACAAATTGCGTTGAAAACAAACTGGATGAAGCTAATTTCATTCTCGATTATGAAGGGTATGGATTTATCCTTGATCATACGCAGGACTATTTCGGTGATGACATTACAGCTTCTTTTGGCTGTACCCAGGTAGACAATCCAGCGCTCCGGTTTATCAGTGTGAGCCATGTTGCAATATTGGCACCGGAAGCCGGTATTACATCCTTTACGTTACAGTCGATCCGTCTGAGCCTCTTTTCTGCCACAGGTGTTCCCACTGGTTCAGAAAGTATGTTTTTTACACCATATGACGGGAATGGTACTCCCGGGATAGATGCTGTAAGGATAGTGAGTGCAGCAGAGGGCTGGGTTGAATTTTCCTTTCCACCGGACTTTCAAAACATTGCATACGTTACCTTTACTCAAGATACATGGAATAAGCTGATTCAGTTTGATGATATTACGATAACGGATTGTGCGCATGGCGACGGCATAGATGATTTCGACTGCGATGAAGTGCTTAATAATCTAGATAACTGCCCTGACACGCCTAATCCGGACCAGACAAATATAGATGATGATACGCATGGTGATGTCTGTGATAATTGCCCTGCTGTTTTCAACAGTGATCAATCAGATGTAGATGATGATGGTATTGGAGATCTCTGTGACGATGAGATAGATGGTGATGAAGTGTTGAATGCAGACGACAACTGCCCGTATGTTGCCAACGCTGATCAATTGGATGGTGATGGTGATGGCTATGGCGATGTCTGTGACAACTGCCCTGAAGTTTTCAACGTTGATCAATCAGATGTAGATGATGATGGCCTTGGAGATCTCTGTGACGATGATATAGATGATGATGCAGTGTTGAATGCAGACGACAACTGCCCGTATGTTGCCAATGCTGATCAATTGGATTTTGACAGTGATGGCTTTGGCGATGTCTGTGATGATGATGCAGACAACGATGGTTTTACCTATGATTCCGACTGTAATGATTTTGACCGTACTATTAATCCCGATGCTTGTGACATAAGAAGAGACGGGATTGACCAGGATTGTGATGGTGTGGACAGAACCTGGGGCAGAGGCTGCAGGAAAAGGACAAAGGACAGAACCCGGAGTTTGAGGCTCAGTCGATAGCACAGAAGGCCTCAGAATATCCTGCTCTAACGAAAGCCACAATGTGAGGCAGGGTCAGCAATGACCCCGCCTTTGTTATTTGGGGCTTGCGGCTCCTGAAATGAGCCAATGCGGGCAAGTTTTGGTTTACAAATAATGATTATCAGATTATGTGGAATGGGTACATTTGGGTTAACACTTCTTTAGCCGCTGCATGATGGTGTGGAAATTTGACCCAAAGCAATTAAGTGTGTACGTATTGTGTTTTGTATTGGTCCCACAGAGTGGACGATTACCGGGGAGGGGAATCATCTGTTCGGACCGCCGAAAGAAACAATATGGTCCGGTCCTTTCTCCAGTGTTGTTATGAAAGCAAGCTCCGGCAGAATGAAGGGCTGCCTGCATTTTGTTGAAGACACCCAGGTGTTACAAGCAAAGTGCATAGCCGCATATGCAATAAGAGCTTTCCTGCATGGAGAAAATTCCCCAGGAGCATCTGTACAGTATGATAGACCTGCACTGCCATATACTTCCAGGCATAGATGACGGCCCTGCCGCGCTTGCCGAGTCCCTGCAGATGGCCGAAAGGGCTGTAGCCGGAGGTATTCGTGGGGTTGTGGCAACGCCGCATGCCGATAACGGCGTCTACAACGCCGGCCCGGAATATATTGGCGAAAGAGTGGCTGCCTTTACTGCTGCATTGCGGCAGGCCTCTATTCCTCTGGAGGTATACCCCGGGGCGGAAGTTCAGTTGTTCCATGGCCTTGCCGGCTGGCTGCAGCAGAAGCGGGTGGCAACAATTAACAGCAGCCGTTACATTCTGCTGGAACTGCCGCCCACCCTGCTTCCGCATCACTGCAGGAATGAACTTCTCAGTCTGCTGGGCCACGGTTTCATCCCGCTGCTCGCCCATCCGGAACGGCATCCATTCCTGCAGAGAAATCCGGCGTATCTTGCCGGCCTGGTGAAGCAGGGGGTGCTGTGCCAGCTAACGGCGCAGAGTTTGCTGGGAGTGTTCGGCAGGAATGTCCGGGCTGCGGCCGAGCATATGCTGAAGAACCGCCTGGCCCATGTCCTGGCCAGTGATGCCCATGGGCCAAACGGCAGAGTTCCTGCCCTTGAGGAAGCTGTTGCCGCCGCCTCCCAACTGCTGGGCAGCACTGAAAGAGCGGCAGAGATGGTCAGCGGCATACCGGCAGCAATCATTGCTGACCGCGATGTGCATGTTGCATTGCCTGAGACCCGGGCTGCAACCACTAAAAAAGCTGCATGGCCGGAGAACACCGGTTCATTTTTTTCATCCATTTCAGGTTTGTGGAGCTGAGAAGGGAAAATCCAGAGATTTTCAAAGGAGAAAAGCATGAAGAGAATATTGGGATTCATTTTTATTGCCCTGCTGCTTGTGCCGCTTGCAGGGATTGCAAATCCGGCGGATGCCACCATGCCCGAATCTGATGGTGTCAGGATTGTAGAGGCATCACACCAGGCTGTGCAGGATTCCATCGATGCCCTGCAGGCCGCCAATGATTCAGGCGACATTGAGTTGATCGACCAGGCGCTGCAGGCCCTTAACCTGGCCGTAAAAAATTACGCTGTTGCCAGCGAATACCTTGCCAGGCTCCAGGCCGGCGAACCCCTTGACGATACAGTTTTAACAAACTGTTATGTCATTGCCGACAACCTGAGTAATTACAGCTCCAAGCTGCTGGCCGGCCAGCTTGACGGCGCCCAGGCCTTTTACACGGAAGCCATGCGCGCAGAAGCATTCCTGCCGGCCCCGGCAAGCCCCGGTGTCATTCCTGCCGGCCTGGCAGATCTCAGTTCCCGCCTGACCACGGTTTCCTCAGAGGCGGTCTCGCTCCTGCGCGCTGCCGGAGTAATCGGCGAAGAGAGGGGCACCGGCAAGCTGGGCACCAACACCAATGTCGGCAGCCCCATTTGAAAAAGCGATTGGAAAACAGTTTTAAGTTATGAGTTCTAAGTTTTGAGTTGAAAAACAGGGATAGAGAAAAGAATTAGATACAAAGGTTTCAAGGAGTCAAGGTTTCCAGGTTTCCAGGGTAACAACTAAACAGAAACTTTCAATCAGTGGTCCTAAAAATTTTTAACCCTCGACACCTTGAACCCTCGACACCTTGACACCTAAATAAATAAGAAGGGGGAAATTGTTTTGCACAGAAAAATCATACTTGCATCACTCTTAGCCTTGAGCGCCACCTGGATCTGGGGAACACATGCGGGGGCTGACCAGACCCGGAAATCAATAACGCCTCTCCTCATCCTGCAGGCGCAGTATGACAGTAACTTTTATAAAGACCCGATAGACGAGACAGACGTCTGGACCAACATTGCCCGGCCGGGTCTGGAAGCGGAGATTGAGACCGAAAGAAGTTATGCCTCTCTCTTCTATACCCTGGACGCCCATTATTACAGCGGCCTGGATGAGGACCTCGATTTTGTCGGCCACACATTCAAGCTCGATACCGGCACCCGCAGCAGATCGGACCTGCTGCACGTCAACCTCAGGGACACGTTTAACCGCACCAGGGATCCTGCCGAACTTGATTACCTGGACAACACGGTGGATACAGAAGAGTACAACATCAACAGGTTTGAGCCGGAAGTCATTTATACTTTCGGCCGCTCAGACTTCAGGCTGGCCTACACCAATGTCTGGGTTGACTATGTTGAGAGCGGCGGCGGCGAGGACTCTACTGAAAACCGCGGCACTGCGGAATGGAAATACCGTCTGGACAAGGCAAATGCGCTTGGCCTCAATTACCAGTATTGGAATGTCAACTATGACGGCACCTCCAGTGATTACGACTCGCAGCAGGTAAAGGCGGTCTATGAGCGCCAGGGCAAAATGCTGAAGCTTGATATAGGCGCCGGCTGGCAGGGCCGCAAATTTGACGAACCCTTACTGGACGATATAAGTCGTTTTGTCTGGGATTTGACCCTGCAGACCAAGGGGCTGCAGAACACCACGTTCATATTCAAGGCGGACAGCAATGTCAACAACTGGAGCACTGCCACCGGCTATTACGATGCCACCAAGCTGGCCCTGACGGTGAATCATGATTTTGTTGCCGATCTCCAGGGCAGGCTCTATGGCTCGTACCAGAAAAGTGATTATGAGTTTATAGACCGCGACGACGACACCTGGACTCTCGAGGCCGCGCTGTCCTATACCCTGACCAGGTGGCTGGCGGTTGCCGGGGCTGTAGGGACGGAGAACAGGGACTCCAACCTGGCTGTTGCGGAATATGACAATGTTTACGGACTTGCCATGTTGTCCTTTGTGTATCCCATAGGAACGGGCAGTCCCGTGATAAGTCCGTCACCATTGAACAGATAAATTTATTGAGCTGCACCGATACCTGCTGGCGCCGTCACTGCATGAGAATGTCACCCTCCTGCAGTACCGGCGCCAGGCGGGTTTTAGCAGTTGCTGCATGTAAATACACCATGAATGATCTGAAACGACTGAACCTCATCTGCTGCATTCTTCTGGCCTGCATGATTTTTCTTTCCAGGCCTGCGGCGGCACAACCGCAGCTCCCGGAAACCACAAAAGCAGAAGAGTATGCCAGCGTGGTCCGGAATGAGAGCGGGGCCAATATCCGTTCCGCAGCATCTCTGTCATCAGATGTCCTGCGCGCTGTCGCACCGGGTACGCCCGTAATTGTCCTGGAACACCGGGGAGACTGGGCCCTGGTGGAAGACTACAGGGAAAGAAAGGGGTGGATCGCAGCCTCTCTGCTTACCCGGCCTGAAACGGTAATTATTAAGGTTTTGAAAGCGAATGTGCGCAGCGGACCCGCTTTAACTGACGGGATCATGGCAAAACTCGATGAAGGGACGGTGCTGTCGGTTGTGGAAACAAGAGGTGACTGGCTGCAGGTAAGGGACGCTGAAGGATCGAACGGCTGGCTGCACCAGGATGTCATCTGGCCTGCGCCGCAATTGATGGTAGCAGAACAGGAACCTCCAGCTGCTTCGGTGCAATCACAAACTGCGCCCGAACCGGCAGCTGAGATAGAACCGGCAGCTGCGCCCGAACCGGCGCCGGCCCCGGAGCTTATATCACCGGCCAAGACCCTGAAACAGAGTCCCCCCCGCCAGCCTGCAGAAGTCAAGGAAGCAGTGGCAGAGCCGGTTCAAGCGGAACAGGTGCAGGAAATCCCGGCCGAGACAGTAAAACAGAAAGCTGTAGAAACTGCCGTGCCTGTAAGGGTAGAACCGCTGCCTGCCCGTTCTGCTGCCCAGGAGTCAGGCTACCGCCTCGGACCGCGCGACGTGGTCAGCGTCAATATCTTTGCCGGCGGGGAGAAGCAGATTGGTGAAGACGCCACGGTGTCGGCCGACGGGCAGATAATGCTGCCCCTCCTGGGCGGTGTGGAAGCTGCCGGCCTGACGCTGTCCGAGCTCAGGAAGGATTCCATCGAGCCCCGGGCCCTGCTCTATTTTGTCGACCCCCAGGTAACAGTCGCCATCAAGGAATACCACAGCCTCAGCTTCTATATTTCAGGTTCGATTAAAAATCCGGGCCATTACGAACTCGACAGGGAACCCACCGTACTGGAGCTCATTGCCAAGGCAGGCGGCCTGGCGCCGGATTACGGCCACAGGGCTTACATCATGCGGGAAAGCCAGGGTGCACCGGGAGCTGCTCAGGAAAAAACCATTGTAGTGGACATGAAGGCCCTCCTGGACCAGGGCGACATGACAAATAATATCAGGCTTGCCAGCGGCGATGTCATCCACATCCCGCGGGGCAGCGAACTGAACCAGGCCAGCAATGCCATCTTCGTGGAAGGCGAGGTCAAAAACCCCGGGGTCTATACCTTTCAGCAGGGTATAACCGCCCTGAGCGCCTGCATCCTGGCCGGCGGCTTCAATGACTATGCCGCACCCAACCGGGCCAGGATCATCCGCCGCCAGGGCACTGAACAGGAAATAATCGAGCTG
>Ga0209536_100010405_pt1 | contig 13728 bp, 10 predicted proteins | sample DeeMarSeWOR28_12_FD_187461 | JGI IMG/M metagenome (GOLD analysis project Ga0209536, IMG submission 187461) | Marine sediment microbial communities from White Oak River estuary, North Carolina - WOR-2-8_12 (SPAdes) (version 2) | ecosystem: Environmental > Aquatic > Marine > Intertidal zone >...
GGGGCCTGTAGCGCAGTGGGAGCGCGCTTCAATCGCACTGAAGAGGTCGCGGGTTCGAATCCCGCCAGGTCCACTGGCCGGGAAGCAGCACCCGCCCCGGCAAACACAAGAGAATAGGGCCCATGGCGCAGCTGGGAGCGCGCCTCAATGGCATTGAGGAGGTCGAGGGTTCGAATCCCTCTGGGTCCACTGTCCTGCTTTGAAAAGAAGTAGGCTTATGCTTTAAAAAAGAATTCGTCGGTAATCATTACCGAGGAAATTTACAACAGAATAACTTGTTCAGCAGGAGTAGTAAATCATCCAACAGCGAGTTGGGAGAGCGAGGTGGAAGCCCAGCGAGGTGACCCTGGAGCGCCATGAACAGATTGAACTCGCCTGCTGTGCCAGAAATGGCAAACACCACCGGTGAACATTTCTTTCAGGATAAAGGTTCGAGAAACTGAGCCGGCGGCGGGAACCGCCCGTTATCGCGGTGTAGAGCGGTTTTGCTGGAATACTCCAGTGAAACAAGCAGGGTGGTACCGCGGAGCAAACCTTCGTCCCTGAGAGGCGGAGGTTTTTTGATTTAATGTGCCGGGTACGACTCATATCTGGAGGTGAAGCATGAAGGGATTCTTATTTCAACATCGGCGGGTGAACCCAAGCTGCCTTCTCGCGCGCCACCTTAGCCTCAAACGTCAAGGGTGAGAAACACTAACTCCCATCCTGGTAAATGAGCCAATGAGGCTAAGCGAAGATAGGAGTCATATTCTCCCCAATGTATTTATGCAAAATTGCTATAAGCATAGCAAGCAGGGTACCTGAACCGTATCAAAGTAAAGATTAGTAAACCATGGTTCAGCCGCTTAGATTTTTTTCCTAACCTCCAGGTGATGGCGAGGTCACCAAGACATCGATTACTGACAGACACAAGCCTTTCATCTCCTAATCACCGAACATCTAGACTAGTGTAGATCGATTGGCCTGATCAGATTATAAAGGTCCGGAGGAATTGGAGCGGTACTGAGAAGTATTCATGGTTTATCAGGATATGGTGAATATTCGAATGAAGATAATGGAGGTGGCATGACAATTGCGCTGGCGACTGCCTGGAATCCCAGGGGAGAGTTCTCCCGTTTTGAGACTCTTCATCCCCGGCTTCTAGAGGAGTATGTAGGCATGGCTATATCATTGCCTCCGGAAGTTGATCCACAGCTGGCAAAAAAAATGAATGCCCTTCCACGGGTTGATACCGTTGTCACTGAGCACTGGTCTCATGGACGCTACATGGCATTAAAACTGGTAGAGGAAATTGGCGCAACTCATGTCCAGTATGCTGATTTTGACCGTTTGTTACGCTGGGTAGAAACATACCCTGATGAATGGAAGTATGTCCTAAAGCAGGCTCAAGAAGTTGATTGTCTGATTCTCGGTCGCTCACCTGACGCATACCAGACGCACCCAAAAGCACTGGTGGAGACTGAAGCCATCAGCAACCTGGTCGTATCTTCCCTCCTGGGTCGGACCATGGATATCAGCGCTGGATCAAAATGCTTTTCTAAGCATGCATGCAGGACTATTCTCGCAAACAGTGTACCTGGGAACGCCTTGGGAACAGATGCCGAGTGGCCAATAATAATGAAGCATTCGGATTTCACGGTAAACTACCTGGAGGTTGACGGCCTCGAATGGGAATCTGCTGACAGGTACCAGGATAAAGCCGCGGACCGCTACAGCCAGGAAACGGCAGCAACCATTTATGATGCAGATCCAGAGAATTGGTCCAGGAGAGTAGCAATCGCCATGGAGATTGTCAAGGTAGGATTTGATACGATCAACAGCAAATTGACTGCAAAACCTGCAACTGGAAATCGTGGTGATTGCTAGGATTCGAAATCGAAAATATTGCCCCCACAGGGTGTAGATTTAGGTACAGAGAACATGAGCAACATGATAGTTTATGCAATTGATTAGATGTCACTTACTCTAAATTTGGAGATAAAAATGCCCGAACAACCCGTTTATAAACCCGAAGAGATTGAACCCAAATGGCAAACCCAATGGGAACAAGATGGTCTCTATTTTGCAGATATTGATACCACCAAACCAAAATTCTATGCCCTCACCATGCTTCCATATCCCTCGGGGGATCTGCACATTGGTCACTGGTATGCCATGACACCATCGGATGCTCGTGCGCGCTACAAGCGGATGTGTGGTTACAACGTCATGTTTCCGATGGGATTTGATGCCTTTGGTTTGCCAGCTGAAAATGCAGCAATTAAAAATAACATCCATCCCAAAGAATGGACTTATGCCAATATTGTACGCATGCGGTCACAGCTGCGCTCCATGGGGTCCATGTATGACTGGCGGCGTGAAGCAATCTCCTCAGATCCAAAATATTATCACTGGTCCCAGTGGTTCTTCAACCAGCTCCTGAAGCACGACCTGACATATCGCAAGAAATCACCGGTTGATTGGTGTCCACACTGTAATACCACGCTGGCACGGGAGCAAGTTTGGGGGGACGATCGTCACTGTGAACGTTGTGGTACACCGGTTATTAAGAAGGATCTGGAACAATGGTTTTTCCGCACAACATCTTATGCAGACCAGCTGCTGGATTTCTCTGATATCGATTGGCCGGAGCGTGTGGTTTCGCTGCAAACGAACTGGATCGGGCGCAGCGAGGGAGCTGTTGTACATTTCAGGGTCGATTCAACACAGCTGACGCCGGAGCAGGCGCGCCTAACAGTTTTCACCACCCGTCCCGATACCTTATGGGGTGCTACTTTCATGGTGCTTGCACCGGAGCACCCGTTGGTTGAGAAGATAACAGCACCAGAACAGCAGGATCAGGTGACGGAATACATCATGCAAGCAGAACGTCTCTCCGATATCCAACGCGAGTCGGCGGACAAGGAGAAGAGCGGTGTGTTCACCGGAGGTTACGCGATCAACCCGGTTAACGGTAAGCGAATCCCGATCTGGATCGCGGATTACGTGATGATGACCTATGGAACGGGTGCGATCATGGCTGTACCAGCCCATGATGAGCGGGATTTTGAATTTGCGTTGAAATTTGGCCTGCCGATCCTGCCAGTGATCGAACGCACCGATGGTTTGACCAGGTCATTCACACCGGTTGGATCTGTAAAGCCAGGATTTGAACAGGCACTCCTGGGACTGGGGATTGAATTTGATACCCAAGATCAGGGATATGAAATTTCCATACCTGCAGATAAGGTGCGAGCTTATGGTGAGCTTGTTACAGAATACCTGGAGGCAAGCTGTTGGACAGAGGTGATCGGGACTGGTTGGTTTTTCGTATTCGAGGATGGTGTGGTTGAGTGGGATTCTGTTCAGAGTGAAGAATTAATCCTTGCACGCTGCAAGGGTTTAAATCCCGAGATCAACAAGTATCGAACCTTAATGGAGATGCTTTGGGAGGTTCCATTCTACAGGGATGCACTGTACCACCACGATTATGGGGAGATGATTAACTCGGGAGAATTCAGTGGGACACCCGGGGATGCCGCTGTAAGGGAGGTCAACCGCTGGCTGGAGGAGCACGACATGGGGAAGGCGGCAGTAAACTACCGCTTACGTGACTGGTTGATCTCTCGCCAGCGCTATTGGGGAGCGCCGATCCCAATCATTTACTGCCAAGAACATGGTGCGGTAGCGGTGCCGGATGATCAGCTGCCCGTCTTGCTGCCAGATGATGTGGAGTGGTTGCCTACTGGAGAAAGCCCCCTGAAGCTTCATCCGACCTGGAGCCATACCACCTGCCCAGAATGTGGAGAGCCTGCACTGCGCGAGACCGATACCATGGATACATTTATGTGCTCTTCATGGTACCACTTGCGATATTTGAGCCCGGACTATAACCAGGGTCCTTTCGACCCGGCTCAATATAATTACTGGATGCCGGTGGATATCTACACTGGTGGTATTGAACATGCCACAATGCACTTGATCTACACGCGCTTTTTCCATAAAGCTGGCAGGGATATGGGCATCATGCAGGGTGATGAACCCATGCTACAGCTGCGCAACCAAGGTATCATCCTGGGCGAAGATTCAGAAAAAATGTCCAAAAGCCGTGGCAACGTCATCGCGCCAGATGAGCTGGTTGCTCGGTATGGCTCGGACACAGTCAGGGCATACCTGATGTTCTTCGCCCGGTGGGACTTGGGTGGTCCATGGAACAGCAATGGTATTGAAGGCGTGGTACGCTGGATTCGCCGGGTGTGGGCGATCATGACGGAGCCAGGCGTTCAAGGTTCTCCAGATAAGGAAGTTCTGCGCGCATTGCGGCGCAAGGTGCACCAAACACTACGCCAGATAACCCATGATTTTGAAACGTTTGAATTCAACACGATCATTTCTGCCCTGATGGAATTGCTCAACGAGATGAGTACAGCACGGGAAGCAGGTGCAGCAGGTTCAAAGGAGTGGGATGAAGCCCAGGATATCTACCTGCGCATGCTGGCACCGGTCGCACCACACGTTGCTGAAGAATTATGGGCGATGCTTGGTAAACCTTATTCAATCCACTCCCAATCATGGCCAGAATTCGATCCAGTTGCTGCTGCAGAAGAGGAAATTACCCTGGTTGTGCAGGTCAATGGCAAGCTGCGTGACCGGATCTCTGTACCCGCCGATATCGACGAGGACAGGGCAAAAGCGTTGGCTTTAAGTTCAGATGCTGTAGCCAAATACCTGCAGGATAAAGAACCACGCAAAGTGATCCTGGTGCCAGGAAAACTGGTAAATATCGTGGTGTGAGGTAAAGAAATACGAGACAGAACCAAAATTCCGTATCCATGGATTGTGGGTGCATTCCGCAATTTCTTTCGCGGCACTACTTTCCTTGATCAAAACAACCTCACTTGCAAGGGTGAGGTTGTATCATGATTCGAATTAGGAGTTCTTAAACACAGTCTTTCCCAACGCCACTACAGACTGATTATTGTTCGAATAGGTTCTACCAAAGTTCAATTGGTATCATATACCCATGGAGATATTCTTAATTAAATCAAGCTATCCCAAGACTAGTACTGTAAATAATCTTGCGGGAAAAATTTTCCAAATCATGCACCGATTTTGATTCATATATAACTTAATGGGATGTTTTCGACATCAATCTAACCCGAAAGCCAGCCGCCAGGGAAAAGAATATCTTAATTGATATCCGGGATAGACATATAAGTAGAGGACCTTGTATGAATACTTCAAAGCGACATCACACATTTCTACTCAAATTCACGATTGCCATTCTGATTTTATCCATATCAGTAGCATGTGGCCCTTCAACACAGGATCTAAGTACGGTTGACTATTCACCTCTGGTTAAGGACGACTGGCCTGTTTCATCGCCGGAGGAGCAGGGGCTTGATCCTGGGCTGGTAGCGAGGATGTATCTCAATGCTGATAAATTGGAAACCCTTTACAGCTTGCTGGTTGTCAAGAATGGCTATTTGGTAGCTGAAGATTATTTCAATGATGGTTCAGTCGATCAGAAGGATAGGCTTCAATCGGTGACGAAGAGTTTTACTTCGGCTCTGGTTGGGATTGCGATTGAAGAAGGCTGTCTATCGAGCGTTGACCAAAAGATCCTTGAATTCTTTCCGGAGGTAGCTGACCAGATTACCGATCCAAGGAAAGAACAGATAACGATACGAAGTTTGTTAGAGATGCGCTCTGGATACCCCCGGGAGGAGGATGACCAAGCCCTGTGGGATGGTCTTTTATCGGGTCACTATCCACCGCTCTTGGAGTATTTTCCCCTTGTAAGTGACCCGGGAACCAAGTTCCATTACAGCAACCTATCTTCAAATTGGCTGGGGATCATCGTCGATAGGTCTTGCGGGATGAATCTGAAGGCTTATGCTGAAGAACATCTGTTTTCTGCACTTGATGTGGAACCAGGCGATTGGGGTCAGGACGCAGAAGGTCATAATAATGGTTGTGGTGACTTGCACCTTGCAGCACGTGATGCAGCAAAATTCGGTCTGCTATTTCTCAACGATGGCATATACGAGGGGAACCAGGTTATTCCAACAGAGTGGGTGGAGGATTCACTTCAAACCTATTCAGTGAATGAAGCCTTTGTAAAGAGGGTAGGCGATTTTCGGGATATCGGATATGGATTTCAATGGTGGTCAGCTAACGCAGGCGATTATCATGTCAACTTTGCTTGGGGACATGGTGGACAGCTTATCGTGCTGGTGGACGAGCTGGATATGGTGATCGTTACGACCTCCTACCCTTTTTGGTTGGAACATAATGACCAATCATGGAAACATGAAAAGGAGATCATCACCCTGGTGAGCGAGTTCATCAACTCCATATTGATTGAGTAAGAGCGGACTTCACTGAAATACAGGTTGGTTTACCTCAAGAAGAAACGATCCCCACGTAAGGCACGATTACTCGATGAGATTGTGTTGCGAAATTGCTCAAAAGTTTAATGATAGCCTAGATTTGCAGGTGGAAATGGGGAACAAGCAGGGCATTGCAGAGTGCCTGGCGGGCATAGCCGGACTCGCTGTTGTGTGTGGGCAAGTGAAGCAAGGCATACGGCTATTTGCCGCAACAAATGCATTTCTCCATGAAGTTAAAGTCCCCTTGGGGCCAGCAGATCGCGCTGAATGGGAGAGGGACTTATCCACTGCACGAGATCGATTGGACGAGTTAGAATACCAGGAGCAGTGGCAACTTGGGGAGGTATATTCCTTTCAACAAATGATATCCAGCGCAAAAAAATTCGCTGGAAGCATGATAGATTTCTAATACTTAATCAATTAGAATAGTTTCTTATGACCAAACTGTTGATATTTGATTTTGATGGCGTTCTTGCTGATTCGCTCGCGCCCATGTTGAAGTTTGCAAAGCAAGTTTGCATTGAAATGGGCGTTTCCACTACACCGACCAGGAATGACCTGGAAATTCTGGACAGGATGGAATTTTCCGAATTCGGTCTCCAGCTGGGTATTCCAGAAGACCAGATAGATCATTTCGTTGCACGCAATCACCAGCTTTTCTCGGAAATGGAAGAACCCGCACAATTGGTACCGGGTATGGGAAGTGTGTTATCAACCCTGGCGACAGATAATTATTTGGCAATAATCACAGGTAATAGCTGCAACCAGGTTGAAAAATTCCTTGAAACTCATCAATTGAGAGGTTATTTCAAGCACATGTATTGTGCTGAGCATAAAGGAACACGCCTGGATAAAATTCGAAAAGTTACTCAACTGGCCAACATGAAAACCTCGGATACTTACATGATTGGAGACGCGGTGAGTGATATTCGTGCTGCGAAAGCCGCAGGTGTCAACAGCATTGCCGTTACCTGGGGACACCAGAGTAAAGAAAAATTAAACCAGGAAAATCCAGATAAGATCGTTGAAAGGCCTGTGGATTTACTTGAATTTTTATCTGCGTAATATTCAATATATTCTTGGGCAAGATTAGGTTGAAAATTCAACTTTATTCCCCAGTTCAGTGCGAATTATTGGGTGAAATTTCCAGGAAATTGCAAAAAAGTTATTACAACAAAAATTGATTGAATCTCACTTTAGCATTTCCATTGATATGACTTTCGGAGGCTGTATGCGATTTGAGGAGCTAAACTGGATTGACATTGAAAAATATTTGCAGGTTGATGACAGATTAATACTCGTTATTGGAGCATGTGAGCAGCATGGTTATTTGAGCCAAAGTACGGATGTACTCATTCCACAGGCTCTTGCGGATGCGGCCAGCCAACAAACAGGGGTCTTGGTTGCACCTAGCGTCAATTTTGGGAGCTCCCCATATTTCCTGGATTACCCGGGTACGTTGAGCTTGCGACTTACCACCTTGATGGACCTGATCGAGGATATTCTGTGCTCTGCATACGGACAGGGATTCAAAAGGATCCTCATACTCAACGGCCACGGTGGGAATGAAGGTATCCGCTCCCGGATTTACGAATTGGCAAATGAGTTTGCGGACCTAAAGGTAGCCTGGTATGCCTGGTGGCAGTCAAACAGCGTGCAGGCTGTAGCAGAACAGCACGAATTACGACCAGCACATGCGAATTGGCTGGAAGCTTTTCCTTTCACGATCGTAGCAGATTTGCCGTCAGGTGAAAAAATACCCCCGCATGTCGCGGGCATGTTGAGTGCAAAAGAGACCAGGCGGGTCTATAAAGACGGGGTATTCGGGGGACCTTACAAATCTGATTCAACCATCATGGAAGAAATCTTCAGTTCAGCGCTAGAAGATATACTGCAGCTGCTCAAATTTGAGTGACGAGCCTGGAAACTGTCCAAGGTATCTTTTCACTTTTACATAGGGTAGAATCTGCCCGAAGGTAAAATTTCTTTCCACCCAAGCTTCTCGCGCATAGATATCGGTGATAAATATCAACCAACCTGAAGTAACCGTCATTGTGCCCTGTTACAACGAGCAACGGACGATCCGTTCCCTACTCGTTTCACTCTATCAGCAAACTTATCCCCGAAATGCGATTGAAGTCGTCATTGCAGATGGTCTTTCCACGGATGAGACTCGAGCGAGGATTGAGGAATTCCAGGAGTCACATCCAGACTTATCGGTGAGTGTGGTTGATAATCCGCAACGCAATATTCCCTCGGCATTAAACCAGGCTCTTGCAGCTGCCAGGGGAAAGTATATTGTTCGACTGGATGCGCATTCTGTGCCTGCAAAGGATTATCTAGCTCGATCTGTAGCAGATCTGGAAGCGAACCTGGGAGATAATGTGGGGGGAATGTGGGAGATCTTGCCCGGCAGTGATACCTGGCAGGCTCGATCAATTGCAGTGGCTGCATCTCATCCGTTTGGTGTAGGTGATGCTCGCTACAGGGTTGGAGGGAAGGCGCAGGAGGTTGATACAGTACCGTTTGGCGCTTTTCATCGAACCTTAATCGAACACATTGGCAATTATGATGAAGACCTGCTGACCAACGAGGATTATGAATTCAATACCCGCATCCGAAAACGTGGCGGCAAGATCTGGTTCGATCCGAATATCAAGTCACAGTATCTTGCCAGGCGAGATTTTGGATCACTCGCAGGCCAGTATTGGCGGTATGGGTACTGGAAATATAAGATGTTGAGGCGCTTCCCGGAATCCTTCCGCTGGCGCCAGATGGCAGGTTTTTTTGTGATATCCTTTCCAATTCTGGCCATACTGGGTATCTGGTTCTGGTGGGCCTTATGGCTCCTGCTCTTAGAAATTAGTTTTTATTTGCTGGTGCTTTTATTTGTGGGAGTGACATCGGCGGTAAACCGCAAGGATATTTCCCTGCTCTGGGGGGTTCCGCTTGCCATTACCATAATGCATTTTTCCTGGGGAACAGCTTTTATTTGGAGTATGATTAGTAGATAGTATGGGTGGTCCGGGAAGCGTTCGCAAATCTCAAAGGTGGCGGCTTCACACACGTGAGCGGCGCACATTATTGGTGCTGGGTGACTTCCTTATGGCGGTCATCGCACTCATGGTTGCCCTCTATTTTTGGGCGTTGGCGGAAGCCTTCCATGACTTCACGATCGAATTTCTTGTAGAACGTCCACCTGTGTGGTTCTACTGGCTTCCTTTCTTTTGGGTCGTGCTATTAGTTGAGCTGTACGATATTCACCGGGCAGGGGACTGGGGAGATACGGTGCGCGGGGTTGCCATGGCAACCCTGATAGGATTGGGCTTCTATTTGCTGCTGTTCTTCTACTTCACGGATCCTCCGAATTCTCTGCTACCAAGGCGCGGCGTGGCAGGATTCTTCATCGCAGCCCCAGTACTGACATTAATCTGGCGTTTCCTTTATATCCGCATCTTTACCGCACCTGCATTTATGCGCAGAGTGGTCCTGGTGGGTGGTGGTAAAGCCGGAGAGACCCTATTGAAGGTAATTGATGATTTATGGCCGCCGCCATTCTACCTGGTCGGGATAATCGATGATGACCCCGATAAAATTGGAACCGAAATCGAGGGTCACGAAGTATTGGGTGGCAGCGAAAAGCTGCTGGATATTGTAGATGCTGAAGATGTGTCGGATATCGTCGTTGCCATCTCTGGCGAGATGCAAGGCAGTACATTCCAGGTGTTGTTAGATACCCAGGAAAAGGGTATTGAAATCTCCCGTATGCCGTCGGTTTATGAAGAACTACTGGGACGAGTCCCAATCCAATTATTGGAAGCTGATTGGATTTTAAGATCCTTTGTAGATTCAAGCAGAGCGAGCGAATTTTACGAGCTGGGGAAAAGATTGTTGGATATTATCGGTGGATTCATTGGAGTCGTACTCCTGATTTTGACTTTCCCTTTCATCAGCATCGGTATCTTACTTGACAGTGGCAGGCCGGTATTCTACACCCAGACTCGAGCAGGTCGTGGGGCACAAGATTATAAGATTTATAAATTCCGCACCATGTACCAAGATGCAGAAGCTGATGGGATACCCCAATGGGCACGGGAAGATGATGAGCGTGCGACTGGTTTTGGTAGAATCCTGCGCCGCACGCATCTCGATGAATTGCCACAATTCTTAAACGTCCTGCGTGGTGAAATGAGCCTGGTTGGTCCCCGGGCAGAACGGCCTGAGCTCGTTGAAATGTTCCAACAGCACGTGCCATTCTACAGGGCTCGCCTGCTGGTGAAACCTGGTATGACTGGCTGGGCACAGGTCAATTTCGGCTATGCCTCCACGATCGAAGAGACCGTGGTAAAGCTCGAATTTGACCTTTATTACATTAAGCACCGGAATATATTGACCGATTTTGTTATTCTACTGCGCACTCCTTCTACAGTGCTTGGTCTTCGAGGACAATGAGATCAGTTTTCAAATCTCCAAACCGCTTGCTTTTCCTTGGTGACCTCGTGTTGATAGTCGCCAGTGTGATCGGCAGCTTCGCCCTCCGGCTAGAGCTGGGACCTGTCTTCGTTTTCTACCTGCCCCAAATGGTGACCATGATCGTGGTTGCATTACTGGTGAAGCCGGTTGTGTATTACTCCTTCGGACTCTACAGCCGGGTATGGGCTTATGCCAGCATCAGGGAGCTGAAAATTATTACTGCGGCTGTCTCGATTGCTTCAGCGATCGTGTCGTTGATCATCGTTCTGCTGACAACCTTGCAGTATTACCGGGGATTTCCACGCAGTGTGCTGGCAATTGATTGGCTGTTATCGTTGCTGGCAGTGGGAGGATTGAGGTTCGCAATGCGACTGTTGGCGGAAGGCCGGTCAGGTAGGGAAGGAATTCAAGGGGTGGCAAAACGAATCCTGATCGTGGGTGCAGGAGATGCAGGTGCGTTGGTCGTCCGTGAAATGCAAAAAAATCCGCAGCTAAACCTGTACCCGGTTTGCTTCGTTGATGATGACCAGACCAAACAGAAACAACGAATACACGATGTTCCCGTGGAGGGCACCCTGGAAGATCTGGGGCGTATCCTGGATATCTGGTATATCCAAGAAGTTATTATCGCCATCCCCAGTGCCCCGGGTGGAGTTGTTCGTCAGGTCATTGAAGTGTGCCGTGCAAAAGATGTCCCCTTCCGTACGATGCCTGGGCTATATGAGCTGATCGGTGGAAAGATAAACGTTGGCCGTCTGCGCGAGGTGGAAATCACGGACCTTCTCCGCCGGGCTTCTGTTGAGATAGATACCAGCTTGATCGGGGCGAATCTGAGTGGAAAAAGGGTGCTGATTACTGGTGCAGGAGGGTCGATCGGTCGAGAATTATGCCGGCAAATCTCTCACTGGGGTCCAGAATCACTGATCCTGCTTGGACATGGTGAAAACACCATTTTTGATACACTGGTTGAACTGGAGGCGAATTTCCCATCTTTACCCCTGCATCCTGTGGTGGCAGATATTCGTAACCTTGATCGCCTTTCAAACGTTATGGATCATTTTCAACCACAACTGATTTTCCATGCTGCAGCACATAAACATGTTCCATTAATGGAGATCAACGTGGAAGAAGCCGTCACTAACAACGTGATTGGAACCCGGAATGTTGTCGAAGCCGCCTTGAATTCCAATATCGATCGATTGGTGATGATTTCCACTGACAAGGCGATCCGTCCAACCAGCATCATGGGTTCTACCAAGCGTATGGCTGAAATGCTGGTGCTTGATGCCGCTCATCGATCCGGAAAACCATATTCCGTCGTTCGATTTGGCAACGTGCTTGGTAGCCGGGGAAGTGTAGTGCCACTGTTTAAACAACAGATCGCCAATGGTGGTCCGGTCACCGTGACCCACCCTGATATGGAACGCTATTTCATGACTATCCCCGAAGCGGTGCACCTTGTTCTCCAGGCAGCTGCAATGGGAAACGGTGGGGAAGTGTTCATATTGCGCATGGGCGAACAGGTCAAGATCCTCCAGCTGGCAGAAGATCTTATTCGCCTATCCGGTTTAGAACCGGAGAAGGATATCGAGATCGTGTTCACCGGTATCCGTCCAGGTGATAAATTGAGCGAAGAATTATGGGACCAGTGGGCGACAATTGAACCGACTGCGCATCGTGATATTGTGCAGCTGGTGGATGAGGATTTGCTGAGCCGGGACGAATTGAGACAGACAGTGAATGAGTTATCTTTCCTGGCATTAGAAGGTGAAGTTGATGCAATCACCCGCATCCTGGATGAGACGATCCCTGGAGCGGCGATCAGGAGTGCACCACCACCTGATTTAACATCCGTTGTGTGATCAAATCGAGACGGACTTACCCTGATAGGTAACCAGTAAAAAATTGATGGACCAATTGACTCTCAATGAATGGAGTGAGTTTCTTTCGAAATGCCCCACTGCGCACCTGCTGCAAACTGCGCAGTGGGGTGAATTAAAATCTAATTTTGGATGGGAAGTCGTGCGGCTGGTTGGCAGGGCTGATGATTCTACCTGGGGGGCACAAATATTGTTTCGCAACCTACCTCTAGGCTATTCGTTTGCTTACATGCCCAAAGGTCCCCTATTGATGGAGGACGTTGGCATCCCAGAAAATTCAATACCTGGACCATCATATTGGAAGGAGGTTGACCAAATTTGTCGCATAAAAAGGGCTATCTTTTTAAAGATTGATCCCGAGGATTATCCAGATTCTGCTGCATGGGATGCGGCTGATCTCTCAGATGGATTTCAACTCAACCCTCACTCTATTCAACCCCGGCAAACGCTGGTTGTGAGCCTAGAAGGTACTGAAGAAGTAATCCTGGCTCGCATGAAGCAGAAAACCCGCTACAACATTCGCTTGGCTGTGAAAAAGGATGTCAGTGTAGAGCCGTCAGATGATGTGGCAGTCTTTTACCAATTAATGGAAGCGACAGGTGAGCGCGATAATTTTGGAATTCATACTCAAGCGTATTACCAGGAAGCATATGATCTGTTCTCTGCAAAAGACAAATGCGCATTGTTGTTTGCAGAATTTCAAGGGCATCCTATCGCTGGTTTGATGGTTTTCGCTGCTGGTACCAGGTCGTGGTACCTGTATGGTGCCTCTGCATCGCGACACAGGGAGCGGATGCCAACATATTTGCTACAATGGGAGGCGATGAAATGGGCACGCACAAAAGGCTGCCTGCAGTATGATTTGTATGGTATCCCGGATCATGACCAGGAATATTTAGAAGCAAATTTCCAGGATCGAAGGGATGGTTTATGGGGCGTGTATAGATTTAAGCGCGGTTTCGGAGGAGAGATTAGGCGAGCTCCCGAATAAGTGGACAGGGTTT
>Ga0209536_100010406_pt1 | contig 13725 bp, 12 predicted proteins | sample DeeMarSeWOR28_12_FD_187461 | JGI IMG/M metagenome (GOLD analysis project Ga0209536, IMG submission 187461) | Marine sediment microbial communities from White Oak River estuary, North Carolina - WOR-2-8_12 (SPAdes) (version 2) | ecosystem: Environmental > Aquatic > Marine > Intertidal zone >...
ATCTTGGTCCTCGCTTGATGTGCAAGAGCAGGACGCCATCCCGGAACCTCTATTCAAACCCTTTTTTTCGAGAAGGCAATTTCTACTCGTTTGTAATCTTTCGTACGTCGTTCAACTTCGCCAGTGCTGCTCCGGAATCAATGGTTTCCTCTGCCATCTGGAGCCCCTTGTCAATGGAGGCCACCTTCCCGGCCACGTAAAGCGCCGCTGCCGCGTTCAGGAGCGTAATATGTCTCCGGGCCCCGTTTTCCCCGGAAAGGACGCCCACCGTAAGGTTCGCGTTCACCTCCGCGTCTCCGCCTACCAGCTCATCACTCTGGGCCAGGGGGATACCGTAGTCCACCGGGTTCAGTATGTACGTGCTGACCTGCCCCCGGTTCCATTCCGAGATTCGGGTCTTCGTCGTTACCGTTATTTCGTCCAGGCCGTCTTCCCCGTGCACGACCATGGCATGTACGGCCCCCAGGGTTCCGAGCGCACTGGCCAAAGGCTCGGTCAGTCGGTCGGAGAACACGCCCACCACCTGCCGCGTGGCCCCGGCCGGGTTTGTAAGAGGGCCGAGCACGTTAAAAACCGTCCGAATGCCCATTTCACGGCGGGGTCCAATGGCATACTTCATCGCTGGATGAAAAAGCGGGGCAAAGAGAAAACCGAAACCCGTGCTGCCCAGGCATTCCTCGACTTTTTTGGGAAGCAGATCGATCTTGACACCCAGGGCCTCAAGGACATCGGCGCTGCCGGACTTGCTGGAGACCGAGCGGTTTCCGTGCTTGGCCACAGGGACCCCGCAGGCCGCCACCACAAAGGCAGCCGTCGTGGAAACATTGAAGGTATGGGACAGGTCTCCGCCCGTTCCACAGGTGTCCACGGTGTCAGCCGGCGCCTGGATCCGGGTGGCCTTCTCCCGCATGACGCGGGCCGCGCCGGCAATCTCTTCAACGGTCTCGCCCTTCATGCGCAGAGCGGTGAGGAAAGCCCCGACCTGGGCGTCCGTCAGTTTGCCTTCCATGAGCTCGTTCATGGTGGAGATCATCTCTCCCTCGGAGAGATCAATCCTCTGGGTCAGCATGGAGATGGCTTCCTTTATCATTCCCGTACCCCCTTGTTCACCCTGCCTTTACTCCTGGCTGCTTCCTTGCGGCGCATCTGCAGATGCGCGTAAGGATCAGCCGACCGCCGATGCAGTCGAAAGCTCGAGAAAGTTTCTGAGCAGATGTTTCCCTTCAACCGTCAGGATCGATTCCGGGTGAAACTGTACACCCTCGATCATCTTTTCCCGGTGTCGAATCCCCATAATCTCTTCTTCATCGGTCCACGCCGATATTTCAAAACAATCCGGCAAGGTCGCCCGCTCGACAATGAGCGAATGATAGCGCGTGGCCTCGAAGGGGTTTTCCAGTCCCCGGAACACCGTCTTGCCATCATGCTGAATCATGGAGGTCTTTCCATGCATAAGACGAGGCGCGCGGATGACCACCCCGCCGCAGGCCGCGCCAATGGACTGGTGCCCAAGACATACGCCGAGAATCGGAATCCTTCCTCCAAAGGCCTTCACGACCTCCATGGAAATGCCCGCCTCCTTGGGCGTGCAGGGCCCCGGCGATATCACAATCCTCTCCGGCGAAAGCGATTCGATTGCATCCAGGGTGATCGCGTCGTTCCTGAATACGCGCACCTCCTGGCCCAGTTCCCCGAGATATTGAACCAGGTTATAGGTGAACGAGTCGTAGTTATCGATCATCAACAGCATGGAGTTTTCGTTCGGTTGAGTCGTTAGTAATTTAGTAATATTGTTGGTTGCTGGGTTCCATCGGCTTGCCTGGCTTTGGCGGTTTGTGTATCGCCGTCTCAGCAAGGGTCACCACCCTTCAGGCCAGCCCCTTTTCCGCCATCTCGACCGCTTTCATCATACCCCGGGCCTTGTTTACAGTTTCATAGTATTCCCGCTCAGGGTCTGAATCCGCAACGATACCGGCACCCGCCTGGATATAGGCTCTCCCCTCATGCACAAGTATGGTCCGGATGGTGATGGCCATATCCATATTCCCGGAGAAACCGAAATAGCCCACGGCCCCTCCGTAAACTCCGCGACGGTCCGGCTCGAGTTCTTCGATGATCTCCATGGCCCTGACCTTGGGGGCCCCCGAGAGTGTGCCTGCCGGGAAGCAGGCGCGAACCACATCCATGGCATCTGCCCCTGTGCGGAGGGTCCCTTCCACATTCGATACCATGTGCATGACGTGGGAGTAACGCTCCACAGCCATCAGGTCCGTGACCCGAACGCTGCCGGTTTCGGCCACCCGCCCCACGTCGTTCCTCCCGAGGTCCACGAGCATGATGTGCTCCGCACATTCCTTGGGGTCGGCCCGCATCTCCTGTTCAAGAGCGTGATCCTCGATCTCGGTTCGGCCACGGGGCCGGGTGCCTGCAATGGGGCGGACGACCACTTCCCCATCCTCCAGCCGGACGAGGATCTCCGGGGATGACCCGGCCAGAATGAAATCACCGAAATTGAGGTAATACATGTACGGCGAAGGATTGATGACGCGGAGTGCACGGTAGACATCAAACGGGTCGCATTCGATATTCCTGCTGAACCGCTGGGACAACACCACCTGAAAGATATCTCCGGCCCGGATATATTCCTTGGCCCTGAGCACGATATCCTCAAACTCACCCTTGTCCCTGAAGTTTGAATCAAAACGTTTCGCCGACCCCTCGTCATTCTCGTGCGGCGCGGACTGTCTGCGGTCCGGGATCGGCCCCTTCAGCCTCTCGATCAGGCTGTTCACCTCTTCACAGGCCTTAGAGTAAACCTCCTGAAGGGAACCGGTGCCGTCGATCACGGCATTGCAGACGACCTTGATCTTCTGCGCAAAGTTGTCAAAGATGACAAGCCGGTCCGATACCATAAAATGGTACTCAGGAAGCGGGAGGCCCGCATGCCCAAGGTCCGGAATACGCCTTTCTATCTGCCGGACAATATCGTAGCCAAAATATCCCACGAGCCCACCGGTAAAACGAGGAAGCCCGGGAACCTGTACCGGACGGAAGGCATGCAACGTCTCGCCAATGATCCCGAAGAGGTCGCCCCCGCTGCCGCTGACCACCTTCGAACTTCCGGAACCGATAAACGAATAGCGGCCCCATTTTTCGCCACCAACCACGCTCTCGAGAAGGAAGGAGGGGTTCTCAGAAAGCTTGAGGTAGGCAGATACCGGCGTCTCGAGGTCGGCAAGCACCTCGCGGTAGACGGGAATCACATTCCCGTCCCTCGAAAGTCGCTGGAATTCTGAGAAATCCGGAACAAACATCCGGTGAGTTTAACATAGCCGGTCACCCGCTCCTGCTGCAGCGGGACACCGGCCGACCGGCCTTAATGATCGAACCGTCGCGATGCGGTCCGAACGGGAAACTCATCTCAGGATGACAAAGGGGGCTGTTGCCTCTGTATTCAGGCTTGAACGTCGTCTGGGGCCCTGCGTTACAAATAATCGCATACGCCACGCCCTGCTGTTACATTCCTTCGTTGTGTTTTCACAACACGGTATTGTGGTCCCAGGACGACAATGCCTTTGGTTTCAAGTATTATTTCTTCATGTTTTCGACAAGATCACGCTACGTGGCATATGGCCCTTTTCTTGCTTAGGAAGAGGGCCTTGGAGAAACGGACCCTTGCCTTAGCTCTTTGAAATTCTTGACAAAAGAAGCCCAAGGTGATTTAATTCTTCAAGTTTTGGTTCCGGCCTCAGCATGCCAAACACGATAACTACATACAATTCAAGCCTTTTTCACCACCATTTTCTTTCCGTGACAGCGGGCTTGAACCCCTGAAAACGGGGATAAATAAATACTTGGCGGGGAGGTGAATCAGGGAAGCTGACAGACGAAGGTTCGAAGGTCGAATAAGGGCTATTTCAGGTAGCCATGGATTTGGGAAGCCCTGTTTTACAGGGTGAAACGAAAGAAGGCTTTAAATCACTATCAAAAAGCAAGGAGGGCACAGAGTTGAAGAAAATCTTTGCAATCGCACTCGCAGTATGTATGGTTTTCGGCATGGCGGCCATTGCGTCGGCCGTGGACATGCAGGAGCACCACCCGGTCTTCTCAGCCAAGGAGACCGAGGTTCGAATCTCCGGTGATGCCCGTGTTCGGGGCTTCGCCAGCTGGAACAAGGATTTCGATAAGGGCAACGACACCAACGAGAATAGGGATGACGTCCGATTCTGGGACAACCGTGTCCGGATGAAGGTCGACATCAAGAATGCCGGCGGCGCCTCCGCTCATTTCCGTCTGGTCATGGACGAGGGCATCTGGCAGGGTCATGGTGCTGGCGGACCGGGCAGCAGTACCGTCGTGGCAGATTGGGCCTATGTTGTTATTCCTGTTGGACCAACCAAGTGGACCATCGGTGACCAGCGGGCTGACTGGGGTAACAAGCTCCTCGTCTGGGACAATCCCCGTCACCGGGTAAAGGTAACCGGCAAGGTCGGAAACGTGACCCTCGGTGCCCTCACAGACAAAATCGTCGAAACCTCGGATGACGGTGCTTCCAATATAGGTGGCGACGTCGCTTACCGGGATTCGGATGACTGGGCGATTCTGGCCATCACAAACCTGGGCGACGTGACGCTTGGAATCATCGGCATCTATGTTGAGGACACTCGTCGGACCTATTGCGGCGGCCCGCCGAGCGGAGACAGCCGTAACGTAAACGAAGGCTGTAATCTGATTGCCAACAACGACAGCCACAAGGTTTACATCATCGACGGTTTCTGGAAAGCCAAGGCCGGGCCACTTGCTATCAACGGCGAAGTGGTTTATGGAAACAACCAGGGCCATATGAACAACTTCGGTATCTTTACGGATGCCACGGTTGCTGTCGGCCCCGCCACGGTTAAGGGTGTGGTCGCTCATGCGGATGGCGGCTTCAAGGCTGACGATGACTTTATTCCGGTCAATTTGATTGGAACGGACAATCCGTGGGCCGTCATGGACTTCGGTGGCGGTATTTGCAGGGGCTATACTAGCTCTTGCGCTAGCCGGGCCCCTGGCAGGAACAACGAAGGTAAATCCGTGACCATGGTAGGTGCCGCAGCTTCCTTCAAGCCCATGGAAAACCTCACGCTGGCCGCTGATGCTGCCTACGTTTGGGATGAACTCCAGCACAATGTATGGATGGCTTCACTCGCTGGCGTAGTGGACATCACCAAGGGCGTCAAGTGGACGGTGCTGGCTGGCGTAGCCGATGCTCCGGGCAGCAACAACGGCCAGGAGTTTGCATGGGGTCAGGGACACAAGTACCTCGTTCTCGGCCACAAGCTGGACATGAGCTTCTAATTCAGCTTTACTCTTTGTACTGCCAAAGGGCGGGTCACATGACCCGCCCTTTCTTTTTTCCACATGCTGGCTTGAGTTTTATCTGTTTTCTTGTTTGCCCGCCCCAAGGTATCCCCCCGGACCGCGGCACACTGTCAAATGAAGACTCATGTTCGTGCTTAACACAGCGGTAATAACCCTGAGGTGCTACGGCTACCGGTCTTTACCCATTTCTTCCAGCCTCCCGTGATCATTGCCTGAATAAGGGTCCTTCATTCCTCACCATCATGAATCAACCCCAGTCAGATAATCCGGGTGTGTAACATGACATCCGCTGACAGGAGATCATTTCGATGGGTTTGAACCGTTGCCCTGGCTCTCTGAAAGGACATTGGACTTCACCAGGTCAAACGGTTAGGGGTCTCTTAAACAGTCAGGGTGGGCAATCCGGAGTCGGCCAGCTGTGTCAGCCTTGGTGGCAGGACATGTTGAACTTCAGGGAGACTTTTGGTGGCCAGATACCGCTCCCCGGCCTCCTGTACCCATAGGAGCAGAGGGGAGCCATGACACATCCATCGATGTTTGAAACATGGTGCTCCAGCCAGCCAGAGAGAAAGAAGCAGGGATATGCGGGTCTTGGGTCGCGGCCGATTCTCATTCCAGGGGAAACCCGAATCCTGAACTTACTGGTTTCTGGACACTTGGGTTAGCCATCCACGTCAAGAGGTAAACATCCAGTGTTCGCTATTCAACAGAACGTTATTCCCCGAATAAGCCGGGAAATCCACTCAACGGGTCTTCCGTCAGGAAGGGGCAAGCCAGGAACGCCCTTGCTTCATCCCGCCGCCGCTTCAATCCGCCAGTAATGCGGTCACTCCGCCCTGCCCGGAATGATAGGCGGTCAACTCCGCGGTGAAACTGCCTATCATCACTTCGCTCTGAAGCTTCACCGGCATCCTCCGGGCATCGTCCGTAAGCCACACGAAGATCCTGGCGCCAGGACTCTTCTCAAATACACCGCCAATGCCCTCCATCCTGGGCTCAACAACCACAGTATCAAAGGTACCGGCCGGCGTTTCCACCCGTTCCTTCCTGAGTATGGAGACACTGCCCGTCACAAGCCTTGACCCGTCGGCAATATCCACATAGACAGGAAGAGTGCCTTTAGCGGGCTGAATCCGGTACCAGTACAGGCAGGAGAGCGGGTCCTGCACTCCTTCCGGCACCTTCACCTCATGCCGGAGTTTTCCGCGTTTGAAGTGTCTTACGTGGCCGAACGCCGGGTCAAAGAGCATTTCTTCATCCCGCTCCTTTCCCCAGCCTTCCTTGACGCGCTTGTAATATCGACGGGTTTTGACCCCCGGAAGCTCCACCGTGGATTCCATCAGGTTCCGAACCGGATAGATAGCGTCCAGCACAGGTAATGATTGGGCCCGGGCGCTGAATGTCATCCAGCCTTCACTGTCCTCGGATACCTCAAGGGATGCGGCACCCGCGGTGATGAAACCCCATCGAATCCGGAATTCCAGCTTCTCGCCGGCGAAAATCTCTGTATCGAGGGGCCTGTCCGCCATCAAAGGGCTTGCGGCAAGAAGAATGAGTATAAACAGCAGTGTCGTAAACGTGTGTTTCTTCATAGCCTCACCGGGTTCGAAAGCAAGAATTGTCAGCCTCGATACGGGGTCAATATGTATTCCGAAGGTCGCATCATGATGTCTGTCCGAGTCTTCAACCAGCCCGGCCCAATAAGTGGGTTCATGGCCTGTTCGTACCGAGCCTATTCGTACCGATGCAATAAAGAGGCCGACACGTTTCTGTTAGGCTAGTGACGCAAGCGCTGGAACCTGATTACGCTTTAAATAGAGGGACTTGAGCATGCTTGGCGACTTCAATCTGGTAAAAGGGTCTCCGGACTCGCCTGTGGTCATCCTGATACACGGGCTGGGCATGAATCGCCATTTCTGGGCAGACCCTGCCCTGTGTCCGGCAGTTGCCGGGATGGCCTCGGTGACCATATTTCTTAACGAAGCTCCGCCAATGCGGGAACCCGGTCGTTTCACTCTTGGTCTGCCCAAGCCTTCAATACCTTCAATCCACGACAAACTCACCCGTTCAGGTTTCTCTGTCATATCGTGGAGCCAGAAGAGACCATTTGGGCCTGTACTGGATGCCATCGACGAACTGACGACCGTGGTAGCGCGGGCAATGGATACATTCGGTGACCTTCCCGTATATCTCGTGGGACACAGCAGGGGAGGCCTTATCGCCCGGAAGTATCTCTCTGCCCACCGAAGGGGCCCGGTGCAAAAACTGGCCACCCTGGGAACGCCGCACCGGGGCACGCGTATGGCCTCTATTGGAAAGCAGTTGGGTTCAGCAGCCCCCCTTCTTCAGCGCCTTCTGCCAGAACACGCCCAGAGCAACCTCACCAAGGCACTGCAGCAGGCAGCGGGATTCTTTGGAAGTAAGGCCCTGGTGGAACTCATGCCGGATTCAGACTTCATCCGTTCTCTTGACCCCGCTCCTCAGGCACATATCCCTGCCCTTACGGTTGCCGGCACAAACCCGGACCTTCTTTCCCTGTACATGCGCCCCGGAGTAAACACCGAATGGAAACGTGTCAGTCTGCCCGGTTTTCTGTTTAATGCCCTTCCTTCAGAGCGAAGGCCCGGTGAGGTTCGCAGGGGTTTCGGGGACGGACTGGTTTCGGAAGAAAGTTCGAGGCTTCCCGGCGCGCGGCATATCAGCCTTCCTCTTAATCATGTGGCCCTCGCCTTTGACGAGCGGCTGCAGGATGAAATCGTAGATTTCCTTTTAACGAACTGAGCCTCCTGTCGCGCTCACAAGGCAGATTACTCTTCGTGGGGCTGGAAGGAACGGAATGGGTTGCTTCCCGAAGTGACGATACCGTCAGAGCCAAAGCTTCATGGCGGATGTGCCTTCAAGCAGCGATAGAGGGTGCGGGAACCGGAATCCACATGCTTGCAGATTATTCCGTTGGCACCCCCGGCAGAAGGAGAGAGGCAAGGTTTTCATTCTAATGACCAAAAAAACCGACGCTGTCTCCTATCCGGGAAACAGCGTCAGCTGAAGTTTTGATTCGCGTTTCCGGCCGCAAGCCTAAATCCCGGCTTCCTTCTTAAGCGTATCGGCCATATCTCTCTTCTCCCAGGTAAATTCCGGAAGCTCCCTGCCAAAATGACCGTAAGCCGCGGTCTTTCTGAAGATGGGCCGTCTCAGGTCGAGTTTCTCGATAATCCCCTTGGGCGTCAAGTCAAAACTTTTCCTCACAACCCTGGAGATTTCCTGATCCGTAATCTTTCCGGTGCCCATGGAATCAACGAAGACCGACACGGGTTCCGCCACGCCGATGGCATAGGCGAGCTGGACTTCCACCTTGTCTGCCATACCCGAGGCCACGACGTTCTTCGCAACGTATCGCGCCATATACGAAGCGGAGCGGTCCACCTTCGAAGGGTCTTTCCCGGAAAAAGCGCCGCCCCCATGGCTGCCGACACCGCCGTAGCTGTCCACGATAATCTTCCTTCCCGTCAGTCCGCAATCACCCTGGGGTCCCCCAATCACAAAACGGCCGGTAGGGTTGATGTGGTATTTGATGTTTTCCTCGTCCAGAAGTTCGGAGGGAATCACGGGCTTGATGACTCTCTCGATGAGGTCCTCCCGAATTTCCTTGAGCGTCACATCCGGGCTATGCTGGGACGAAATAACAATGGTGTCCACCTTCAGCGGTTTACCCTCGTGCGTATACTCGACCGTCACCTGCGTCTTTCCGTCAGGCCGGAGATAGCCCAGAATATCCTGCTTTCTGACCTCGGAGAGTTTCATTGAGAGCTTGTGCGCCAGGCTGATGGGCAAAGGCATGAGTTCAGGCGTCTCATTACACGCATACCCGAACATGAGGCCCTGGTCTCCGGCGCCACCTGTATCCACACCCATCGCAATGTCGGCGGACTGTTTATCGATAGACGTGAGAACCGCACAGGTTTCGTAATCGAACCCGTACTTGGCACGGGTATAACCGATGTCGCGAATCGTCTCCCGGACGAGCGTCGGGATGTCAACGTAACAGTTGGTGGTGATTTCACCGGCAATAAAGGCCATACCGGTTGTGACGAGCGTCTCGCAGGCCACGCGGCTGAAAGGCTCCTGCCCGATAATGGAGTCCAGAACAGCGTCAGAAATCTGGTCCGCTATCTTGTCGGGATGCCCCTCGGTTACAGACTCGGATGTAAAGAAATAGGTGTCAGACATGCTTGTTTTTCCTCCTGAACGCCGTATTGGACGACCAGGCCACCTCCTAGGCTTGGGACCTGAACTCCAGCGCGAACCACGTAGTTTAGGGGGGGAAGGTCGTCTATTTCAAGCAGGAATACTGGATCTTTTGCAGAATTAGGGATATTCCTACGGAAGCTTGCTTCTTTGACACGGGCATACATGGAGACGAAAATCGGTGGTCCTGTCCGGACTTGCGGAACTGGACGGCGAGAGTCCATCCATAGGGATTGCCGAATGTGAGGACTGTTTCCCTGCAGGTCTCGGGTGCGTCCAGGTCTTTTGACAGAGCGTTCCTCCGTGCACTACAATCTCCGGACAGGTAAATTTCCTTTTAGATTAAGGGGTTACTAATGGACATACCAAGTTACGTACAGGACAAGGCGATCCGCGCCAGGACAGCGTCTCGGATTCTGGCCTCCATGGATACGGAATCCAAGAACCGGGCCCTTCTCAGGATGGCCGATGCACTCGAGCTGGCCATAGACCGTCTGACCGCGGAAAACCGGAAGGATCTCGAAACCGGGAAGAAGGCTGGCCTGAGCAACGCCATACTTGACCGGCTTGAACTCAACGAATCGCGTATACGGCAGATGTCGGTCGGACTCCGGGAAATTGCGGCCTTGCCGGATCCGGTGGGCGCTATCTCCGAAATCCGACAACGTCCCAATGGCATGGCGGTGGGACGCATGCGGGTCCCCCTGGGTGTCATCGCATTTATCTTCGAATCCAGGCCCAATGTAACCGCCGACTCGGCAGCCCTCTGCCTTAAGGCCGGGAATTCGGTCATCCTCAAGGGAGGCTCCGAGGCCATTCATTCCAATACCGCCATTATTGCCATCCTCAAGGAGGCAGCCATTGCCGAGGGTTTCCCCGCCGACGCAATTGGCTTTCTTGATACGACAGACCGGCAGGCCGTGATGGAACTGCTCAAACTCGAGGATTATATTGATGTGGTCATTCCAAGAGGCGGCGAGGGGCTTATCCGTGCAGTGATGGACAACTCCAGGATTCCGGTCTTGAAGCACTATAAGGGGGTGTGTCACGTCTACGTGGACGGCGCGGCCGACCTCAATATGGCCCGGGAAATCTGCTTTAATGCCAAGGTTCAGCGACCGGGCACGTGCAATGCCATGGAAACCCTTCTGGTGGACCGTGTCGTGGCCCCATCCTTCCTCCCCTCCATGATGGGGCAATTGACCACAGCCGGGGTCAAGGTGCATGGTTGCGAAGCCACGCGGAAAATGCTCCCCGATGTACTGGGTCTTGCGCCGGATGACTTCCACAAGGAGTATCTCGACCTGGAGATGAACTGCCGGGTAGTGGACGGAATCGACGGCGCCATAGAACATATCGCCCGCTATGGTTCCAACCATACTGAAACCATCGTCACCGAGAGTCATCGCCAGGCCATGAGGTTTCTCAGGGAAGTCGACGCCTCGGCCGTGATGATCAATGCGTCAACCCGCTTCAATGACGGCTTCGAGTTCGGCTTGGGAGCGGAAATCGGGATATCCACAACAAAACTCCATGCTTATGGCCCCATGGGGCTTGAGGAACTGACCTCCCGAAAGTTCATTGTGTTTGGAAGCGGCCAGATCAGGAAGTAGCGAGACAGCTCTCCGGCGGCCCGGGGACCAGCCTCGAATACGATTTTATGGGGGATTTGCCTTGACTTGGACCTGCCCCCTTTCATAAAATTACCGGTCATGAGAAAGCCCATCATTGCTGGAAACTGGAAGATGCATATGACCGTTCCCGAGGCCCGGGAGCTTATCAACGGCATTCTTCCGAACGTCAAGACAAGGGACAGTGTGGAAATTGTTGTGGCACCCACATTCACGGTCCTTACTTCCGTCGCCGATGCCATCAAAGGGTCCAACGTCAGTTTGGCCGCCCAGAACGTTTACTGGGAAGAATCCGGGGCCTTTACCGGCGAAATCTCCCCGCTTATGGTGAAGGATGCCGGCTGCAGTCATGTCATCATCGGCCATTCCGAACGTCGACAGTTATTTGGAGAAACAGACGAAACGGTGAACCGTCGGGTGAAGGCCGCGTTGAAACACAGTCTTCACGCCATACTCTGTATTGGCGAAACCCTTGAGGAACGGAAGTCCGGGAGTACCTTCAAGATCCTGGAAAAGCAGCTCTCCGGCGCCCTCAATGGAGTGGAAGACCTGGCTGGGGTTACCGTCGCGTATGAACCGGTCTGGGCCATCGGCACCGGGATGAAGGCGACGGACGAACAGGCCAATGAAGCTCACGGGTTCATAAGGGGATGGATCAGGGACAATTACGGCGCCTCTGCGGCCTCAGGGATCCGTATTCTTTATGGTGGAAGCGTGAAACCTGACAACGTGGACGGTCTGATGGCACAGCCTGATGTGGACGGTGCGCTCGTGGGTGGAGCCAGCCTCAAGGCGGATAGTTTTTCAAGACTGGTGAATTTCAAACCAGTCTGATGAGAGGAAGTTTCTGATAAAGGACAGGATTTATACATGATATATCTATTGACTGCTCTTCATATTATTGTTTGTCTGTTCCTCATCATGGTCGTTTTATTGCAGACCGGCAAGGGTGCTGAAATGGGCGCAGCCTTTGGAGGTTCCGCGCAGACCATGTTCGGTAACCGGGGCACGGCGACGCTGCTTTCGAAATTGACCACGGCCTCGGCCGTAATCTTTATGGTCACATCGCTGCTTCTCGCCATACTGTCCACGAAACAGACCACGATCATTCCGGACGTACCGGCGGCCTCGGCCCCCGCTGGCGCCCCGCCCACGCCCGACCAGGCAACAGGAGGGTCCGGTGAAGGACCCGTGTCAGACGGCATCCCGGTGGGTCCGGTTGATGCAGGGCCGGTATCGGCTCCAGGATCTGAAAGCGCCTCAGGCACAAGCGCCCCTGTTACGGCGCCCTCTGAATCTCCGGCAAAAGAATAACGGTTCGTTTCTTGACACGCTTTCGGCGCGTCCTGTACCATTAGGGCTTTACATCGCGGGGTGGAGCAGTCCGGTAGCTCGTCGGGCTCATAACCCGAAGGTCGCAGGTTCAAATCCTGCCCCCGCTACCAAAACAAACAAGGGGTTACGGCAACTGAGCCGTAACCCCTTAATTCTTATCCCAACCTTATTTCCGGTGCCTAACGATGGAATCCGGCTCAAAGGATATTCGGATTTCCAACATCAGTTGATTACGAATTGGGCTCTGCGGTTCCGGGCCCAGGCACTTTCATTTTGCCCTGTGACAACGGGTCGTTCTTCTCCATAACTGATGGTGTTCAGGCGCTGGTTCCCGACGCCGAGGTTGCCCAGGAATACTCTGGCCGACTCAGCCCGTCGTTCGCCCAAGGCGAGATTATAGTCATCCGTACCGCGATCGTCGCAATGTCCTTCAATGGTGACGGTTATATCCGGATTCGTGCGCAGATATTCGGCGAGTCTGCTCAGAACTTGCTGGGCCGGTTCCGACAAGTTGTAGCTGTCAAATGCGAAATGAATGTTTTCATCGGAAAATTCAATTTCGGGCCTGGACGGCTCAGGGACTTCCGGCTCACTATATCCAAGAACAGGTAGGGGCTCACTCTCTTCCTGGGGGGCGACAACCGGTTCTGTCGGGGCCTCCGGTTCCGTCATTGTTACCGATTCCGTTTGCACTACATTCTTGGTACACGAAACGGTGAGAAGCACAAACGGGACACCTACGAGCAAGACCATTGCTAACCATACACTTCTTTTCATTTTTATTCCTCCTTTGTTTTGATGTTTACACATCGTTTCTTGGCGCGTTGATGACGCGTCTTACAGGGCTGTCCCCGGCTGGGGCTCAGACGGTGGTTCCGGTTGGTGTTCCGGAATGGAAGCTTGATTGGGTTCATCCCGAAACTCCGGTTTCGTCTCGAAGTGACGCTTGTTGAAATCGGAAATACTGTTCAGCACTTTGACCGAGGCCATCTCCAGGCTGTCCACAATCTGCCCCGTGGTCGACGTCAACTTGGCGTGGAAAAGCAGAAGCGGAATCGCGGCCATCAGCCCGAAAGCGGTCGTGTTCATGGCCACCGAGATACTGGCGGAGAGCAGGTCGGCCTTCTCGGCGGGGTTGGCATTGGCGACC
>Ga0209536_100010407_pt1 | contig 13725 bp, 15 predicted proteins | sample DeeMarSeWOR28_12_FD_187461 | JGI IMG/M metagenome (GOLD analysis project Ga0209536, IMG submission 187461) | Marine sediment microbial communities from White Oak River estuary, North Carolina - WOR-2-8_12 (SPAdes) (version 2) | ecosystem: Environmental > Aquatic > Marine > Intertidal zone >...
TTTTATTAGACATAAACCTATAGATGTACAATAAACGTGTTTAATGTTTGTTGTCAAAACCGAAGAACTTTCCACATCACTCATCTCTGTCAACTTTTAAACACAATTTCTGCTGTTTCCATCGCTCTGAAAACTATAAAAAGTTTTTTCATAATCGCTTAACTCCTCTTTTTCGACTTGCAGTAATCCAATCACTTCTATACAAATCTCTTAAAAGGGTTAACTTTTCCTCAACCTGACTGATAGTTATTAACAGAACTATCCAGATATGAACTGTTGATAGGTATTCTTAAGATATCTAAAAACAAAGGTTACTTGGAGGTTCAGAGGTTGAATTCATTAAGGCAGATTGGTGAAAGAGACATAATAAAACTCTTACAAGTCTATCTTGACAAAATGCCTAATATGATCCTTGCGTTTGGAGATGACGCATCTGCTATAGACATTGGACAGGAAAAAGTAGCAGTAATTAATATGGACATGCTTGTAAGAAAAACTGATGTTCCGCAAAAAATGAGTCTCTGGCAAGCCGCCCGCAAAGCGGTAATAATGAACTTTAGCGACCTTGCTGCAAAAGGATCAGAACCTCTTGTTTTGTTAGTTTCATTGGGTTTGACTCCAGATCTTACCGAAACCGACATAATTGAAATTGGCAAGGGACTGAATGCAGGTGCACGCGAATACGGAGCATACATTCTGGGAGGTGACACAAACGAAGCCAGCGACTTAATAATCAGCTGTACTGCCATAGGAATGTGTGAAAAAAAATATTTGATGAAACGCAATGGTGTAAAACCTGAAGATTACCTTGCAGTAACGGGGTCTTTTGGGAAAACAGCTTCTGGATTAAAAATTTTAATTGATGGACTTTCAGCTCCTGATGTACAAAACTTGCTCATTGACTCTGTTCTTATGCCAAAAGCTAGGGTAAAAGAAGGAACCATTTTAGCGTTTTCTCAGGCAGTAACTGCATGTATTGACTCTAGTGATGGGTTAGCATGGAGTATACAAGAACTTTCTAATGCAAGTAAAGTAGGGTTCGTTATTGACAATCTTCCGATAGCTCCTGAGGCTAAAAAATTTGCAAAAATTCACGGTTTTGCTTCTGAAGATTTAGCTTTGTATGGTGGAGAAGAATATGAACTCGTTTTAACAGTTCAACCGAGTCTATGGAATAAAGCAAAAAATGCAGTTGAATCGGTAGGTGGTTCTCTTATTAAAATTGGATATGCAACAAACGAGCAACACATTCTGCTTGAATCGGATAGTAAACAATTTTCTGTAGATACCAAAGGATGGGAACACTTTAAAACAGATTAGACTGAACAAAAGGGAGATGTTTCATGCTAAAATCATGTGATTCTGGAAGCTTTCCTTTTTTTGGTGATACTGCGAAGTTTTTGATGGGTGCAGAACATTATGGACTTAACCAGATTGACGAATCATCCAAGTATTTTGAAGAAATTGTTCTTGAAAATTTTGTTGACAAAATTAAAATTGGTATAGATGTTCCGAATTATCCTCAATTTCGGGGCATGAACGAGATGTTTTTATCAGTAATTGATGGATTAGAAAAAGTTGATACAGGTTACTTTGAGACAAAGAGCCTCTCTTTGAAGACAAATAAACATTTGATACCTGAAATTTTGGTTCTAGAAAAAAACTCTCAACTGATTCAAGAGAAAACCGGATCTCCTTTTGAAGTCAGGGTTTGTGTTACCGGACCATACACTCTTGCATCTTTCTTTCCTTACCGAGATGAACGCATATTCACAAGGCTTGGAAAAGTTATATCCCAAATCTTAGAAATCATTTTTTTTAGCAACAAAAATGGCAAAATAAGCTTAGTTTCAGTTGATGAACCTCTTTTCGGTTTGATGGATGATCCATTAATCGACTTCGGGAGTGAAGGAAAAGAAAACCTTCAAAGATCTTGGGAAACCATTTTTTATAAAATTAAATCAATGAATATTGAGTCCATGTTACACCTTCACAGCACCGCAAATCCTCTTTTCTGGGATATACAGAATTTGGATGTTATTGATTCGCATGTTAATGATCCTCTTCACCAAATGAAAAAAACCGGTGAAATGTTGGAATCAAAAGATAAGTTTCTAAAAGCCAGCATAACCGTTAATGACTTTGATTTGTTAATCAAGCAATGGATTATTTCGGTTTCCCAAAATAAAGAACTTACTGAATCAGCAATAAACGAACGTATTGCTCAAACCTGGAATCAAATAAAAAATGGAACAATTGATCCAAATATTTTTCTTGATTCTATAGAAACAATGAAAGTTCGGATTGTTAATATTGTTAATCAGTTTGGTGCAAATAGAGTTCTATATACTGGACCTGAATGTGGATTGAAAGGCTATCCGACATATAAAAATGCATTAGAATGTCTATATCGTGTTGTGGTTGCAACAAAGGAATTCAAAAATTAGTTGAATTGAATAAGAAAAAGTAGAGTGAATATTATTAGATTTTATCAAGTCTGTTTAAGACTGTTAACTATATTTTATATGATGGAATCAAGTCGCCAATTAATTTGCACTTACTGCATGCAATTATCATTACCTTTTCATTAAATTCTTCTTTGTTATTGCTATATTTTATAAGGTAAAGGAATGTAACATAACGAGTAGTAAAATTATTTGACGTGAAGACAGTTGAAAAACTACGCTTTCGTCGTTTTGAATATGGAAAAATTTTGGAACAGATTATGCAATCAGAACCGATCAGGTAAATCTAAACATGCTTTTGTTCGTAGAGGTGTTGTTGGTCCTAAAAACACAAAAAAACTTTTCTTTTATGTCACTTATCCTAGAAAAGAGATCCGAGGATTTGCAGATTTTATTGAGCACATCAATGGAGACTCCAAAGATCTATGGGACTCTCTTGGGGAGGAATCTCTATTAAGTTCATATGAAGAGTATAAGGATTTTCTGCAAGGCAGAAAAAAAGCCACTTTTATAAGGTTTACAAATCTCAAAGAGCTTCCAATTCCTATACAAGACGAAACAATATCAAAAATTTTTGGAAAAAAAAGAATGCCTCAAATGGGATTATATATATCTAAAAAAATTGCACAACAGTTACTTTCAAAAGGGGGTTTACAAATTGACTGAATTTAATCCAAAAGAGTTTGTAGAAAAACAGACACTAGCAATCCAGAATGTGGTTGGTAATGATCGAGCACTTATCGCTGTGTCAGGAGGTGTTGACAGCACAACATGTGCTTTGCTCACTCGGCATGCTTTAGGAAAAGATCTACTTTGTGTTATCATAGATACAGCTTTCATGCGTGAAGGGGAACCAGAAAAAGTTGCACAAACCTTGTCTTTGCCACCCCTTAATCTACCTGTAAAGGTAGTAACTGCTTCAGAGAGTTTTTTAAGTGAGATGAAGGGGATTCGGAATGCTGAAGAAAAGCGCAAAAAGTTCAGAGGAACCTTTTACAACGTATTAAGTGAAACTGCCAAAAAAGAGAAATGCAAGTTTTTGGTTCAGGGAACCATTCAAGCAGATATAATTGAAACTCGAGCCGGAATAAAAACCCAGCATAATGTTTTATCACAGATTGGGTTAATTCCAAAAGAGCTGTATGGTTTTCAAATTGTCGAACCTCTTGTTTCTCTCTATAAGGAGGATGTCAGAAAGGTGGCTAGATATTTGCAGGTTCCTCAATCTTTCTCTGAGAGGCAACCTTTTCCGGGCCCTGGATTATCAGTACGTGTAGTTGGAGAGATTCGAAAGGACAAACTAGAGACCCTAAAGAAAGCCACATTTATTACCGAACAAAATTTTGTTCGCCATACTCCTAGTCAATACTTTGCAAGTATAATTGATAATTTGAAAAAACCGGAAAATCACTTTCTTGTACACGTAACAGAGGCTGCAACTAGATTTCTTACTGTTCCAAAACGACACTTGCATGTGCAAGTGTTTAAAGATAAAGCTACTGGAATTGAAGGAGGAGAACGCCGTTACGGAAACATCGTTGCTATAACTGCTAAAACTCCTGAAGGTCAGATTCATCAAGTAAGTGTTAAAGATCTTGTCACTCTACAAACTATGATTATAACAGAAACTCCTGTTTTTGCTAGAGTTTTATACACTATAAAAAAGGTTTCAAAGAAAAAACCCTATGTTATTTCTCTTCGTGCCATTCAAACTAGCGATTTCTTAACTGCGGAGGTCTCTCAAATTCCTTGGGAAACCCTTTCAGAAACAGCGGAAGCAATTCTTGAAACTTGTTCAAAAGTTTCTAGTGTATGTTATGATGTCACTCCGAAACCCCCTGCTACAATTGAGATGGAATGAATTACTTCTTAGGAAGAAATGTATAAAGGAGTCAAGGTTTTACTGAATAGTGAAGTGGACATTGTGACACGTGTCAGAGTTCAGAAGATCGAGTCTGTTAAAGATCCTGAAGGTAACCTTGGTAAACGTATCGAGTTAATTGAGGAACGAATTATTCCTCGTTTTGCGGTTCGACCTTCGACAGAAGAGGCAAGAATGGTTCAAGAAGTTATGAAAAGTCTGCAACAACAACTTCCTGTTCTTTCTACTCAAACAACCCAGTTTGCTCTTCCTAAGATGATTTTATTTTTGACTGAGACTGAGTATGAACAGCTTGGAATAAGTTTTGATGTGAACCAAATCTATGATCTTGAATTATTCGGACAATCGATTCACTTTAAAAAATCATCTTAAACAAGAATCCTATCTTTCTGATCTTACTTTTTACTCTGCGTGTAATTATTTTTAAGTTGTAATTGACTGATGGGAAATATGAAGGTTAGAGCTCACGTTTATGTTTCCGGGAGGGTTCAAGGTGTTTTCTTTAGAGTAGAAACCCGTAATAAAGCATTGAAAAACAATGTGACTGGTTGGGTTAGAAACACATTTGATAATAGAGTTGAAGCTCTGTTTGAAGGAGAAAGAAAGGATGTTGAAAAACTACTTACTTTCTGTAGAAATGGACCTCCGATGGCGAATATTATCAAAATTAATGTAAATTGGGAAGACTACCTTGGCATTTTTGATGGCTTTCAAATCCGTAAAACAAGTATTGTCTAACAGAATCTTTGATAGAAATTCTGTTTTGAGCTGTTATTTAAAATTTTGAAATTTTAAAGGGAGGATGGGGGACTTGGTGCATGCGCGCGTATGCACCGTCGATCGCACAAGAAGAGGGTATATCTCTTGGCGATTGGAGAACAGGGGTGTTTTCTCAGTGTCCCCTTACCATCCATCTAAAGCGTCAAAAAAGCATCCTAAAATATAAACTTATTGTAATTAGAATATGTATCGTTGTTTTGATGTTATTATCTTCAATTAAAGCCTTTGATTAATGGTTGCTTATTTTTGATTTCTCGTTGTTCTTTTTCTAATTTCATAGTTGAAATATACTCTGTGAATGTTAGGTTCTTGTGGTTAGTATACTTTTTGATTTGGCATCTTACTTTTATGTAAAGATTTTTCATTGTTTGTATTTGAATTATTTTAGCTCCTGTTCCGAACATGTTTTCGATAGCTGTGACATATTCGTCAATTCTATGTGGTATTTGCTGTTTGTTCATTTTGAAAGTTGTTTTTAAATAAGCATAAACTGCATTTTTTGCTGTCTCTCCTATTATTGAAAGGCATTCGTCTACTGCTTCTAAAATAACACCGTCAAAATTGTCTGTGCTATTGATCGTTTTATTTTCTAAGCTGTTCTTTTCTTTCCTTTTTTGGGCGCTGTAATTATTTATTGTTTTCTTTGCATTTTATCTGGAACTGGTATGCTTGAGTTTTGTAAAGATACCAACGTTGTGAATATGGGTTTTGTAGTTCTGTAGTATTGTTTCACTGTTCAACCCCTCTATACATAACATCAAAATACTTAATATATAATATTTTAAAAAGTGTTATGCGCCGAAAACCGATATATGCACATCTCAAAACACATTCAATCACTTATCACAATTCCACCGATGTCTTAACAAGAATATCCAATAAAAAACTAAGAATATCCTAAAATAACGGAACATCGTATCTAAACGAACAAGAGGAAGAACCTTGCCAACCATATTAGTAACAAACGACGACGGAATCAACTCGATTGGTTTATCTGTACTTGTAAATAAGCTAAAAAAGCTAGGCGAAGTCATAATTGTTACTCCCGGAAACGAAAGGAGTGGTGTTGGAAAAGGCATTAGTATTGGCCAAATTAATGTAACTGAAGCAAATTTTGAGGACGGAACAAAAGCTTTTGCTACATCGGGAACACCAGCCGACTCTTTTATGATCGCTATACATAAAATCTTGAAAAAGATACCTGATTTGCTTGTGTCAGGAATAAATATTGGTCCAAACCTTGGAATAGACGACCTATTAACCTCTGGAACTGTAGGAGCTGCTTTTGAAGCCGCCATCCATAAAATACCCGCTATTGCAGTCTCTTATTGTTTATCGGAAATAAATGATACATCGTATCAAAAGAACGAGGTTTCATCAGATGATTTAGAACTAGCAGCAGATTTTGGTTATAAAACTGCTAAGCATGTGTTGGAAGAGGGAATGCCATCTGATGTAGATATCATTTCGATAAATGTTCCAGAAAACGCTGACTCAAGAAATCTTAAACTTACCACTCTTTGTTATGCCGGTTACGGTGATATTCATACAGAAGTTCAGGATGGTTATCTTATCAAGAGTTGGGCATTAAGACACTATCCCGATGGTGATCCTGGAACAGATTTACATGCTATTAAGAATGATAGATGTATTTCCTTTACTCCAATAAAATTAGAATTTTTTCATAATATTCAAGGAATGAAAAAATTAATTGAATCCTTTTGAAATTAACTAAAAAGCATTTTATACAATTCTATATTTTTGAAGTAAATTAACGTTTTAGAGATTTCAGAAATACATAAATCCTTTGAGCATATCACTAATCTCAGAAGTTGGAAAACTATGATTTGGATGTACACTGTTGAAGATCAAGATTTTTGCGCAACTGATGTAGCTTCCTTTACACAATTGATGGATGTTGCACGTGTTAATTGGGTTTGGATTGATGTTTTTGACCCTACTGAAAAGGAGATGGAAATCCTAAGTGAATTATTAGGAAACAAACCGGAAATTATTGAAAAATTTAAGAATTTGACTCATAAACCTTTGGATTATCGTATTGACAACTGCCTATTTTGTGATTATGAAAGGATTAACGAATTCGGTTATGTTACTCTTCCCTCAATTGATTTCAATGAAAGTTTGCTAGTTTATCCAATATTTCTAGCTAAAAAGAAAAAGATGATTATTACTTGGGGTGAAGAAGGGAAAATACATTCGAAAATAGTTAAAAACACAATTAAGAGATTAAGAGAAGGAATTGAAGCAGGACAAGATTTGAATTCGTCTTTAGTGATTAGTGTACTTTTTCATGAGTTGGCCATCAAAAACTCAAAGATTATGTTGATTATCAGGGAAAGAATAGACCATTTAGAGGAAAGCGCGTTAGAGAATGGGGGTAAAAAACTGATCCACTGTGTATTCTCTTTAAAAAGGGCAATTTCTAATCTTTATCGTCTTATGATTGAAGAAAAAGATTTTATGCTTGATGTAGACAAATCAATGATCGCCCTTACAAATCTTAATCAAAAATCTAGACCTATTGTCGATGAGGCGATAGAAATTATTGACCGAGATCTGGATTTTATTGACTCTTACACTAAAACTCTTGACAGTATTTTAACTCTCCAAGATTTATCTTCGATTCACAAAGTTGAAAGTTCGATTAATTATCTGACAATTATTTTAGTGATCGGTACTGCAATTCTAATATTTTTTGAGTTCATATCAATCTTGGGTTTATTACATTGATTTTTTCTACATATTAAAACAATATTTCCATATATTTTTAGAAATCTAAATTTACTAATAATAGTCACTTTAGTCTATATTGTTAAACAAAATTCGACTAATTTCCAATCGAAATTCTTTTTCACGCCTTTTTAAGATAGTTTCGAATGTATTATCCACAAAGATTTGATCATCAAAAGTTTTGACTATGACACCAATGGACTTAGTTTTTTGGTCTGAAACTTTAAGCTGGGATAGGACACAACTTTTTTCGGAAATCTCTTTTTCTAATTTATCAAAATTAATGGGTAATTTCAAATCTTTTTCGTTTAATACAACATCTAATATCCCCCCCCCTAAAACTTTGGCGGCATTAACTATCAGATGCTCAAGGATTTGAACATAATTCTTAGAATTTTGCAAACTCAAAAGCCGGTTTTTCGCTTCATCTAGAACATTATTTATTAAGCGGTTTTTTTCAGATAAGACTATCCAGCTGGCTCGTCTACTGATATCTGTGAAAACCTTTCCTCTAATAATGGCTGACTCATTTTCTGCTCTATTCAACATTGAAGATGCCTTTTTTTCAGCGTTTTGGCGAGCTGTTTGCTTTTGTTCCTCAATTAATGTTTCCGCGGATTTTTTAGCATCTGTGATAATACTTTCAGCTTTCTCTTGAGCATCTTTTAATATGCGTTCAAGAATTTCGTTACCTGAATTCTCCATACTTGCAGCACCTCATGACAATATTGCATATAGGATAAAATCAATAGCTTCGTCGAATTTTTCCTGAGCATCAACTGTAACTTTCTTCTTAAGTTTCTCGGCTCTTTTGATAAAAATTTTTGCCTCAGATTCTGCGTCCTGCTTCGCCTGTTCTTTCATTTCAAATGATTTACGCTTTGCTTCAGAAATTGTTTCTTGATATGACTCCCTGTAAACCATTTCAGCCTTTTCTTGATAGCTGGTTCTTATTTTTTCTGCCTTATCTTCTGCTTCCAGTACGAGTTTTTCTGCCTCTCTCTCCTTCTCCAAAACTGCTTTAAAGGATTTAAGCAAGATTTACACCAAAACAGAATTAGTTTTGAATGAAAAACTTTAAGAGTTTTTCTCTTGTTTACAGATATAAAGATTAGTACAGTCAACGCAGTAGGTTTCGATTCATATCCTCAAAAAGACTATTTAACATGAAGATGACGCTATGATGGAGATACAAAAGCTCAAAGCGCTGGTTTACGAAGAATATATTGACTCTGTTGTCAGATCACTTGGGCATGCAGGTGTAGTTCAGTTTATTGATTTACGCGAAAAACCTGAAGATTGGAATACGGTTTTTCTTCCATACAAACAGTCCACTGATAACATTAATAACTGTTCAGAACTTCTTACCAAAATCGAGACTGCATTTGGGACCCTCCATATTCGACCTGATGATTTTCCTTCCCCAAAAATACCTATCACCAAGGAAATGACACAAAAAGTTCTGGAAAAAGTTGAACAGAAATTAGATGACTTACCCATTGAAGAGGCCAAAATCTATGCGTTGGCTTCGAGAATTGATCAAATCATTGGTGAACTTGGAATTAAACCTGAACAATTTGAGAAAGAAACTTCACTCACACAACCAGAAGAAATCGAGTTAGAGCATATCGAATTCGAATTAATAGAACTTGACAAAACCATCGAAACTACTGGTTTATCAAATCATCATGTACTTGTCGAAAGAATAACCTCTAAACACATTGACAACTTTGATGAAATTGGACGAAAATTCGCTGAGCTTTCAAAATTTGTTATAGACAGCGAGAGGTATTTCGGGAAGAGACTTTTAACTCTGAAAAAAACTGTTGAATCAATAATTGGTACAATCGAAACAGGTATCAATTTTGAAGAAATCCGTCAAGACCTTCTAACTTTGTGGGTCATAATAAAAGAAGAAAAACGGATATCTAAGGAAAAAGAAAAATTCGTCAGAAGTTCTAAAACTGTTTTCTTCGAAGCTTGGGTACCAGAAACTCTCGAAAAAGAAGCGCTGTCAAGAATAAAAAGTGCGTCTGATGGAAATTGCATGATAGCTGATGAGGTTCCCAATCTTGACGAAAATGTACCAATAATGGAAAAGGAATGCCCAAGCTATCTTCAAGCTTTTGGAAAATTGGAATGCGCGTATGGGCGTCCTTCCAGCGGTGACATTGATCCTCTTAAGATTTTCGCAATAACATTTCCTATACTTTTTGGGATAATGTTTGCAGATGTTGGTCAAGGTGCAATTTTTATTATTGCTGGAATAATATTCACTTGGCTTCGAAGAAAGGGAAAAGTTAAGGAAGGTGGAGACATAATTCGTTACCTCTTAATTAGTGGTGAAATGCTGATTTACATCGGTTTTTCAGCTATCTTCTTCGGATTTATTTTTGGAGAATTTTTTGGACCATCTGGTTTAATTCACCCAATTACTTTAGCTAAAATTGGACCTTTCCAAATAGGAGGATTTGAACCCACACAGGAACCTATGAAGATGCTGAAATTTGCGATACTCGTAGGCACAATTCACATCAGCATAGGATTAGTACTAAGGTTTCTCAATGAGCTTAGACACAAACACTACAAGCTGGCTCCAATACCTGTCTGCTGGATTTGGCTAATTTTCGGCAGCCTTTTTATGTGGGCATACTGGGGAGGAATATCAAATATTTCCTTATGGTTCTCTGAAGGTAATCTCATGCTTATAGGTCTGATAATACTGCCACTCTTTCTTATCTTTGTTTTTGCAGCGTTAGCTGAAGGATTCATGGCAGGTGTAGGATTTACAGTGGAAGTATTCGCTGAAACCTTAAGCCATTCTATGTCCTACAGTCGACTAATGGCCTTGGGTCTAATACATAGTGCCATGAACTATCTATTCTTGGTATTGGGTGGTGTGGAGCACGGAGTTTTTCCATTACAGAGCATTCCGTTAATCGCTGTAGGAACAATTTTGGTCTTAATTATAGAAGGTCTCGTAGTTTTTGTTCACACTCTTCGTCTTCACTGGGTTGAATGGTTTTCAACATTCCACTCTGGCGAGGGAATTCCTTTTAAACCATTCGAGTCTACTTAGTAAAAAGAGAGAGGGATTGTAATGGATCCTAGTATAATAAGTCTCATTGGCTTAGCAATCTCAATTGGAATACCAATACTTTCTGCAGCTATTTCAATTATAATCTGTGGAACTGCATTGGCAGGAGTTGGAACAGAAAAACCAGAGCTACTTAGTAGGCTAATCATAACAGTTGTTTTAGGTGAAGCATTGGCTATCTATGGACTACTGATTGCTTTTATGCTTCTAGGAAAGTTACCAGACATTACGACAATGGAAACCGCAAACAAAGCGCTGATTGCTGGGGTAGTAATTTCTGTTGCAACAGCTTCTGCAAGCGCTGGAATCAGCTATAGTGGCTCATCTTTGATTGCTGCTACCGCTGAAAGACCTGAAACTTTTTCTTCTAATGTTATTGGAGTTGTCTTGTCTGAAGCACTAGCAATTTATGGTCTATTGATTTCGTTCATGATTATTGGTCAGATATAATTTGATTATTAATGTACATTATTGGTTGATGGAAGTAATCCATTGAATGATCAGGTGAAACATTACAAAAAATATGAAAGAATCATGAAAATGGATCCTGAGCAATCAATATTCACAACTTTTGATTTTCAAAGTTTTTCTGAGCTTTATCCATATATCGCAGAATCTATTAGGTTAGAACGGAAAATAAACCAATTGACTAACAGACTGAAATTTGAGAAAAATAAAGGCGTAGAATTCAAGATCAAAAGAGAAATAACCGCAATGAAGTCGAAGTTGAAAAGAAACAATTTATATAAACGTTTACACGGAGAAAACAAACATGAAGCAATTTTCCGTAGAAGATTTAAACGTAGTCGTTCGAAGATACGTTACTCGTTGCGCGTCGAGAACTTTCGGACAATTTTTGGTAGAACAATCAGAGAAGCACAGAAAAAAATCGGATCATTTATGCACAATAATCTTCCCCCATCAGTTTTTAATTTAAGGGAACTGACTATCGAAGAGAAAGGATTGGAGCTTAAGGAATGGCTTAAAGAAAAATGCATTAAACTTCGATAATTTTCAACATTAATTATCTTGGAAATATAAGCAACTTTCTAACTCTATCTGGAGCGATACCGGATTCTGTCCCGTGAACAATTGCTCTTAGATTCTTTATTTCAATCCATTTCAGGTTCAAGAAGGCTAAAAGCAATCCGATATTGAAGTATGGTGTGTATCTCTTCATTATTCTTAAATTGGTTTCCAACAAACCTCTATCCAGAATTGTCTCAACTGCTGTCAAAGATGCAGCATTCAACTGAAGTTCCTTGAAAATAATCCTATGATCTCTTGCTCTTGCCTTTTTAGCAGACTCAACCATAGAATCTATGGTTGTTTGTATATCGGGGCATTTTATTGCATCTTGTAATTCTTTTTCACAGAGCACATCTGATTCAGGAATTAGGTATTGAATTATCTGATTTGTATCGATTCCAATTGCCTTACAGTGGAGAATAGCTTTTATGTTCAAAGAGTCTGTCTCTAATCCTATAATAGTCCTGACAATCTTCTTGTCTAAGCCCCAAAACCGTCCAGCAGCTCTCCAAATCTTTTGATAAACGTGTCTATCAAGGGCAATTTCAAGAAGATAGAAATCTTTTTCTTTCTGATATGCTGCTATTGTTTTTTCCAATACTAACCCATATTCTAAGTCTGATATAACATCAACAACATCAGTAATATTTTCTGAAGTCTCTAAAATGTATCTACATCTTTCCTCACTAAAAGTTCCTAAAGGCAAGATGTACTTCATAGCTTCTTCAACAGAAAGTTTAGCTTCCTTAGCTCTAAGTAACGTTTTCACAGAATTTGCTTCGAACTTCGCCAGCAAGGCAGAAAGCAGTAATCGAACATCTTTAGGTGCGATTTCTAAAAGATCCTCAAAAGTTTTTATTAAACTTTTTAGAAGAGCATCCTCTAAGGAAATTGCACTCAGTCCCTGTGTTTTGATCTCAGATATTGCCGTTCTGTATGGTGTACTATTTTCTAAAAACGAAGAAATATGGTGGAGACTCATGCCCACCAAACCCAAAACTTGGTTTGGTTTCAAAAGTTTAAGCTTGGAAACTGTTAGCTTAGGCATCAAGTGTTTATATTTCCACGCACACATTAACAGACTCCCTCATCTTTCTTTACTTATAATGCTTCAAAGCTCGTTCCTTCCGTTTTCTTTGCAGAACTCTCACCCTAATTGCGTCTTGGCGTTCAGTCTCTTCAAGAATCAATTCAATATATCTTATAGTCGCATCGAGTTCTGGTAAAATCTTAAACTGGATCCTATTCATTTGTCGCTTCTTTTTAGAAATAACTTCAAGTAATATCTTAACAGATTCCTGTATCTCAGCAAGTTTAACTACATCCTGAAGAGCATTCTTGATATTTAAAATTGACTCAATTAAATTAGCTGGAGTATCTAATGGACTAAAACGCATTCGAGACCTTTGTGAGTCTTCAAAAAGTTGAAAAAATGGAAAAACCAGTCCTAGAACGCTTTTTTCGGTTTCTTCGGAAATCTTATATTCAACGGATTTAACAACCAATGAAATCTCTTCAATTCTTTTTGACCCGCAAAGCATCTCGGTTTCGATAAAAAGATTGTAAGCCTCTCTCAGTGTCGCATACATTTGGTCACGTAGTGGAGATACTTTTTTCACAAGTTCAAAAAGAGTGAGAGTCAACAGATCCAACTCTTTTTTTAATATGTCAACAATTCCTTCAGCCATCGCTTTCCTATGCTTCAGTCTTAATAGTTCTAA
>Ga0209536_100010408_pt1 | contig 13724 bp, 14 predicted proteins | sample DeeMarSeWOR28_12_FD_187461 | JGI IMG/M metagenome (GOLD analysis project Ga0209536, IMG submission 187461) | Marine sediment microbial communities from White Oak River estuary, North Carolina - WOR-2-8_12 (SPAdes) (version 2) | ecosystem: Environmental > Aquatic > Marine > Intertidal zone >...
TGCCGGGATCGACCCCATCTCGGTCGCGGACCTGCAGGAGGTGATACTGGGCTTAAAAGGGAAGGGAATCGGGGTTATAATAACAGATCATAACGTGCGGGACACCCTCACGGTGTGCGACCGGGCCTACATCATCTCCGAAGGGGAGATTCTCCTCGAGGGGAACCCCGGGGAGATCGCTTCATCGCCGCGCGTACGGGAAATATACCTGGGAGAGCAGTTCTCCCTGTAGGCAGCCAGGAGAAGGATGGCCCTAGAACTTCGACAGTCCCTGAAGCTCAGTCAGCAGCTTGTGATGACTCCACAGTTGCAGCAGGCGATCAAGCTGCTGCAACTGTCGCGCCTGGAACTGCAGCAGGCGGTCCGGGAGGAACTCGAGGTGAACCCCGCCCTGGAGGAGGACGGGGAGGGGGCGCCGGAAGAGCAGGGGGCGCCGGAAGAGCAGGGGGAGGTGGATGTGGAGGCTTCCCCCCGGGTGGCGGAGAAGGACGGCTCCGAGTCTGCCGAGACTCCCGCCCGGGAACTGATCGACCGGGTCGACTGGGATTACTACTTCGGGGATGGCGCGACGACGGCCGGGCCTCGAGGGGACCGCGACCGTGAGGAAGAGGACGGGCGCCCCTATTACGAGAACCTTCTCACCCGGAAACCGTCCCTCGCCGAATACCTCGAGATGCAGATCAACCTGTCCACCGCGGACGATGCGGTGAGGGAAATCGCCCCCTACCTGATCGGGAACATCGACGATAACGGGTATCTCAAGGTGTCCGCCGAGGAGACCGCCGAGGCCCTCAGGAAGCCTCTCGAGGAGGTGGAGCGCGCGATTGCCCGGATCCAGACGCTGGACCCGTCCGGCATCGGGGCACGCGATCTGCGGGATTGCCTGATGATCCAGGCCCGGGAGAAGGGAGAGGAGTATGCCCTCCCCCTGAGGATCCTCACCGACCACTTCGATCTGTTCACCCGCGGTGACGTGGCGGGCGTGGCGAGGAGGTTCAAGCTCTCCCGCGAGGTCGTCCGGGAGGCCTTCCAGAAGCTCGTGACCCTGTGGCCGAAGCCCGGCAGGGCGTTTTTGGGAGACGACGTGCACTACATCACGCCGGACGCCTACGTGTTCAAGACGGACGACCAGTGGGTGATCACGCTGAACGAGGATGGGCAGCCGCGCCTCAGGCTTAGTTCGTATTACCGGGATCTGCTCTCCGCCGGGGACAGGCTCGGCAAGGAGGACAAGGAATTCCTGAAGCAGAAAATCAACTCCGCTCTCTGGTTCATCAAGAGCATCCAGCAACGGCAGCGGACCATCTACAAGGTTGTGGAAAGCATCATCAAGCTCCAGCGGGATTTCCTCGATTCCGGGCCGAAGAGCCTCAAGCCCCTCACGCTCCGGGACGTCGCGGAAGACATCTCCATGCACGAGTCGACGGTGTCCCGGGTGACGAGCAACAAGTACGTGTACACCCCCCACGGGATCTTCGAGCTGAAGTTCTTCTTCAATTCCGGCCTGAACCGGGACGGGGGAGAGGAGAATATCGCTTCCAAGTCGGTGAAGGAGAAGATCCGGGAGATCATCAGGAGCGAGGGGGAGGAGAATCCGTTGAGTGACCAGGATCTCGTCCGGACCCTCCGCAACCAGGGGATCCGGATCGCCCGACGCACCGTCACCAAGTACCGCCAGGCGATGGGAGTGCTGCCGTCGTCCAAAAGGAAGAAACTGTTCTAGATGGAAGCGAAGCGCTTCGACCAAAGGAGGAAACCAAGTGACCAACATCTCCGTGACGTTCCGTCATATCAACCCGAGCCAGCCGCTCAAGGACTACGTCTCCGAAAAGCTGGGAAAGATCCAGAAGATTCTGGACGATAGCTTCGAGGCGAACGTAACGCTTTCCGTAGAGAAATACCGGCACATCGCGGAGGTCTTCCTGACTGCCCGGGGGATCACGATCAAGGCGTTCGAATCAACCGACAACCTGTATTCCGCCATCGACCTTGTCTGCGACAAGGTGGAGCGCCAGACGAAGAAGGTTCGGGAGAAGAAAAAAGAGAAGGGTCCGGGCATCACCGCGGAGCCGATGGTTTCCGGTTCCTCCCTCACGATCAGCGAGGGCGAGACCGGTTCCCGCATCGTCCGCCACGACAACTTCATTCCGAAGCCGATGAGCGTGGAGGACGCGACCCACTACCTCGACATCATGAAGGTCGACGTGTTCATGTTCGTCAATCAGGAGACCAACCAACCGAGCGTGGTATTCCGGCTGCAGGACGGGAACATCGGGTTCACGGAGCCCATGGCCCGATGAAGATCCAGGACATCGTTTCCCCGGAGGCGATCGTGGACGATCTCCGGGCGGATTCGAAGGAGGGCGTCCTCCGCGAGCTGTCCGAGGTGATAGCGAATATCGTTCCGAAACTTTCGGCGGACTCCCTGGCTGCCATCCTGATGGAGCGGGAAAGCCTGGGGAGCACGGGTATCGGGGACGGGGTGGCTATCCCGCACGGCAAGGTGGGCGGGATCGAGCACCTGGTCGCCGCGTTCGGCAGGAGTCGCAACGGTGTCCTGTTCCACTCCCTGGATGGCAAGCCGGCACACCTGTTCTTCCTGATCGTGGCGCCGGAGTATTCGGCGGGGATGCATCTGAAGGCGCTTGCACGCATCTCCCGGTTACTCAAGGACGAGCGGTTCCGGCGATCGCTACTCGATGCAAAGGACGCCGACGAACTGCGAAGGATCCTCCGTGAGGAGGACGCCGGCCCGTAAGGGAGCCCGCTCCGGAAATGGAGGCGTCTTAACGTGCCGGTTACGGTAGACCGTTTCCTCAAAATTTGTGCCGGTCCCCTCGGGTTGCGTCTGGCTTCGGGGGCGGAGGGTCTTTCCCGCGAGATCACGGAAAGGAAGGTGCAGAAGACCGGGCTCGGGATTACGGGGGAGGTGGACTCCACCCACCCGGGGAAGATCCAGATCCTGGAGGAAACGGAGATCACCTATTTCCGGAACCAGCCCCACGACCGCCAGGTGCGGATGGCGGACCTCCTTTTTTCCCGTTCGATGCCGTGCGCCATCGCGGGCGCATCCCTCCCCCTCCCCTCCCTGATGGTGGAAACCGCCGGGCGCCGGGGGATTCCCCTGCTCGTCTCGGATCTCGCCACTGCGGATCTCATCCACGAGGTTCTGCGGAATCTCGAGCGGATATTCGCGGAAACCACCACGATCCACGGGGTCCTGATGGAAATCCTGGGCGTGGGGGTGGCGATCCTGGGGAAAAGCGGAATCGGGAAGAGCGAGTGCGCGCTGGATCTCATCCTTCGCGGGCACCGGTTCGTCTCCGACGATGTCATTCACCTGGAGAAACGAGGGGCGGAGACCATCCTGGGGACCGGGGACGACATGACCCGTTACCACATGGAGATTCGCGGTCTGGGAATCATCAACATCCGGGACCTGTTCGGCCCCACGGCGACATTGGACCAGAAAAAGGTGGAAGTGATCATCCGGATCGAAGAATGGGATGCGGAAAAGGAGTACGACCGCCTCGGACTGGACGACCGGCGCACCAACCTCCTCGAGGTGAACCTGCCGACGTACCTCCTCCCCGTCTCCCCCGGCCGCAACCTTGCGACGATCGTGGAGGTGGCGGTCCGAAACCATCTGCTGATGAGGCAGGGGGTTTTCTCTGCCGCGGAACTCATGGAGCGCCAGGCAAAGCGGATGGAGGGGGGGCGGCAGGAATGACGGCGCACCGGAGACCCCGGGCACGCATCGCCGTGGTGACCGGTCTTTCGGGATCGGGAAAGAGCACGGTGACGAAGGTGTTCGAGGATATCGGCTATTTCTGCGTCGACAACCTTCCGCCGGTGCTTCTCCCGAAGATCGTGGACCTGGTCTCCGAAGCCCGGGACGACGCGGCCCGCATCGCGCTTGTGGCCGACGTGCGGGGGCGGGAATTCCTGCACGATTTCGAGAGGGTCATCGAGGAACTGCGGCGGGGGCAGCACGACGTCCACGTTCTTTTCCTCGACGCGGCGGATGACGTTCTCCTTTTCCGGTTCAGCGAGACGAGGAGGAAACACCCGCTTTCGGCGAAGGGGGGAGCAAAGGAGGCGATCCGCAGGGAGCGGGAGATGCTCTCCCCTCTCCGGGAGATGGCCGATACGGTTCTCAACACCTCCCAGTACACGGTCCACCAGCTTCGGGATGCCATCGTCCGGAGATTCCGCGCGAGCGAGGTGTCGGGGCTCCAGGTGGGAATCATCTCCTTCGGATACAAGTACGGGATTCCCCTCGAGGCGGACATGGTGGTGGACGTCCGGTTCCTTCCCAACCCGAACTTCGTCCCCGATCTTAAACACCTGACCGGCCTGGACCCCAAGGTGCGCGATTACGTCATGAAGTACCGGTCCACCAAGGCGTTCTTCGTAAAGCTGACCTCCTTCCTGCGATTCCTCCTTCCCCTTTACACCAAGGAAGGGAAATCCTATTTCACCCTGGGCGTGGGATGCACGGGAGGAAGGCACCGTTCGGTGGTCGTGGCCGAGTCGGTGAAGCGCTCCCTTCCCAAGCCGGTTGCCCCCGTAGTGGTCCATCGCGACATCAGCAGGTCATCTCCTCATGTCAGGAGTCCCCGATGATTGGCATCGTTCTGGTTTCCCATGGTGATCTTGCTACCGAGCTCCTCCGCGCCGCGGAGATCATCGCCGGAAAGATCGAGAACACCGTGACGGTAGACATTTCCCCGAAGATGGGGATGGAGGAGATACACACCGCGGTGGAGGCCGCAATCCGGACGGTCGAATCGGGGAAGGGGGTCCTTCTTCTCATCGACATGTTCGGCGGCACCCCGTCCAATATCGGCCTGTCGTTCCTTGCGACCCATCAGGTGGAGGTGGTGACGGGCGTGAATCTGCCGATGATGGTGAAGCTCCCCGTAGCCCGGCAGACGATGTCCCTGCCCGAGCTGGCGAAGTACCTCCTCGAATACGGCCGGCGCAACATCACGAACCCGGGCGAAATGCTTAAAAAGAAGGTGGAAAAGTAGAAGCGATGTCCCTCGTTCTGGTTCGGGTTGACTGCCGGCTGATCCACGGACAGATCGTGGAGACCTGGGTTCCCCACACGGGGGCCAACTGTCTCCTCGTGGCCAATGACGAACTCGTGGCCAACGAGATTCTCAAGTCGGTCATGGAGATCGCTGTGCCGCCGGGCATCCACGTCGTTTTTTGCCGCGTGGAAGAGGTCCGGGGCGTCCTCTCCGGGATCGATCGGAAGGGGGAGAAGGCGATTCTCCTTTGTGCGACCTTCCGGGACGCCCTGGATATATTCCACCAGGGGGTCCGTTTCTCCACCCTGAACATCGGCAATCTGCATTACGCGGCGGGGAAGGTGGAGATCGCCCCCTCGGTGTATTTCACCCGGGAAGACTTCGAGGCCGTTCATTGCCTGTCCCACCTCGGCGTTGCCGTGACCGTCAAGGCGACTCCGTTCGAAGCCGGCACGTCGCTCGACACGGACAGGTGACGGCGATGTTCTGGAGATTCCTGCTGGCCGCCGCTTTCGGGGGAATATGCTATCTCGACAGGACTGCCGCGTTCCAGGTGATGCTGCACCGGCCCCTCGTCGTAGCCTCGGTGGTAGGGGCGATTTTCGGGAACCTCGCGGCAGGGGCCCAGGTGGGGGCGGTGCTGGAACTCCTCTACATCGTGCGTCTCCCCGTCGGGGCGTCCGTACCGCCCGATGACACGGGCGCCGCGGTGTTCGGGGGGGCGGCGGCGGCGACGGCGTCATCCTCCATCGGGCTCGACCCGGGGAATTTTGCGGCAATTCTTCTGCTCTCCGTACTGTGTGCGGAATCCGGGAAGATTGCAGACCGCTTCGTGCGGCGGATGAACGGAAGGATCGTCCACCTGACCGTCGATCAGCTGGAGAAGGGGGATTCCCTTGCCGTGGAGCACGGCCTGATGGCCGGCGTCACCCTCTTCGGGGTCTTCGGGATGGTCCTCACGCTCCTGTTTTCCGGCCTCGGCGTATCCATGGCAAGGTTTCTCCTCACCCGGTTCGGCCCGGAGAGCCACTTCCAGTTCGCGGCCATGCTCCCCGCGATCCCCCTTCTCGGGGCGGCGTCGGTTTTTTCCTGCAGCAGGACGGACAAGACCTCGCCCGTGTTCTACCTGACGATGGGGTGTGTCTTCGCCGCGATGTTCTTTTTCCGGTGGCTGGTCTGATGGGCGGAATTCCGTTGCGCGTGCGCAGGAAGGTCTGGTTGCGCCAGTTTTTCCTGCAGGGCTGCTGGAACTACGAGGGCATGCAGAACCTGGGATTCGCCTACAGTATCCTGCCTGCGCTCCGCGACCGCTATGAAGGACAACCGGAAGAGTTGTCCCGGGCGCTGAAGCGTCACCTCGAGTATTTCAACACCCACCCGGCAATGGCGACGGTGATCCTGGGAGCGGCAATCCGGCTTGAAGAGAGCGTTGCGGAGGGGAAGGCGGACCCGCGGGCGATCGGGACGTTCAAGGTGGGACTGATGGGTTCCCTCGGGGCGATCGGGGACTCGTATTTCTGGGGCGCACTGAAGCCGATGGCCTCCGCGGCGGGAGCGATCATGGCCTTCGTCCACCCCCTCCTGGGAATCGTGACGCTTTTGGCCCTCTACAATATTTCCCACCTCGCGCTGCGTTTCCAGGGATTCGCGGCCGGGATGGGAGGCGAGGAGAGCGCGGTCCGGTTCCTGAAGGAAGCAGGGATCAGCGGGAGGACGGAGGACAGGAAGATGATCGCCGCCATTCTGAGCGGAGCATATGCGGGCGTGGTGAGCAGCCAGGCGGCGACCATGTTCGGCGGGGCGTGGCCGGAGCTGGGGGTCTTTCTCATTGCCGCGTTTGCCGTCCACCTGTTCACGGTTCTTTTCCGGAAGGCGGTGTCGCCTTCGGAAGTGCTCTTTCTGCTTCTTATCATGGGGGCGCTGGTCCTGTGGCAATGAAATCGGCGGGAGACGGGAAGGACGAAATGGGTCTGGAATCACGGAAGGTGGAACGCCGGTTCGAGATCGTGAACAAGCTGGGACTGCACGCCCGTGCCGCCGCGAAGCTCGTGCGCCTCGCCAACCGTTATTCCTCGGAGATTCGGTTGGAAAGGGAAGGGGTGGAGGTGAACGGCAAGAGCATCATGGGCGTTTTGATGCTTGCGGCCCACAAGGATTCCTTGATATCGGTGTGTGCCGAAGGGCCGGACGCCCACGAGGCCGTTGACGCGATCGGGGGATTGATCGCGGAAAAATTCGAGGAGAAGGAGTAGGGGTTGACTGACGGAGTGCGATCCCGGATGAAGGTGTTGCACGGCATTCCGGCCTCTCCCGGAGTCGCCATAGGCAAGGTGTTCTTCGTCAACCGTGCACTCCCGCGGTCCGTCCTCTCGACGGTATCGAAGGACAAGGCCGAGGAGGAGGTCGCCGGGTTCTTGCGCGCCGTGGCGCGATCCAAGGAGGAGATTCAATCGATTCGGGAGAGCCTCAAGGATCAGTCCACGGACCATTATCAGATTCTCTCGGTCCACCTGGCCCTCCTCGAGGACTCCATGCTGATCGACCAGACGATCCGCCTCATCCGCGAGAACCGGTTCAAGGCGGATTGGGCGTTCAACAAGGTGCTCCAGAACCTGCTCGAGACGTTCCACCGGATCGAGGACAAGTATCTGCGGGAGCGGGGCCACGATCTGCGGCAGATCGGCCACCGGGTTCTCGAGAACCTGGCCGGCCGCCCCGTGGAGTCGGTAGCTTCCATCCGGGAGCCGGTGATCGTGGTCGCGCATGATCTCTCTCCCGCCGACACCGCGCAGATATTGAACAGCCCCGTCCTGGGGTTCGCGACCGACGTGGGAAGCAAAACCTCGCACACCGCGATCACGGCACGTTCCCTCGGCATCCCCGCCGTGGTCGGGCTGGAGCACGCAACGCGGGAATTCACGGAGAACGAGGAAGCCATCGTAGACGGGGAGGAGGGGGTCGTGGTCCTCCGGCCCACCGCTGAGGCGGTGCGGGAATATACGGAGAAGAAGAAGGCGTATACCCTTCGCATCCGGGACCTCGCGAAGTTTGCCAAACTTCCCGCCGTCACGCGGGACGGGAAGACGCTCAAACTCCATGCGAACATGGAATTTCCCGAGGAGGCCGAGGTGTCCCTCCGAAGCGGCGCGGACGGAGTAGGGCTGTACCGCACCGAATTCCTGTATCTCAACCGGAGGGATCTGCCCTCGGAGGAGGAGCACTTCCAGACGTACCGTCGCGTCGCCGAGAAGTTCGCGCGTCAGCCCGTCACCATCCGTACCATCGACCTGGGGGGGGACAAGTTCGCTTCGCAGCTCGAGCTCGCCGAGGAGATGAACCCCGCGATGGGACTGCGGGCGATCCGGTTCTGCCTCCGGGAGAGGGACATATTCAAGCAGCAGATACGGGCCATTCTGCGCGCCTCTTCGTACGGCGATGTCAACATCATGTTTCCCATGATCTCCGGGGTGGGGGAGTTGCGCGAAGCCCTCGAGGTCGTCGAGGAGGCCAAGGCGGAGCTGAAGAAAAGACGCATTTCGTTCAACCGCAAGATGCGCGCCGGAATCATGGTGGAGATCCCGTCGGCGGCGATCGTCGCAGACCTGCTTGCGAGGGAGGTGGACTTTTTCAGCATCGGGACGAACGACCTCATCCAGTACGCATTGGCGATCGACCGGGTGAACGAACACGTCTCGTACCTCTACGAGCCGTTGCACCCGGCGATCCTGCGGCTGATCCGCCGGGTCGTCGATGCGGGGCATGACGCGGGAATCCCGGTGGCCATGTGCGGAGAGATGGCGGGCGAGCCCCTCTATTCGTACGTCCTTCTCGGCCTGGGGATTGACGAGTGGAGCATGAATGCGACGTCCATCCCGCGCGTGAAACGGATCCTCCGGAAATCGGCAGCGTACGAGGCGCGGGATTTCGTGGGAGAGCTGCTTGCCCATGCCACGGCGTCCGATATTGCGGAAATTCTGATGAAGAAGCTGGAAACCCTGTTCCCGGATGAACGATTCTGACGTATAATTCGGAAGTTTACCAAAATTCCCTCTGGAGGAGTCCTTCAGTATGAATGAATTTATCTTCACCTCGGAGTCCGTGACGGGCGGGCACCCCGACAAGGTTGCGGACCAGGTTTCCGACGCAATACTCGACGAGATCATCCGGAAGGATCGCCGGGCAAGGGTTGCCTGTGAGACGATGGTGACGACCGGGCTCGTCATCGTGGCCGGGGAGATCACCACGACCGCCCTGATCGACATCCCCGCGCTGGTGCGCAGGACGATCACCGACATCGGGTACACGGAGAACGCCAAGGGATTCGACGCGAACAACTGCGCCGTCGTGATGGCGGTCGACCGGCAGTCTCCCGACATCGCCCGGGGAGTCGACCGGGGTTCGGCGGAGAGGCAGGGGGCCGGCGACCAGGGGATGATGTTCGGGTACGCCTGCGACGAAACGAAAGAGTTGATGCCGATGCCGATCGCCTTTGCCCACCGGTTGTGCGGCCGGTTGACCGAGGCGCGGGAGAAGAAGGTGCTTCCATGGCTCCGGCCCGACGGGAAGAGCCAGGTGACCGTCCGGTATGCCGATGGCGTGCCGCGCGAGGTAACTGCCGTCGTATGCTCGGCGCATCACGCGGAGAACGTGAAGAGGAAAACGCTTGAGGAGGGAATCATCGAGGAGGTCATCCGGAAAGTCATCCCGGCGGACCTGCTTTCCCGCAAGGTGAAATTCTTCATCAATCCCACCGGGAGGTTCGTTGTCGGCGGACCCCATGGCGACACGGGGTTGACGGGACGGAAGATCATCGTCGACACGTACGGCGGGTACAGCCGCCACGGCGGCGGGGCTTTCTCCGGGAAGGATCCCTCCAAGGTCGACAGGAGCGCCGCGTACATGGCCAGGTACGTCGCGAAGAATGTTGTCGCTTCGGGGTTGGCGTCGAAATGCGAGCTCCAGCTCGCCTACGCCATCGGGGTGGCGGAGCCGGTGTCCGTTATGGTGGACACCTTCGGCACGGGCGTCGTTTCGCCGGAGAGGATCGAGCGGGCGGTGCGGAAAATGTTCGATCTGCGGCCTGCCAGGATCATCCGGAATCTCGACCTCCTCAGGCCGATCTACCGGAAAACGGCGGCCCTGGGGCACTTCGGACGGGAGATCCCGGAATTCACGTGGGAGAAAACCGACAAGGCGAAGGCGCTGCGCGATTCCACGGGCCTCTGAACATATTTTTAGAGAGAGTAGGAAAGGGGGATACGACCATGACCCGCGGGAAAGGATTTGACGTCAGGGATATACGCCTCGCGCGGGCGGGGCGCGACCGCATCGAATGGGCGAAGAAGGAGATGCCCGTTCTCCGCTTCATCGGGGAGCGGTTCGCAAAGAAGAAGCCCCTCAAGGGATTGCGGATCTCCGCCTGTCTTCACGTGACCACCGAAACGGCGGCCCTCATGCAGGTGCTGGCGGCGGGCGGCGCGAAGGTTGTGCTGTGTGCGTCCAACCCTCTTTCCACGCAGGATGATGCCGCCGCCTCGCTCGTGAAGAACGACGGAATATCCGTCTATGCCATCAAGGGAGAGAACCGGAAAACCTATTACAGCCACATTCTCCAGGCATTGTCCGTCAAGCCCCACGTGACGATGGACGACGGGGCCGACCTGGTATCCGTAATCCACACGAATCGGAAAGAGGTTCTGAAGAGCGTTGTGGGGGGCACCGAAGAGACGACCACCGGAGTCATCCGCCTTCGCGCCATGGCGAAAAAGGGGGTGCTGCGCTATCCCATCGTGGCGGTTAACGAGGCGAAGACCAAGCACTTCTTCGACAACCGGTACGGGACGGGCCAGTCAACGATCGACGGCATCCTCCGGGCGACCAACAGGCTGCTGTCGGGATCCTGCTTTGTGGTTGCGGGATACGGGTGGTGCGGGCGCGGGCTTGCGATGCGCGCCCGGGGGATGGGGGCACGCGTCCTCATCACCGAGGTGGACCCGCTCCCCGCACTCGAGGCGATCATGGACGGCTTCGAGGTGGCTCCGATGAGCGTAGCGGCCGCGAAGGGGGACATCTTCTGCACGCTCACGGGGAACACCCACGTTCTGCGAGGGGAGCATTTCCGGAAGATGAAGGATGGGGCGATCGTATGTAATTCCGGACATTTCAACGTCGAGATCGACATCCCCGCCCTTGCGAAATTGGCCAGGTCGGTCCGCACCGTACGTCCCTTCGTCGAGGAGTACCGGATGCGCAACGGGAGGGCGATTCACCTTCTGGCGGAAGGACGACTCATCAACCTGTCCTCCGCGGAAGGCCACCCGTCGACCGTAATGGACATGAGCTTTGCGAACCAGGCTCTCGGTGTGGAGTTCCTCATCAGGAAGAAGGAAACCCTCGATAACGTGGTCTACCCGGTACCCGATTCGATCGACCGGGAAATCGCGAGGCTCAAGCTCGCGGCTATCGGCATGAAGATCGACACCCTTACCCCGGAACAGAAAAAGTACCTCGCCTCGTGGGAGATGGGGACGTAGAAACACCCGCCCCCCGGGGAGAGGGAAAATCTTCCCCGGGGGTGATTCCCTGACTCTCCCCGCGCATCTAATAGATGGCCGGAAGAGAGGAGATTCCCCTCCTTGAAGAGAGCAGGGGCTTTTGTTCGCTCCTGTCGTTCTTCCGGCCTTTGCTCCCCCCCCGAAATGAAGCGGCCTACCGCACCGTGCTCCGGAACAGAAAGGCTCCCGCGGAGGCGATCAACAGGCCCGGGAGCCAGGCGGCCAGGAGAGGCGGGAGAAGCCCTTTTTTCCCCAGGGAGAGGGACGTCGAAAGCAGGATCCAGCAGACGAAACCGATAAACAGTCCCGCCCCGATGCTTCTCCATACCCCCCCCGACCGGGGGGACCGGAGAGCGAAGGGGATGGCGACCAGGCTGACGATCAGATTCAGCAGCGGGTAGGAAAGCTTGGCGTGCAGGTCCACCTCGTAATGGCGCACGTCGTACCCGCGGGCGATGGAGTCGCGGATATAGTCCGAAAGACGTGCGTAGGTCATCTCCTCCGGCGGCGTTTCCCCCTCCAGGAACGCCAGGAGAGTCTCCGGGAAGGAGAACTCCCTCTCGGTGAAGGGCGCAGCCACGAGATCTCCGGGAAATCGCCGCTCCGTGCCCTGGCGAAGCACCCATTTCCCGTCCGAAAGGAACGTGGCCGATCGGGCGTCGATGCGCCGTACGAGCCGGAAATCCTCATCCGCCTCCAGGTACTGGAATCCGGAAAGTTCCTGCTTCCCGGGATGGATCACCTGGGCGGAGAGAATTCCGTTCTCCCCGCGAATCCAGTACCGGTTCAGCGAAAACTGGGCTTCTACCTTCCCGGGCGTCAATGCGAACTGCACGATTTTCCTTGCCTTGCGGTTCGTCCACGGTGCGAGGGTTTCGGAAACTGCCAGGGACAGGAAGGTAAAGACCAGGCACCCCGCGAGAATCGGTGCGCAGGCCCTCCAGATGCTGATCCCGCCGGAGAAGAGGGCGGTGAACTCGTTTGCCCTGGCCCGCAGGGAGACGGTGATCAGAACCGCAAGAAGAACCGCCACCGGGGATGTCAGGAGGAAGATGTTCGGCATGCTGTACAGGTAATACAGGAACACCTCGCCTGCGGAGGTCTTGTGTTTCAGGAATTTTTCCGCCCGCTCGAAGAAATCGATCACCACGAAAAGGAGCAGGAATCCGGTCGTGCCCACCGCGGCCATCTTCGAGAACTCCCGGAGGAGGTAGCGGCTGACAATCGTCATCTTTTCCCCTCGAGCCGCCGGAACATGTCGGGCAGGATGATCAGTCGGGTTTCGGATCGACGGAGAAGCCAGATCGCCGCGGCGAGTCCTGCCGCGGTGGGGAACCACAGGAGCGCCGTCATGAGCGTTGGGAAGGATTCCTCGAGAGCTCCCGCGGCGGCAAGAAAAAAGTAGAAGAAGAGAATGAGGACGAGGGTAAGCGCGAGCGCGGAGGATTTCCCGCGGGCACGCTGGGAGTGACCAAGCGGTATCGCAAGCAGCCCGAACGCCAGGCAGGAGGCGGCAAGCGAGAGGCGTCTGTGAAAGTGGTACCGGTACGTCGCCGCGGGTCCTGTTCCCCCCGTTTCGGAGATTTTCCGCGCCAGTTCCGGCAGGGTGAGGTTCCAGGGAGAGTCCGGGTTGCCGGCTGCAACGCTTACCCGGGGGAGGCGGAACTCCATCTCCCGGAACGAGGCCATCCGGTACGCTTCCGCTTTCCGGTCATAGTTGTGGATGGTGCCGTCGAAAAGGAGAATCCCGGCGGACTTGGTGATGTTTTCCGGAAGGAAACGCCCATCCTTCGCGAAGACAAGCAGGGGGTCCTGTCCTTCCACGCGCTGGGAGAGAAAGACCCCGGTCATCCCGGTGCCTTCGGGTGACACCCGATCGGGGAACAGGAGAACGCCGGGGGCTACTTCCCGGAATACGTGTTCTTCGACCCCTGTGCCGGCCCGAATGGAGACGATGCGGGAAATCGACTCCGTGAGAATCCGTTGCCCCCAGGGGATTCCGGACCACCCGATGGTGAGGGTCAACAGGAACGTCCCCAGGCTGAGCAGGAGAACCGGGGGAAGGAGGCCGCGCATCCCCACCCCCGCGGTGCGGAGGGCGGTCGTTTCCGAGTCTGCCCCGAGACGTCCGAGG
>Ga0209536_100010409_pt1 | contig 13724 bp, 13 predicted proteins | sample DeeMarSeWOR28_12_FD_187461 | JGI IMG/M metagenome (GOLD analysis project Ga0209536, IMG submission 187461) | Marine sediment microbial communities from White Oak River estuary, North Carolina - WOR-2-8_12 (SPAdes) (version 2) | ecosystem: Environmental > Aquatic > Marine > Intertidal zone >...
CAGCTCAGATCGTAACCAATGATCCTTTTTGTTATGTTCGATCGCATAATATTCCAGCATCTGAGTGGAATCTGTCTTTCCGAACAAGTCCTCCAAGGTATATACACCGAATAAGTCAATTGCTCAGTTTTGATAAGAAGCCCTCAACATCCGTGATAAACTCCAGGGTCCCTCTTTCGATCTGTCTGGTTAGAGAATCTAAATCGCCAAAATCTGGATTGTTTACTAAAATGTGATCAATTACATAATCTACGCGTTTTGGAGTTGACGTCAGGTGGTACTTATTCCAATCGCTTTCTTTTAACAATTTCCAATACTCCGACTGGACAGTTCTATTGGACCCTGATAACCAGACCTCAAATCTAAATGTGTCATGAACAAAAACTATCGCAATTTTCAACCTTCGACGCTTTACCGATTCAGGGAATAAAGAGAAATATGTCATATCCATATATCCGTAATAGATACTGCCAGATACGGAATATTGGGGATATTTATTCTTAAAGTGTGCCCTTAAGTCTCTAAAGTATTCCATCAATCCTCGATATGCATCTTGGATGGCACCTATCGTGAGCTGTTGTTTGTATTCATTCATTGATTCGGAAAATGATCCCATTATTTGCTCCATTTATTCCCGTATCTTTCTTAGGTAGTTTGAATTGCAGCCTAACGATTCGCTAACCTGCCGCTGCGGTACGAAGCCGATAGTCCAATTGCCCCAACTGAAACGCTCAAAATCGCGCCGCTTCCCTGCGCTGTCTTACCGCGATCACGGTTGATGCTGGGTTAGGCGGCATCTTTACCAATTCAAAAGTAAGCTCAGATCAAAAGCCTACAATGTGCCGTTTTTTCTGAGTCTTTGTATAATCTCATCCAACTCATTTTTGGTCAGCAATTTGTCAAAATCACTCCCAGGACTGTACCTGGCTGCTTCATACACAACCTCTTGTAACTCTGGCGGATAGGGTGATTTCATCTCTATGACCGCTTCCAAACCAACTATGACATGCTTGGCAACTTCATCTATGCTTTTCTGTAACGTGCCTAACTCCGCTTTCAGCATTTCCTGCAACGGGGCGCTGTCGCCCAGCCCCTGGCACTCCGCGGCAAATAAACCAGCCCAAATCTCAAAAGAGTTGAGCTGGATCTCTACCGTCCTGGGCCAATTCTTGACCATCAAATTGTAAGGTTCACACAAGTCTGCGAAAGACACGCGACGAAAGTCAGTGCGCAGGATAACCGTTGGCTTTCCGAGAGACTTGGCCATCTCAAATTCCACCACTGTCCCTGAATCCAACTCCAGTCCGTCAAAACGCACCAGAATTATATCGGCCTTCACAACCTCCAAAAGATCGGTGTTTCTAATATAAGTTTCTACGTCAGGCCTATGCAATTCCTGCAATTCTCTGGATTGCGGTAGGAACAGTTGAAATTGCCCATTAGATAATCGCCAAACAGCTTCTTTGATTAAGATATTCGTGGATAACTCATCCTGTGTAAAGAGCCCTCCCGCAGAATAGATCTTGTAGGGACCAGCAGCGTTAGTCGTTCCCAGATTTGGATTAACTGCTTCGTTCCTAGTCATTTCATTCTCTCCTTATTTCGATTTTACAGATCCTTGCAACTCTGACTTAGCCGCCTAAGGTTTTGTTCACCGGATCGGCGGTTTATGCATCTCGACTTGCATCGCTTCCCTTTGTTCTTAAAAAATCGCGCTGTTTTGCTCTCGGCGCAGCCGAGTCTGGTGCAACTGGGGTTGGGCGGCGATACAAGATCAAGAAGGAATATTATTTTCTAAACCACACCATTCCCAACTCATCTCCCACAAGCGTCTTGCTTTTTCTTCATCGTAAGATTCAGCACTAGAGCGCTTCTCTTTACCATCAACAATAAATTTACCACCAATGCCTTCAAGTTCAGGTGCCGTCGATGCGAACACATACGATGATGAAGCCTCCTCTAATGAACGAGCAAAAGGCATACGCGACATGATTTGTGCATAAAAGAATCTCGAAATTGGCGATTTCCTGCGTGCTGCAATAGCCGCTGGGACAAACCCTGGACATACTGCATTTGATGTAACACCAGTCCCAGCGAGGCGACGTTGCAATTCATATGCAAACCACAGATTTGCCAATTTTGAATTTCTATAAAAAATTTGGGGATGGTAATATTTTTCTCCCTTTAGATTATCGTAATCGAAATCTGGGGCTGGTCCACCAGCATGATCTGGATTGTGCAACTCTGATGATACTGTAATCACACGTGCTGGAGCAGATCGTTTCAAGTCTTCAAGTAACAAATTTGTGAACAAAAAATGCCCTAAATGATTTGTGCCGAAGGTTAACTCAAATCCGTCGGCTGTAAAACTGGCTTGCTCTCCTGGCACTGATCCTCCAGCATTGTTGATCAAAATATGTAACGGATAGCCCTTAGACTGAAATGCAGCTACGCACTGGCGTATTGATGTGAACGAAGCCAGATCGAGTGGAATTGACTCAACGCGCGCGTTCGGAGTGTTAGCCTGAATGCGTTCAATAGCCTGCATACTGGTTTTTTGATTGCGAGACGCCAGAATAACAACAAAGCCTATCTTTGCCAGCTTGCTGACAGTAGCAAAGCCAATACCACCATTACCCCCCGTGATCATTGCCACGCGCTGCGAATTTATTGTCATGAATTATCCTTGAAATTAATTCTCATTATCAGCCGCCCAACAATTGATTGGGATGCCTTAGACACACTAGAGCTTATGGGTTACCAGCCGCCTAGTTTAATTAGGTTGCCTAAGGTTAAAAATAGGCTAAATAGTGAGAAAAGTGTAGCATAAAAAAAGCATGGGAAGTTGACCTACGGCACAAAAACCAAAGAATCTTCTCGACCAGGTTCGCGACGCTGTCCGCCTCAAGCTTTATGCCTATCGAACGGAATAAACTTACGTAGATTGGGTTAGGCGTTATATCCTCTTTCATAACAAAACCCATCCCAAATATATGGGAGAAAATGAAGTTCAAGAATTTCTTACCTATCTCGCCTCCGAAAGGAAAGTATCCACATCCACACAGAATCAAGCGCTCAGCGCCTTGATTTTCCTTTATCGCCATGTCCTACATAAAGAACTCGACCTGCCAACCCGACTAATCACTGCCAAGCGTTCAACCCATCTTCCTGCCGTATTGACGCCAACAGAAGTGCGCAAGGTTCTTCAGTATGTTGGAGATACTGCTGGCCTGATTGCCAGGCTGCTTTTTGGCAGTGGTATGCGGTTACAAGAATGCTTGCGATTACAGGTGAAAGATATTGACTTTGGCAATCATTGTATTATCGTGCGATCGGCAAAAGGTGCGAATGATCGCAGCACATTGTTGCCAGAAACGCTGATTGAACCACTTCAGTATCAGCTAAAAACTATCCAACTTATCCATCAAAAAGATCTAAAAGAAGGCTGTGGTGAGACTCTCTTACCCTTTGCCTTGAGCAAAAAATATCCCAATGCGGGCAAGGAATGGGTTTGGCAGTATGTCTTTCCTGCTTCTCAACGGTCCATCGATCCGGAATCGGGTGTGGTGAGACGCCATCATTACCATCCCAGCGCAGTGCAAAAGGCTGTCCGGCGTGCTGCTCAAAAAGCGGGTTTAGACAAAAGAGTTACACCACACGCTTTCAGGCACTCCTTCGCGACCCACTTGCTCGAAGCTGGCTGTGATATCCGCATAGTTCAGGAACTCCTCGGCCACAATATCAAGACAACTATGATTTATGCGCATGTCCTCAATCGAGGTCCTAAAGCTGTTCGCAGTCCACTAGACAGCATAAATTAGTATTCTTACCTGTAAGCATTTGATTTATTTAGATCCAAAATCTTCTTCGTTTATTCAGCCCAAATTCTGGAATCAGTGAGAATAGGACTTCATTCATCGATTAAGAGAGTTCAGGTGTACTTTTCTACAGCCTGATTCATGGTGGAGTCCAAAGAAATTGATCAAGCTCTAACAAGTTAGGTAGAGAGTTGTCCTGATTCGCGTGAATTGATATTTCCCCAGGCTTTTCCGAGAATTGAAACAGGGTGCTAAAATAAGGTGTGTTATTTCAATTCAGGTTCAAGCTTTCAAGAACAAAGAAGGAAGTAGATGGCTGATAACACAAATCTCATTCGCATAAGTGGCTGGTCCGGATTGGCGTTGGTGTTGATATTGTTCCTGGTGGTTCTGTTCCTGCCGGGCACAGCCGTTGGAGGTTGGCTGGCAATCTTGTCCATACTGTTAATTGTGCCGTTTTCATCGGCGTGTTCTTCATCTTACGCGACTCTGGCAATGAAGTTCTATTCCCTACCGCGTTTGAATTAATTGGTGTTGTGTTCCTGGTATTAGCCTATTTAGTCACTGCTGAGTTCCTATATTGGTATGAGGGAAGAATAGCCGCAGCCTCTGCTGTCGATAAACAAATTCTTGAAGCCGGCTGGGCGGTACGAGGTCAGCTCATTGATGAATTGTGGTTCAATGTTGGTTCGTGGTTGACGATGTCGTTATCACTTTTCTTGTATGCCATTTTTGGATGGCGCTCAAATAACGTACCGCGCTGGATTCACATTGTCGGTTTGAACCCTATCGTGACTGGCTTTGGCTAGCTTAACCCTTGGCCTATCCCGGTGAAACTTGGTCTTATACGGCATTTACCTAGCTTCCTCACGCTTGCTGTCTAGTCAATAGGGATGGGAATTGTGATGGTTCGTTTTCGCGAAATCAGTAACGAAATTCAAGATTTAATCTGTTCAGCTTTCTCATCTTCGCTGAAGCAGACTTTAATTTAGTGCCACTTTGTGAAGAGATCGACCTGTTTGAATAATCAGAGCGGAAGATGACGCAGCAAACGAAACTGCTTAGCTTGCAGCAGCTAAGTACCTTTAATTTTTGGTTTCACCCCTGAGAACTTCTTGATGGAAACGCATGTTGTCACTGGTGCATATGGGTATTCCGGCAAGTATATTGCGACCCGCTTGCTAGCGCAGGGAAAGCAAGTACATACCCTGACCAATTCCACATATCGTGCCAACCCCTTTGGCGACCGGATAACCGCTTCTTCCTATCACTTCGCCGATCCACAGAAGCTTGTCGCCTTCCTGGAGGGCACATCAGTCCTCTACAATACTTATTGGGTGCGGTTCGATCATCGCGATTTCACTTATCGCACAGCGGTGGAAAACACGATCAGCCTGTTCGCGGCAGCCAAGAAGGCTGGGGTTCGCCGCATCGTTCATATCAGCATCACCAACCCGTCCCTGGATTCTGAACTCGAGTATTTCAGTGGCAAGGCGCAGCTGGAGCAGGAGCTGATGAACTCTGGGATATCGTATGCTATCCTCAGGCCAACCGTGTTGTTTGGAGAAGAAGACATCCTGATCAACAACATCGCCTGGGTTCTGCGCCGGATGCCAATATTTGGTGTTTTCGGTGATGGGAACTATCGCTTGCAGCCGATTTACGTGGGTGACCTGGCGAAAATTGCTGTCCAGGAGGGGCGCGGGGAAGACAAGGTGATCATCGATGCAATTGGACCGGAGACCTTCACTTTCCGGGAACTGGTGGGGGAAATTGCGGATATCATCGGGGTGCGTAGAGCGATCATCTCTGTTCCCCCCGAACTTGGCTACCTGGTTGGCTCCCTGCTGGGAAAATTCGTCGGTGATGTTTTCCTGACGCGGGAAGAAATCGCTGGTTTGATGCAGAACCTGCTCTATACAACCTCGCCGCCGGTGGGTGAGACCCGCCTTACTCTATGGGCAGGTGAGCATGCAGATACATTGGGTCTCAGGTACTCCAGTGAATTAGCTAGGCGGCGGAATCGAAAATTGGATTACAAAAACCTGTGATGCACGCGTAAAACCTCCTCTCAGCGCCTTCGTTGAGGATGCCAAAACTCGACCTGTGTTTGAACTACGAAAGATTTCTGATCAAGTACTCAAAAGTTGAAGCTATTGGGCAGACAGTACTTGGCAATTACTTAGGAAATCTGATCAGGATTATTGAGCCTTCGCCTGGATAATGCTCTTGTTCATTGATTGAGCATAACGTTACTGCGCTGCTCAAATCTGTGGGGGAAAATTTAGGGCACGCGCACCCCGCCGACGATCGCCGCGGCTCCAATCAGCGAGATCACGATCCACAATAAAAATAAGAGCCAGCTGACTCTCCTGCGCGTTCGGTCCTGGCGAATGTAATCATTTAGCACTTGACGTAATCCATTGACGCCGTGTGCAAAAGCAAATGATAGCAGCAGAAAATCATATACCCGCCAGCCGAGCGAAGCCCAGCGCATGGCCACATAATCTAAATCGATGCTGTGCACCCCCACCAGGACATCCTGGATCAGGACATGACCCCAGGCCAGGGGAATAAGCAGCAGCGCGCTGTAGCGCATCCACTTCCAGGCCCAGCTTTCATAACCCCCTTGGGGAGACACCTGGTTGGTTCGCATCTGTTCGGTTTGTGTCGTCATCTATCTCTCCTTCCTTGCTACAGTCCAAAATTGTGGACCAACAGGCTGCGACCCATTAAATAAGCTGCCGGGAGCCATAGGATTACGGCGAGCGCTAAGCTCCATTGAGCAGTTATACGCTGGGTTTCTATATTCCACCGATCTGGAGCAAACAGGTCGAAGATCGCGATGCGGACGCCATTTACCCCGTGGTAGATTATGCAGAACACGAGGATGATCTCACCTATCATAAAAGGCGTGCTGCGGTAAATGTCGATGGCGTGATCGTAAAGGGAGGGGAAGAAGTAAACTGTGGCGGTGTCTACAATATGGATGGCCAGGAAAAGAAGCGTACCCAACCCGGCCAGGCGGTGCAGAATAAAACTGAGCTGACCCTCGCGCCCCCGATAGCGAGCCATCCCCGAGATGTTTAATTTTAGAGATTCCATCCCTACCTCCGCGTTGTACTGGTATGATTTTGCTTAATCATACCAAATATATTCAAAGTTTAAAAGATAATCGTAAACTGGCATTTCATTATTGTATAGGATTTGACGTATCCCAGCATCAAGGATCCTCTTGCGTCATGCTCTGGATCGACAGCAAGATCTTTTGTGGGTAAAATCATCTTTTGAAATATTTAGCCTGCGAGAATTTTGAGCACCTCGGAGGTCTAATCTGGATAAGATCAAACTCATTTAAGGTGAATTTGGGTGGCTACGACCTAAATATTGAATGACACCATCACAACACGATATCAATGCCTGCGTTTCTTATTGAATCGGGTAAGTGATGATATTAATCAAACCGTATGCCAGGATCGCCAGAGCGAAAATAATGATCACCCAACGCGCGGTCATGGATCTGAACCGCGAGACGAGACCGCCTAAGAAGAGCACTGAGGCCAGGATAACTGTATTTAGGATATAGTCGTCGCTGGTTTGATTGGCCTCTGATCCTGCGGCGAACATCTCCTCCGCTTCTGTTTCCAATCTGGCGGCATCTTCAGCCTGGCTGATCCGGTATTCCGGCATGCTGAATGGCGTGTCAGGCGCCTCGGGATTGTTTCTTGGGTTGGTCGCCAGCCAGGCTTCAAAAGCGATTTTGAAATCGTCCCGGAAGCGCTCCTGGTAGAATGTTGCCAGTTCCTGGTTATCCGTCGCGAAAGCGTTGATCCAGTTGGCGAACAAGCCAATGTCTACTTGACCGATTTGTCCAGCTTGAGTTGAGGACCGCGTAGATTCGGTGCGTAGAGCGCCTGCCTGGCTATAGCTGGTCGATTGCACGCCTCCCCAACGGGCGGCCTGGTAGCCGCTCCAGGCTGTAGCGATCGTGGCGAGCGCCAGGACGATGGTGGCGATGACTTCAGCAACCGGTTCCCAGCGATCCCACCTGGTTGGAAGATCGATGTATGGTGTGGTCGCTGCTGTGGTTTCTTCCTGCTTGGTTGAGGTTTCTCCTTTGTCTGTCATAGTGCTAGTCTCCGAGGATTCTAATTTGGATCGAATTACTAATTTAACAGGTAAATCAATCATCCATGTGCTGGATGACCGCCTCCCCGAATTCTGAGGTCTTTAGCTTCTTGGCATCCTCCATCAGGCGGTGAAAATCATAAGTGACCGTCTTGGCTGCGATGGCCCCCTCCATGCCTTTGACGATCAGATCGGCCGCTTCACCCCAGCCCATATATCTGAACATCATCTCCCCGGAAAGGATCACGGAACCGGGATTGACCACATCCTTATCGGCGTATTTGGGCGCAGTGCCGTGGGTGGCTTCGAAAATGGCATGCCCGCTGGTGTAGTTGATATTTCCACCCGGGGCAATGCCGATCCCGCCCACCTGGGCAGCTAGTGCATCGGAGAGATAATCTCCGTTCAGGTTCATCGTGGCGATCACATCGAATTCACGCGCCCTGGTGATGGTCTGCTGGAAGACGATATCGGCGATGGCATCTTTGATCAGTAGCTTGCCTGCTTTTAGGGCTTGCTCCTGCTCCTGGTTAGCGACATCTTCTCCTTCGGTCTCAACCGTACGGTCCCACTGGCTCCAGGTGTAGACCTGATCGCCAAACTCATTCTCCGCCAGTTCGTAGCCCCAATTGCGGAAGGAGCCCTCCGTATATTTCATGATGTTGCCCTTATGGACCAGGGTCACGCTGCGGCGATTATTATCGAGCGCATAGCGGATCGCGGCGCGAACGAGTCGGTAGCTGCCCTCCTGGGATACCGGTTTCACGCCGAATCCAGAAGTATCGGGGAAGCGGATTTTGTTGAATTCATCAGGGAAATTCGCTTTCAATATGGTTTTGAATTTCTCATCGTCTGCTGAGCCGTGTTCGAACTCAATACCGGTGTAGATATCTTCTGTGTTCTCCCGGAATACAACCATATCGACATATTCCGGGTGCTTGACCGGCGAGGGGACTCCAGGATAGTAGCGTACTGGTCGCAGACAAACATACAGGTCAAGCGCTTTGCGCAGGGCGACATTGAGCGAGCGGATTCCACCGCCTACTGGAGTGGTCAAGGGACCCTTGATACCCACCAGGTATTCGCGGAAGGTCTCGATAGTCTCCTCAGGCAACCAAGAACCGAATTTGTTGAACGCTTTTTCTCCTGCGTACACTTCAACCCAGGCGATCTCCCGTTTTCCTTGATATGCTTTTGCCACGGCGGCATCGAAAACCCGTTTTGAGGCCCGCCAGATATCCGGTCCAGTGCCGTCCCCTTCGACAAACGGAATGATCGCATTCTCCGGTACCTGAAGTTTCCCATCCTTGATGCTGATCTTCTCACCCCCTGCGGGGACATTTATAGTGCTCTTCATTAACCCTCTACTCCTTTTTAGTATAAATTCTCAGAGAGGGATTATAGCATGCCGGGCAGAAGCTTCAAAGTGTCGTCTTGATTTCGTTTGGTTATCTGCGCGTGCGGCGGTCGCAGTATTAAAATCATCAAATGATGTATTTAGATAGCTCTCGTGTATCGTTTTTATGCAGTACTTTGTTCCCTTGTCCAGATCATAGATTAGTGTACAATGGAGAAATAATTCACATATCAAAGGTGGCTTTGAATGAAACGGGAAGAAATTCAGGCGGTTTGATCGATGGAGCAGACAATACCTGAGAGGATCACAGAAAAAGTAAACGGAGATTCCTGGCATGCCGTGGAAGCGGATGAAGTCTTATCGCGCCTGGCTACTTTCAGCGAAAGAGGTTTGTCTTCCAAGGAAGCAGAACGACGCCTGCAGCGATATGGACCGAATGAGCTCGAAGAAGCCCCGGGTACAACCTTTTGGCAGATGCTGGGCGAGCAGTTCAATAACTTTGTAGTGATATTGTTGATCATCGCCGCCATCATCTCAGCTGCCCTGGGTGATTATGTCGAATCGGCGGCGATCATCGCCATCGTGATCTTGAACGCCACTCTGGGTGTGGTCCAGGAGCGCCGTGCCGAGCAAGAATTGGCCGCACTACGCAAGTTAGCTGCCCCTGATGCCGATGTGATCAGGGACGGTTCCCGGGAGGTGCTGCCTGCCCAGATGCTTGTGCCTGGAGATCTGGTGCTGCTTGAAGCAGGTAATTATGTGCCCGCGGATATTCGCCTGATCGAAGCGGTCAACCTGCGTGTGGAAGAAGCGGCGCTAACCGGCGAATCAGTACCGGTGCAAAAAGATGCAGCCATCCGTCTGGAAGCAGATATCCCCTTGGGCGATCGCAAAAATACGACCTTCATGGGCACAATGGTCAACTATGGGCGTGGAAAGGGGGTTGTAGTCAGCACCGGGATGCGTACCCAGATAGGTTTGATCGCCAAGATGCTGCAAGGAGTTGAGCACGAACCAACGCCATTGCAGCGCCGCCTGGATGCGGTTGGGAAAACGCTGGGCTGGGCCGCGCTGGTGATCTGCGCAGCTGTGTTCCTGGTGGGCTGGATGCGCGGCTTCGATCCCCTGGACATGTTCCTGATCGCGGTAAGTTTAGCCATTGCCGCCGTACCGGAAGGTTTACCCGCAGTGGTAACGATCAGCCTGGCACTTGGTATGCGCGAGATGATCACCCGCCATTCTCTCATCCGGCGTCTATCTTCGGTAGAGACTTTGGGCTCAGCGACCATCATCTGTTCGGATAAGACCGGGACGCTGACCCAAAACCAGATGACAGCCACCCAGCTGTGGGTGGATGGTCAGCAGATTGGCATCACAGGCATTGGTTATGCCCCGGTCGGTGATTTTCAGATCGATGGCGAGACGATCAACCTCGAGGATTACCCAGGTGCCACGACCGCGCTCTGGGTGGCAGCCTTGAACAACGACGCTGATCTGGATGTTCGCGAGCAGGACAATGGGCGACCGTCTTACCGCGTTGCAGGAGACCCGACCGAGGGTGCCCTGCTCGTCGCGGCAGCCAAGGCGGGCTGTTGGACGGAAGATCTGATCGGAGCCTATCCACGCCGGAAAGAGATCCCCTTCGACTCGGCGTTGAAAAGGATGATCACCTGCCACTCAGTCCGGGATCCAAGACCGGACGATCTCTCACCTTTTCATGACGATCAAAAGCGGGAGTGGTTTGTGATCACTGAGAAAGGTGCGCCCGACCTGATCCTGAAAAACTGTACCCACTACCAGGGCATCGATGATTCGATCTTCCCTCTGGATGAGAACATGCGCATGCGCATCCTGGCTGCCAACGATCGCATGACCCAGGAAGCCTTACGGGTGTTGGGCATGGCATACCGACTGGTTAAGGTTGAACCTGAGACTATGGATCTGCAGGAGGTGGAGCACGATCTGGTCTTTGCCGGGTTGATCGGCATGATCGATCCCCCGCGTCCTGAGGTTTTGCCAGCATTGGAGATGGCGCGTGGTGCTGGTATACGCACGGTGATGATCACTGGTGATTACCCGAATACTGCCCGCGCCATTGCTGAATCGATCAACCTCCTGGAACCCGGTCACCAGGTGCTCACCGGGGACCAGATGGACGTGATGGAGAATGGCAGCCTGGAACGCCAGGTGGCGTACACCGATGTGTACGCCCGCGTTTCCCCGCAACATAAACTGCGCATCGTTGAAGCGTTGCGCGCCCGGGGACAGGTCGTGGCGATGACCGGTGATGGCGTCAACGATGCCCCGGCGATCAAAAGCGCCAATATCGGCGTGGCGATGGGCATCACCGGCACCGATGTGGCCAAAGAAAGCGCCGATATGGTCCTGACCGATGATAACTACGCCAGCATCGTTTCAGCCGTGGAGCAAGGTCGCGTCATCTACAGCAACATTCGCAAGTTCGTCTACTACCTGCTCTCCTGCAACGTGGCTGAGATCGCCACCATTTTCCTCGGCATTATGATCACCCAGAACTCCCCGCTGACCGTGATCCAGCTACTGTGGTTGAACTTGATCACGGATGGCGCTCCAGCCCTGGCCTTAGGCACCGAAAAGGGCAATCCCGATATCATGCGCCAATCGCCGCGACCCCCCTCTGAGCCGATCATCAACCGCTTCATGATCGGCGGCATCGGCATCCAGACCGTGGCGATCACCTTCGTCACCCTGACCGCCTACATGGTCGGCAGGTGGCTGTTCCTGGATAACCTACTCATCCCTGGCACAATGGCTTTTGTGACTCTCTCGTTCTCCGAGCTCCTGCGCGCCTACACCGCCCGTTCTGAGCGCTACCCGCTGATCAAGATCGGGCCATTGAGCAACCGCAACATGAACCTGGCGGTATTATCTTCTTCGGTCTTGCTGCTGATCGTGGTCTACGTGCCTTTCTTACAGCCGATCTTTAATACAACCCCCTTGGGCTGGGCGCAGTGGCAGTACATACTACCGCTGATCTTCATCCCCGCCTTGGTGGCCGAGACGACCAAACCCCTATTGACGCGTTTCCTGCTGCGCTGATCAAATCAGGGTTCTCAAATATAATCTTCTCCTGTCGCAGTCTTTTTACTTACGATAGGGGCAAGTATTTTTCCAAACTCACCTAATATTTCTTTCTTAGATTAATTCTAACTTTGCTTCCAGGTCAGATAGGCTCTCCGCAGCAGAGAAGTCTCACTCCAGAGCTCTGGTAAAATTCCAGCCATGAATTTTCAACTATTGGATGGTCTATGAGATACAGCACTGACCTGCCGGATCTGCGCATGCTGCCGGCGGAAAAATTGATCCCCCACGAGGATTGCGATCCGCGGCGAGTAGAACGGCTCAGCCGGCGTATTCGCAAGGAGGGTATACTCAAGAATCCACCCATAGTGGCAATGATTCCGGATAGTGATAGTTACGTGGTGCTGGATGGCGCAAACCGGGCTGAAGCATTTGTGGACATGGGTATTGCGCATATCATCGCCCAGCTGGTCAGCTATGAGGATGCGGGCGTCGAATTGGACACCTGGTATCACGTGGTGGCCGGGATGGATCTGGCGCGTTTCGAAGACGAACTGACCAAGGTAACGGGATTGAAACTGGAAGTCTGCGGCCTGGATGAAGCGCGCCAGGCGTTGATAGAGCATCACGCGGCCGCTTATATCATCAGCGCTGAAGGCGTGCGTATGGTCTGCAATACGTCCAGTGACCTCAAACATGATACGCGGCTGCTGAATGCTCTGGTCAGCGTATATAAAGGCAAGGCAAATATCTACCGCGCCTCGAACGATATCTGGGAGATCCAGGAGCCCTACTACCCGGATATCAGCGCCCTGGTGGTCTTCCCCCGCCTCAACCCAGCAGATATCATCGCCACCGCACAAAGCGGTGAGAAGATCCCCACCGGCATCACGCGGCACATCATCCCCCACCGAGCGCTCAACATCAACATCCCCCTGAGTGTGTTGGAAGCGGATTGGTCCCAGGAGCGCAAGGATGCCTGGTTAAAAAAGTGGTTGATGGAGCGTATGGCTGCTAACGCCATCCGTTTTTACTCTGAATCGACCTTTTCCTTCAACGAATAGATCGTAACAAAACCTTTAATCGCTGGCATGTTCAAAACCGCAGCGACAGGCAGCTCAATCCCCCGTCCATTTTCTTGAATTCTGACATTTCCAGCGTAAGGGTGGTATATCCCAATTTGGATATTTTTGCTTCTGTTCTTGGATGTCTGGCCGGGATCAATACGAAATCATTGATCCGCAGGCAGTTAGCGGCGTAGCTCTCCTCCTGATCGACCGTAATGATCTCATATCCCTGGAATGCATCCTGGGTCGCTAGCTCCTCAGTTACGACCAGGCGATCTTGGCCGAGGTAAGCCA
>Ga0209536_100010410_pt1 | contig 13723 bp, 14 predicted proteins | sample DeeMarSeWOR28_12_FD_187461 | JGI IMG/M metagenome (GOLD analysis project Ga0209536, IMG submission 187461) | Marine sediment microbial communities from White Oak River estuary, North Carolina - WOR-2-8_12 (SPAdes) (version 2) | ecosystem: Environmental > Aquatic > Marine > Intertidal zone >...
GATGGGTCGAGCTCTCCCCGGCGCTGAGCCGCCCGCACTCGGCTCGCGACGCGCTTCACGAGAGCGAACGTCCAGGCTGCCGATTCCACGCGCTGATCGCCGTCGGTGAAGAGGAGCTCTTTGATGAAGACGCGACTCAAGCGTCGTTCCTGCGCGTAGCAGTCCGTCAGCGCGGCGAACAGGCGTATGAGCTCCTGATCGAGGGTCGATGGGCGAATCGATTCGAACGCATCGGTAGCCGCGAGGTCGATCTTCCGCTGCATCAGGTGAATCAGAAGGCGGCGCTTCTCCGGAAAGTAGTTGAACAACGTTCCGGCTGCGATGTCGGCGGCCTCGGCGATCTCGCGCGTCGACGTCGCCTCATATCCGCGCGTCGTGAAGAGCGTCCATGCGGCCGCCTCGATGCGGCGGAGAGTTTGTTCCTTGCGGCGCTCGCGGCGGTTCATTCGTTCTCGCCACCCACTCTCTTCCCGCTCGCGGTGGGCACCAACTTTTCCGCAGCGCGGGCAAAGGTTCGGCAGCTCACCGAACGGTTCGATCGGCGCTACTCGACGTTCGTTCACTCTAGTAAGCCGGAAGCGACCATGATACGCCCGCCTACCTTGCCCCATGTCTCCCCCCAAGGCATACAAGGCCCTCTATGTAACCCTTTTGGGTGTAGCTCTTGGCTGCGGCGATCCGGGGATGGGGAATGAAGTCGGGGCGGTCGGCGCCTCGATCGTGGGCGGCTGGGCCGCCTCCGAAGCGCAGATCTTTGCGACGGTGGAGATCCGACGTGCCGGCGCCGCGAGCGGCTTTTGCTCGGGCGCGTTGCTCTCTCCGTCGCTCGTGCTCACCGCAGCGCACTGTGCCGTCGTCGAGGCGGAGCCGGGCGACGTCCGCATCGTGTCGCCGGGCGCCCTCTGGGTCGTGGCCGGGCATCTGTCGAGCTCCGAGGCGACCGAAGACATGATTCGACCAGTTGCCGGGGCGCGCGTGCACGACGACTACGACCACGACTTCATCATGGGCCGAAGCCGTGCCGGAGCCGGGCAGGGGGGCATCGGTTCCCCGAACGACATCGCTCTCTTATTTCTCTCCCGCCCGTTCGAGCACATTCCGCTCGCCCCTGTGCTGACGAGGGAACGTGAGCGCGAGCTCGTCCAGCACGGGGACGTCGCGTTCGTTGCAGGTTATGGCGTGTACGATCTCGATGCAGGGGAAGGCGGGGCTCTCTACATCAGCGATGCGGTCATCGACATCATCGGTCAGCGTGAGCTCTTGACGCGACGAAGCGATCCGCTGGGCGATTCCTGCTATGGCGACTCGGGCGGTCCCCTTTACGTGCCCACGGAGGATGGTGATTTTCTCGTCGCGCTCGTCTCGCGGGGGAGGTCCGACGTGAAGCGCGATTGCGGCGATGGGGGGGTCTACACATTGGTGTCAGTGCACCTTCCCTGGATCGCCGTAGCGGCTGGCGAGCACTTTCAACCAAGGATGGAGGCGAGCGAGGCCGAGCTCTCGTTCGTGGCCGCCGGGGTAGACGGCATTCAGGCACCGAAGGGCGGCGCGATCAAGCGCGCGCGTACATGCGCGGCATCAACGCCAGGATCGGATGGACAAGCACCCGTTTCGCTAGTCGCGCTATGGGTCGTCTGCGTGTGGTCATTGCGTCGATTGGCACGCTGCTAGCTCTGTCCTACGCTCCGCCGAGCGATGAAGCTTCCGCCGCAAGAATCGCAGACGCGTCTCACCAAGATCGTCTGCACGATCGGCCCCGCGACTGGGTCGTGGGACTCGCTCGGGGCATTGGCGCGCGCTGGCATGAACGTCGCTCGGCTCAACATGTCGCATGGCGACCACGAGTCCCATCTCCAGGTGATTCGCAACCTCAAGAGCCTCAGCAAGAAGCTCGCCCATCCGGTGTCGATATTGATGGACCTACAAGGCCCGGAAATTCGCACCGGCGAGCTGGCCGAGAGCCTCGACCTCAAGTCCGGCGACGTGTTCTACTTCAGCGTTCTCGCCGACGATGCAGAAGAGCGCAGCGTTCACGTCAACTATCAGGATCTCGTCAACGATCTGAGAGTCGGCGAGCGGGTGACGGTCGATAACGGTTTGATCAACCTCGAGGTCTTGGAGGTCTCCGAGCATCGCCTCAAGTGCCGGGTGCTCGATGGGGGCACGCTCGGTTCGCGCAAGCACGTCAACCTGCCGGGCGTTCGTGTCAATCTCCCATCGATCACGAAGAAGGATCGCGAAGACATCGCCTTCGCCATGGAGCAGGATCTCGACTTCATCGCGCTGTCCTTCGTCCGGGGCGTACAGGACGTACGCGAGGTTCGGGAGATCGTCGATTCGGCAGGCGGTCACCAGCGCTTGATCGCGAAGATCGAGAATCAGGAGGGCGTCGACAACTTCGACGAAATACTCGAGGCGGCCGATGGCATCATGGTGGCCCGCGGGGATCTCGGAGTGGAAGTCGCGTTCGAGGACTTGCCCGTCCTGCAGCGCGACATGATTCGGCGCTGTGCCATCGCGGGAAAGCCCATCATCGTTGCAACGCACCTACTCGAGTCCATGATTGACAATCCGCTTCCCACCCGCGCCGAAGTCACGGACGTAGCAAACGCCGTTTACGAACAGGCGGACGCGATCATGCTCAGTGGCGAGACTGCTGCGGGCAAATACCCCGTACGCTGCGTCGAAGTGCTCGACACGATCGCACGACGGATCGAGGGAACGCCGGCTCTGGAGTTCTACAAGCAACGGCCCGCTCCCGATTCGCAACGCGCGCACATCGCCCAGGGCGCCTGCCGTCTCGCCGATTCCCTGGACGCCAAGGCGATCGTCGTGATGACCCGCCGCGGGTACTTCGGCCAGCTGGTCGCAAGCTACCGCCCGCAGCGAGCGATCATCTATGCCTTCACCAACATGAGCACGACGCGCCGCAAGTTATGGCTCACGCGGTCGGTCGTTCCCTTCCGGATGAACCTGTCGAGTGACCCCGAGAAGACCATCGTCAACGCTCTCGCGAAGCTTCGCGAGCGCAACATCATTGCCGCCGGAGAACCAGTCGTCGTGGTATCCGACGTGGCCACCGCGACGGGGGATTTGGTAACCAGCATACAGGTTCGGGTATCCGAGTAGCATCGGCCCCCCTTTGGCCTTACATAAGGAGGCAATGGTCGCTCGCAGCCTGCTATTGTGCTCTCTCGGCTGGGTGGCCGCCTGTGGCCCGTCCGAAGAAATCTTCGTTGGCGAGCTCACCGCTCCGGTCATTTACGGCGAGGACGATCGCCGCGAAGTGTTCAATCATCCGAGCGAGGATCTGCGAAGCATCGCACGGTCGTCGATCGTGGCCTTGATCCCGACCTCGCGCATCGATCGAGACGACGCCGCTGGCAGATACCAGTTGTTCACGACGAGCTTGAAGGCAGAGCTCATGGTGAGCGATGAGCTCGTTCTCTGCGACGACGAACCATTTGCCAATCAGCCCGTTGCGGCTTCGTGCTCCGGGGTGCTGATCAGCGAAGACCTGGTGCTCACTGCCGGGCATTGCATCAGCGAGTGGCGACCTTGCGACAGCTTCCGTTACGTCTTCAACTACTTTCTCGACGGTCCCAACGAGCTCGCGTTCATCGGCGACGAAGACGTCTATTCTTGCGCGCGTGTCGTTCTCGAGTCTGACGCACCCACGAACGCATTGACGCCCGATTTTGCGATCATCGAGCTCGACCGACCGATCGCTGGCGCTCACGCGCCGGTCACGATTCGTCCCGCGATTGCGCTCAGCAACGGGGATCCGATCTCGATGATCGGCTTTGGAAGCGGCCTGCCCGCGAAGATCGACTCCGGGGCATTCATTGCGGACGCTCGGGCTGCGTACGGAGACTACTTCGTGGCCAACCTGGATGCGTTCGGGGGTCACTCCGGCAGCGCGACCTTCGATGAAGACGGCCGTTTGGCCGGAATTCTCCTCGGTGGGCGAGTCCCCGACTATGCGCCCTCTCCCGGTGAAGACTGCGCACGCCCGAACGCGTTCGATGACTCCGATGCCGGCGAGATCGTGCACAACGTCGCGTCCATCGTGAGCTCCCTCTGCGATGAGGGGATCGGCGGCAACGCCCTGTGCGGGACGGACGCGTGCGACGGAAGCCCGTGCGGTGTTCCTTCGACGCCGAGCCCAGCCGGTGGCGCAGGAGCGATCGCAGCCGAGGGCTCAGGCTGCAGCGCTGCGACGGGAGTGCCGGAAGCTACGGTCGGCTGGGCGATTCTGCTACTCGCGTTTGCGGTCCCCGGCTTCAGGCGGAGAGCCGTTTGACGACCTCGAGTGCTTCTCGCACGTGCTTCTTCGCGTTGAGTTGCGAGTTGAATACGTGCTGCACGGTGCCCTGGCGATCGATCACGTACGTGACGCGTCCGGGGAGCAAGCCCATCGTCTTGGGGACGCCATAGGCCTTTTGCAGCGCTTTGTCACCATCGCTCACCAGTAGGAAGGGGAGTCGATGATGCTCGGCGAAGCGCTTGTGGCTCTCGTCGCTGTCTTGGCTGACTCCGATGACGACGGCCCCCGCCTCGACGAAGTCCTCGAAGCTGTCCCGGAAGGTACACGCCTCGGCGGTGCACCCCGGAGTCTCATCCTTCGGGTAGAAGTAGAGAACGACCGTCTTTTCCCCGCGGAACTGCGACAGCTTGAGAGTGGCGCCATTTTGGTCCGTCTTGGTGAAGTCGGGCGCCGTCGCGCCCACGCCGATGCTTGCCATGTCGTTCACCCCTCCGACGTGGACGATAGCACGGTCGAACACGCCAAAAGCATAGGGTGATTCCCGGTTCTCGGTTCCCCCGGCCTCCAGACGTTTTGACTTGAAAAAAGTGAAACACGTTCTATTTTTGGCACATGGACGACCGTTACTACACGCCGCCAATCCCCAACGGCTGGTTCCAAATCGCGTACGCGGACGAGATCAAGCCGGGTGACGTCAAGCCGCTCAAGTACTTCGGCAAAGACCTGGTCATTTGGCGTTCGGAAGAAGGCGAGCTTTCGGTGCTCGATGCGTTCTGTCCGCACCTCGGTGCGCATCTCGGCCACGGAGGGAAGGTCAAAGGGAGCGCCATCGAGTGTCCATTTCACGCCTGGCAGTTCGGAACGGATGGCAAGTGCACCGCGGTCCCGTACGCGGAGCACGTTCCCCGGAAGGCGAAGGTCCCCACCTGGCAGATCAAAGAGGTCGCAAACATGGTGATGTGTTGGCACCACGCCCTAGGCGAGCCTCCGACGTTCGACATTCCCGACGATATCCCCGAGTGGGGCGACGAGGAGTGGACCGAGTTCATCAGTCGCGAGTGGACGATCCGCACACGCAATCAAGAGATGGCGGAGAACGCAGTCGACACTGCGCACTTCCACTACTTGCACGGCACGACCAACATGCCGCAATCGAAGGCCTCGGCCGAAGGTCACATCCTGCGCGTTTACTCGGATGCGGGAATGGAAACACCCCGCGGGACGGTCGACGGATCGATCGAGAGCCTGAATTACGGGTTCGGCTTCGCCGTCGTTCGCTTCAAAGGAATCGTCGAGACCTTGAACGTTGCCTCCACTACTCCCATCGATGCGGACCACTGCCATCTGCGCTTCAACTTCGCCGTGAAGAAAACCGGTGGCGCCGAGATGGCGCGCGGCGTCGGCAAGGCCTTCGTCGCGGAGGTGAGTCGTCAGGTGGAGCAAGACATCCCGATTTGGGAGAACAAGATCCAGTACGAGAAGCCGCTGCTCTGCGACGGCGACGGGCCAATCGCGATGTTCCGCCGCTGGTGCACGCAGTTCTATTCGGTCGGCCAACAGGCAGCGGAATAGTGCGCACCTTCGAGCTTGCGGAAGTCGAGGCGGCATTCCGGCAGTTCTGGTACACCGGGATGATTCGAGAGGACTGGAATGCCTGGGCCGATCTCTTCACCGAAGACGTCGTCTACGAGGAGCGTGTGCTCGGCCAGATGTGCGGTAGAGAGGCGGTCCGCCAGTGGATCGTGCCGCTGATGGAGCAGTACGGCGAGATCTACGGCGTCTATGACTGGCACGTCGCCGATCCGAGTGGCCGCGTGGTCTTTCGGATGATCAACCGCCGCGATCATCCGAGCGGGACCGGGGTCTTGGACTTCCCTGGGGTGACGATCCTCCAATACGCCGGGGACAGTCGATGGTCGGCCGAGGAAGACTACTGGGCGGAGAAGTTGGGAATCCAGCAGTTCCAAGCCTATGAAGCAGCGCTCCGGGAACACGACCCCGATCATCGCACCAAGCGCACGCGCGGCCACTGGGGCAACGGCCCCGATTGGACGATCGGCAAGGGCTCGTTTTGGGACTGGCCCGACCGACAGCGCCCCTCGCCGCACGACTAGCTGCGCGAGGAATCAATACTCGGCGTCGAAGTCGAGCTCGAGCGGCTCGCGGCTTGCAGGTCGCGCCTGGCATGCGAGCACCCAACCACGCTCGATGTCACTCGGTTCGAGGGCGTCATGGTTGGCCATGTCGACCCGCCCGCTCTTGAGCAGCGCCATGCAGCAGCCGCAATAACCATCTTCGCAGGATGAAGGAGGCTTGTGGCCCGCTCTGACGGCGGATTCGAGCAGGGTGAGACCCTTCTCGTAAGGTACCTGGTGGGCTTGCCCCTCGAGCATCATCGTGAACGAGTCCGGGATGGCATCGGCGGACTGCTCGGGTACGGGAGCTGACGTCTCCGTCTTTCGGTCCGGATCGACCGGAGAGATGAACCGTTCGAACTTGGTCTGCCCAACGTCGATGTTCGAGGCCTTGAAGGCCTCCTCCACCGCGTCCATGTAGCCGGTGGGTCCGCACACGAAGAACTCGGCGTCCTCCCAGCCTCGAATGTGTTCCTGGATGTCTTCGACCGACATGAACCCAGCCTCGCTGTCGAGGTGGTGAAGGACCTCGAGCCGTGGCGGGTACTCCGCGCGCCAGAGGTCGATCTCGTCCTTGAAGATGATCGAGCGCTCGTCGCGGTTGGCGTAGATCAACTTCACGTCGCGGGTCGTCGTGCGCAGGGCCGATTTCATGATCGACAGGACCGGGGTGATCCCGCTGCCCCCTCCGAAGAGCACGATCCCGTGGTCGCCCTCGTTCGAACGCAGGACGAAGCGGCCCTCCGGGGGCTGAACCAAGATCGAGTCACCCACTTGGAGCGCGTCGTTGAACCAGTTCGAGACCCGTCCATCCTCCACCCGCTTGACCGTGACCTTTGGCCAAGGGTCGGTCTCGGGGGCGCTCGAAAGCGAATAGCAGCGCCGGAGCTGCATACCGTTCCAGGGAATCTCGAACGTCAGAAATTGACCTGCGCGATACCGAAAGGCCTCACGCAACGATTGTGGAACATCGAGGATGAAAGACCGCGTATCGTGTGTTTCTTGAACAATCCCTGCTATTTGAAGGGTATGGAAGTCCGCGGGCATCGGCTGGGTTCTCCGAATAGAACGTGTTTCACTTTAGGACCAACACCCCATCCGGTCCAGCCGGCGAACTCTCGGTGGCAGGCGGCCTCTGAATCACGTAGCCTGGTTATTTCCTAGAGGCCAACAAATCCCCCTTCTCATGGACCTCACGCGAGTCAGACCCCAAGCATCCGGACGGCCAATGCGCATCCGCAGGTACGAGACCGTTGGAATCGATCTTGGTACTACCAATACGGTCATCGCTCGAAACTTCGAAGCCCTCCGCGTCGAGGGTCGTGGCTGTATCATGCCGTCCGCGATCGCGTACGCGCCGAGCGGGACGACGCTGATTGGCGGCGAAGCGCGGCGTCGCCGGGCGATGGACCCCAAGAATACGCTCCTTTCCGCGAAGCGAATCATCGGTGCCCGCTGGCACTCGTCCTACACGGCCCAGTTTCGCCAGCACTACCCGTACGATCTGATCGAGACGGATCTCGGCGGGTCCGCATTCCAGACCCGAGCCGGCGTCGTGACCCCGGTGGAAGTCGGGACGGCCGTCGTCGCTGGGCTTTGCCGGTTGACGCGCTGCGCCGTGGAGGACGTCCACGCGGTCGTGACGGCGCCCGTCGGCTTTGATCGACGCCGCCGTGAGGCCACCGCGCGCGCCGTGACCGGGGCGCGTTTTGCGACGGTTCGCCTCGTCGAAGAGCCTGTGGCGACCGCCTTGGCTTACTTGAATCGCAGCAACCTCCGGCATGCGTTCGTCTACGACTTGGGGGGAGGCACCTTCGATGCCGCAGTCGTCGATTGCAGTCGCTATCCGTTCCGTGTGATCGGGCATGGGGGCGATCCATATCTCGGCGGGGACGACGTCGATCGAATGATTGCTCTCCACGTGGCCGATCGAACTCTCGCGCGAGACGGTTGGGACCTCACCAACGACGCCGTCACGTTTGACCGCTTGGTTCACGCGTGTGAGATGGCCAAGTGTGAGCTCAGTGAGCTCGAGCAAGCAGCCATCGCGATCCCGAGCGTCGATCCGGCGGCTCCCGAAAGTTGTGGCGTCATCACGATTACGCGTGACGAAGTACAGCAGTTGACGCTCGACCTCGTGCGGCGGACGTTCGGCATTTGTGACGAGGTGCTCGCTCAAGCGGGGCTGCGCGCCCGCGACGTCGATGCGGTGTTCCTTGCAGGTGGAAGTACGCTCCTGCCGGGGCTGCGGGATTACATTTCGCAGTATTTTGGCAAGCGTCCCCGCTCGGATCTCGACCCCATGCAGGTCGTCAGCCTCGGCGCGAGCCTCGCGGCCGCCCGGCCGGCGGTGTCAGAGCTTCTCGACCCCCATGCGTGACGCAGACTGTGTTCTCTTGTCGCGTGTCGCGGCGTAGAGGCCGTCCGCGCGAAAGGTGAGGGTGAAGATCAACCGGGCGTTCTCGTTGTAGAAGGGGTTCTCCCAAGCGCCGTCCGCGTCGGGATGCACCGACTACACATCGTAGCTCAACGCCAACGTGAACCAACGCCTCACGTCGTAGCCGATGGTGGCACGGAAGTTCCCGAAAGTGCGCCAATGGTCGTTGGGGCTTTGGTCTTCGATGCACACCGGGCCCGTCAGAGTCTCCACACAGCCGACCGCGAGATCGTATCCACGACCCCAAAGCGCGGTGTAACCAAGCCCAATCGCCAATCGATCGATGGGAACGAGGGTCCAGAAAACCGATAGGCGCGTCCAATGTTTGACGGCAGAGGTCGCTCCGAAGCACGAGTCGGTGTCGAATCCCCCGCCGCCGACCGAGGTAGGCGCGACGCGGCAAGGAAGGATGTCGTCGGGCCCCAGTGCCACGTTCGAGCCTGCGAACCATCCCCAGAATGCGGCCGTAACGCCGATCTGCATTCCGGCGAGAACGTCGACGGGTCCCAGCACGGTGGCCCGGAGACCCGGGGAGACGTAGCGGTCGCGGGAGCGGCTGAACTTGGACGAGGGTAGTCGGACGTCTGCTGCTACGAAAAATGAAAAGCCGCCGGGGCGTCCTGGAACGCTGAACAGGTAGTCGAGGCGTACGTCCTCCCAGAGCGCCTCTCGGCTGTAGAATCCTTCCCGGCTGAGCTCGACGGCAGCCGAGTCGGTCCATTCGATGCTCACGCCCGCGGTTGCGCCGATGGAGTGCGCATCGCTGAACATCCAGCTCGGCGCCGCCGTGAACCACCAGGTGCAGTTGGGGCTGACGAGAGTTGCGACCCCTCGTTGATGGATCGCACCGAGAGGGATTGGTCCCAGAAGAGCGGGAAGCTCCATGGAACGCCTTTCGTCGTGGGGTTCGGCGACGAGATACGCTCCGCCCGAGGGCCGACGCCGAGAAGAGCAGCATGGCCAGCGCAATCACCCCAACCCGCACGAAACCATTGTGCCACGCTCTTTCGTCAGCGTCAGCGTCAGCGTCAGCGTCAGCGTCAGCGTCGGCGTTCAGCGCAGCAGTTGTTCGAGGATGACCAAGTTCTCGGCTTCTACGTCGTCCACGTCGCCGTCGGAGAGGATCATCGCTCGCGCCGCGTCTAAGAACAGTTGACGGTGCTCTCGGGGAATGTCCGCTGGATCGAGATCATCTGCCCGAGGTGGAACCTCGAGCCACTCGGCCACCTGCTCTCGTTCTTCGTCGTCGAGGTCCAGCTTGTCCACCATCTTCACGATGAAGTCGCGCTCGAGAGGGGTGACCTCCAAGTCCGCCCACGCGAACGAGCAAACGAACCGCATGAGTTGGAGTCTGTCTTCCCGATTCAGAGCTTCGAGCATGCGGTCGACTCTACTCCGTGCGGTTCCTCAACACTAGTCCGAAGGAGAGGTGTCCGTGACGTTCTGGAAGCCCCGCGCCGCGCAGCTACCGAGTCGCGATTTGTCCAGCACTCCGAGGACCAAGATCGCCAATAGCACGACCACCGCTGCGCCCCCGAAGAGCCTGAACAGAAAGCCTCGGTCACCCTTGCGGATCGGAGGGTCTTGCCGGTCAGCCATGCCTGCGAGCCTCCTACACCACGGATCGAACGGCAAGACGCTACCGTCTGCCTCTTTTTGGGCTATGGTGCGGCTCCGATGGGCACCAAAGTGACCATGCCGCAGCTCGGCGAGAGCATCGTCGAGGGGACGATCGGCAAATGGCTCGTCTCCGAGGGGCAATCCGTCGACAAGGATCAGCCGATCGTCGAGATCCTCACCGACAAGGCCGACAGCGAGCTGCCCTCGCCAGTGAGTGGTGTCGTCACGAAGCTACTGGCCGCTGAGGACGACATCATCGCGGTCGGCGACGCCATCTGCGAAATCGACGAGAGCGCCCAGGCGAGCGCGCCTGCCGATGCGCGAGGGGCCGCCGATGCCTCCGCGTCAGCGCCGGAAGCAAAGCCCCCGGCGCCGAGTGCGCCCACATCCCCCTCCGTTCGCAAGCTGGCCCGCGAAAAGGAGGTCGACCTCGCCGAGGTCAAAGGATCGGGCGACAGCGGTCGCATCGTTCACGACGACGTGATGGCTGCGATCGGGAGCACGGCGACCGGTGAGCGAACCGCGACGCCGCCTCCTCCACCTCCCTCAGCGCCCGGAATGCCTGCGCAGGCTCCCGCGCCACCGGCACCCGCACGGCCAGCACCCGCGCCCGCACGAGCGGCAGGGCCCGCTGGTGCGTTTCGCGTGCCGCCCTACGTGCCCAAGGAAGGCGACGAGATCGTCCCCTTCACGCGCCGACGCCGCATCATCGCGGACCACATGGTCTACTCGAAGCAGACGGCCCCAGACGTGGTCACCTTCGCCGAGTGTGACCTGCACCGAACGGCGGTCCTCCGCGAGCAGCACAAAGGGCAGTTCAAGAAGGACGGCCTGAGTCTCACGTACCTGGCCTTTGCAATCGCGGCGACTGCGCGCGCGTTGCGGGAGTTCCCGGAGCTCAATGCACGGGTTCTCGATGATGCATTCGTCAAGCTCGCCGAGGTGAATGTCGGCATTGCCGTCGACACGGACCAAGGGCTCGTCGTGCCGGTCATCCGCAGCACAGACGAGCTCACGATTCGCGGCATTGCACGCGCGGTGGCCGACGTCGCCGACCGTGCGCGTTCGGGCAACTTGACGCCGAACGATCTCGCCGGCAAGACGTTCACCGTTTCGAATCCCGGTCGTCGAGGCAATCTCGTTGGTGGGGCAATCATCTCGCAACCGAACGTCGGCATTCTGCGACTCGGCACGATCAAGAAGCGGGTGGTGGTGGTCGAGCACGAGGGGGAAGATCTAATGGCCATTCATCCAGTGATGCACATGGCGCTCACGTATGATCACCGCGTCGTCGATGGCGTTCATGCGAATGGCTTTCTGTACCGGATCTCGGAGATCCTGGAGTACGGCGACTTCGAGCTGTGAGAGGATCGGGGCTCGAGGCCTGAGTACTGCGGATTGGGTATTGAGTGCAGCGTATGGAGGGGGCCGCCAGGAAATGGCGTTGCCGTCGTCGCCCCCAATACCCAATACGCCGGCCGCGATCCGCTACTGGCTCTTCTTGTTGACGACGAACCGAAGGTTCTTGAACTCGGTTTGGCCGAGCGTGTAGATGACCTCGCTCAGGGTCCGGTAGGGCGTCCGCTTGTCGGCGATGATCTGGACGTCGCCTACGAACGGCTGGTTGGCGAACTTCGCGGCCGTGCGCTTCTTGCGATCCCGGATCTCGCTCAATGTCTTGTAGAGCGGAGTGATGAGGAAGCCGCTGCTGCCGCCTTGCTTCAGGCTCGGGTCTACGATGCCGTTACGAAGCTCGAGGACCGGCTTTCCGTCGACTACGACGCCGCTTCGGGAAATCTGCACGCCGAGCGCTTCGGCTACCTCGACTTTGGAGGTCGAGTAGGGGATGCGGAGCTCGCTGCTCTCTTGGACGGCCGCCGCGGACGATGTCGCGAAGATCGCCATCATGTAGACGAGCAGAATCGTGAGCATGTCCATCATCGGATAGATGTTCAGGCCGAAGTGCTCGGGCTCGGGTCGACGCCGAAGCTTGGCGCGTACGACGCGATTGACATGCGACATCGACACCGGTTTTTCCGAGACGGGTGGCGCGATCGAATCCCGGGGCGGCCTGCTGCTTTCGTTGGCCATCAGCGGATCCCCGCGGAGAGCAATACGTCGGGGAAGAGCTCGTCGTCTTCGCCCCGCACAGCGTCCATTGCTGCAATCAAGTGTTCGTAGGGGACCTCGGGGTCCGCGCTCAGCGTCACTCGAGTTTCGTCTTCGAACTGCTCCTTCACTCGCCGCACGCAGTTGGTGACGCCGACCCAGTCGTGCTCGCCATTCATGCCTGCAGGCACGGTGATCACCTTCCCTGGGGCCGTCGTGGTGCAGCCGCGCGCGAGCTTGCCACCCGAGCCGGAGACAATCACGCCCGCACGTGTGACGGTGACGTTCAGGTTGAGCGCCTCGGTCTCGGCGGCGCGCTTACCGATCCCGCCTTTGCGATACTCCGGGAGCGCAGCTTCGACCTGGGAGAAAAAGGCCACCGTGGTGAGCGTCATCAAGAGGAACATGATGATGTTGACCACGATGTCGAGGAACGGGACGATGTTCAGCTCGTCGCTCAGCTCGGATGGATCGGGATCGGGAACGTTCGTCCGCTTGCGGACGTAGGCGCGTTGGCGAGGTGTTAGCCGTGCGGGCATGGCGTCCGCCGATTAACCGCCTTGCCGGCGCAGCGTGAGAAGATTCTCGAGCTGCATCGTGACCTTTTCCATCTCGTGCTTGTGACGCTTGGTCAGGCCGTGGAGCACGAGGTGAGCCACCATGAAGATCACGGCAATCAACAGACCGAGGAACGTATTCCACATGGCCTCGGCGATGCCGGCAGACAGGAGGGCGGTCTTCTGGGAAGGGTCGTCGATGGTCCCGACGGCCTTGAATGCGCGAATGAGGCCGCTGATCGTACCGAGCAGCCCGATGAGCGTCGCGATGTTGGCGAGCGTCCACAGGGCTCCGGTGCGTTTCTCGAGAGCGGGGACGACCTCGCTCATCTTCTCTTCCATCGACGCGATGACCGCTTCTTCACCGCGGTTCACCTGGGTGAGACCGGACTTCACCACTTCCAGCAGCGGTACGGCCTTCGCCTCGCACTGCCGGATCGCGCGGTCGATATTGCCCGCTTGAACCAGCTTGCGAATGCGGTTCATGAACTCGGTCGCATCGACGCTGTAGTTCATGCGGATGTACCAGGCGCGGTCGATGATGACGCCGACGCCAAAAGCCAAGACACCGAGGTTGATGAACGAAAACGGAGCACCT
>Ga0209536_100010411_pt1 | contig 13723 bp, 13 predicted proteins | sample DeeMarSeWOR28_12_FD_187461 | JGI IMG/M metagenome (GOLD analysis project Ga0209536, IMG submission 187461) | Marine sediment microbial communities from White Oak River estuary, North Carolina - WOR-2-8_12 (SPAdes) (version 2) | ecosystem: Environmental > Aquatic > Marine > Intertidal zone >...
TGACCCTGGAGCCCAGCTGCAATGCATCAAAATCGGCATTCAGGATGCTGTTCCTGTGGAAGTAAATATCATCCCCTGCCGCTGTGAAGATTCTGCCATAGTCCATTTCCGGATACAGTTCTGAAATCCGGCCCTCCGATACAGCTTCATGCACTTTAACCTCGCCCTGGCGACGCTTTGAATGTTTCTGAAGCTGTCGCCCGGCTGCAGCAAAAGCATCCCGGATTGACACGTAGACATCTGTCGAACCTTTGTGGAGATCTGGCTCCCGGTTAACCACAATGGTTTCCGCGGGAATGGTGAGATCTATTCTGGTGTGATACAGTCCACCTTTCTGATGGTGAGCATGGGGGGCCTCGACAACAACCCGGCAGCCAAGAAGATTGTCACAACTTTTCTCAAGTTTTTCCACGTTCTTCCTGATCCGCGCCTCTACTGCTTCAGAAGTCTTCATATTGCGGAAAGTAATCTGTAATGGTCTTTGCATTGTCTTATCCCTCCTTTAGTATGGCCGGCGATAAAAGAAACAACGATACAGCTCGTGCCGGGGATTCTAGAGCCTGGTTCTTTCCTCCTCCTTTTTCTGCGCACAACTCTTGCAGAAACTGCTTGCAGGCAGGGTTTCGAGTCGCCTTAAAGAGATGCGCTTACCGCATTTTTCACAGGTGCCGTAGCCTGCGGATGTCATTTTAGATAAGGCCCGGTCAATCGCTTCAATCTCTCTCTGTTCCATTTCATCCAGTTGGTCGAAAATGGCAGTAAGGTCAGCTTTCTGAGCCTCTTCCTCCATTTCAATATCACGCTCGCTCAGGGCTTCCCAGTCCGCCTCTAACCCCTGCAAACGGTCAAATATCTCCCGGCGCCGTTTCAGGAGTAATCTTTTTAAACGCTTCAGATCCTGTGCATTCATGTCTTTCACTCCATAATTATCCTAGGTCGGCATATGCTGTATAACGCTGCTCGCCTTCTCGGATACGTTCGTTTATGTGAGAAATTACAAGTATCTTTTCTGGTAAAAAAACCTCACAACAAACCCACGCAAAGCCATATGGAACGCCGTCAGCCGCATACAAATTTTCCCATTCCTATAATAAAAAATAAGGATGTTTTGTTTCCTTATCAACGACCCGACTTCCTTATTTTCTGCAGCAAAAAAATGACCCGCAGGAGGTTATTCAACCGCCTGGAAAAATGAAAAAACACAGGAATACGACATCTGCTGGGGGAGGTTCTTTCAGGCAAACTGACAGATGGTGTGGGGCCGCTGCCGGCAGTCAATTGCTTGAGTTTACGGCGCAATTGGCCGGGTGCCTGGTTGCTATTTGACTATCGTGGGTATTTATTTGTAATTTTATAAGCACGATTCTGCTCAACTTTAACCAAATTTTTTTCCTTGTTTCTTCCAAGACGTTTCAAAACAGCCACGGGGCACTTTCATAGTAGCTCAAATTCTAACTTTGTCCTTTTAACTATTTAATTTTTCATCTTGGTTTTAGGCTCTCTTAATATATTTCATCATATAAATTGCGCAGTGGATTCTTGTTGACAGCCTCTACCTGGATTCATTAAATGTAATTTGTTTGAAGTGTTACGGACTTATTGTTGTGGCTTCCAGTCTTTAATTGGGAGAGGAAACTGTTGATTGCTGCCATAACCCCTTCTATCGCTGGGACACTTTTTTTGATATGGAAATTCTCAGCTGCTCACCCATTCCGCCAACCTGCAGAGACAGGTTTATTTTCTACTTTTGCATGATGAGGGTTCAATGAAAACGCTACACTCAGCTGTATGGATTTTTGCCCTTTTGCTTACAGTCATGTGCACTGGTTGTGCGACTACATCACACAAGGCTGTTGCAGACCTTAGCCTGCGGAAAAATACGGAACGTATCCTGCTTATGCCAATGGACATTGAGTTGAATGAACTTACTGCTGGAGGAGTTCTGGAACCCAATGCTGCCTGGACTGCCGATGCCAACAGATTTGTACATGATGCTATTAGTGAAAAAATAGCATCACAAAGTCGTGTAGAGGTTATTGATTTAAACATCGAGTCAGTGCAACTGGATGCTGAAGAGCGAAAACTGCAGACACAATTGATTAAACTGCACGAGATGGTGGGGCAGACTATCCTGCTGCATAAATACTTGCAGCCGTTCAATCTGCCAAACAAGAGCGGTTTTGACTGGACCCTTGGTGAAAAGGCAGAATTTCTCAAAAAGAAATTCGGAGCTGACTATGCACTTTTTATTTACTTGCGCGACAGCTATGCGACCGCTGGGCGTGTTGCCGTAATCCTGGTGGCATCTGCCCTGGGAGTGGGTGTGTCCGGAGGTCAACAAGTGGGATTTGCTTCTCTGGTGGACTTGGACACCGGTCAGGTAGTATGGTTCAACCGTCTTATGAGAGGTGTGGGAGATCTGCGCAACAGGGATGCTGCAGCCTCCAGTATCGATGAACTCCTGATCGATTTTCCAACCTGAAGCCGAAATGTTACGCCTGGTAACCTATCTGTTTTTGCTGTTGCTGGTTGGTGCCGGTTGTGCCACTGTGAACCAACAACACTACGAACAGCCGCTTTATGAAATGGATGTGCTTGAACAGTCCGGGGCCGGCACAGTAAATATCGAGGAGGTCTCAAACCGTGAGCTGAAAAACCAGAAACCTGGAGAACGTCCACCCTTGGATTCAGACGAGGCAGGTATCTGGATGGTCATGGATAAGGCCGAGTATGAATACAAAACCGCCGGTAACAGAATTGAAGACCAGGAACTGAATGACTACCTGAAGAATATTGTCTGCCGCCTGGCACCTGAATATTGCCAAGATATAAGGGTATATATTATGCAGGTACCCTATTTTAATGCCTCAATGGCCCCAAACGGGGCTCTGATAATCTGGTCCGGTTTGCTGTTGCGAACCGCTAATGAGGCGCAGCTGGCCTCAGTGATCGGACATGAAATAGGACACTATCTGCGACGGCATTCCCTGCAGCGGCTGCACGATGTCGTCAATACATCAAGCGCAATGGTATTCGTCCAATTGGCAACCGCTGTTGCCGGTGTTGGTGTTGCTGGTGACCTGGCTTATCTGGCGGCCATAAGCAGTCTGCAGGCTTACAGCCGCGACCAGGAACGTGAAGCTGACGGCTTTGGTCTGGCTTTCATGGCAAGGGCGGGTTATGAGCCGCATGAGGCAGGCAACCTTTGGGAAAGGGTAATCAAGGAAAAAGAGGCAAGTACGGATAAAAAATTCTCCATGCTTCTCTTTGACAGTCATCCCCCCGGCAAGGAACGCATGGCAGCTCTAGATGATCTGGCAGACCGGATTGTCGCCCGACAAAATGATTTTATTACAGGGACAGAACCTTTTCGTGCGCATCTTTTACCACTACGTTACGAATTTCTGCAGGATGAACTGCATTTACGTGATTTTGCCCGCACTGAAGTACTTTTGGATCAGCTCATTGAGGATGGCGCTTCACTTGGTGAATTGTTTTATTTTAAAGGGGAGCTGTACCGGTTGCGGGGAGAGGAAGGGGATTTGGACAAGGCTCTAGCCGCCTATGAAAATGCAAGAAACGAAGCTGAATTCCCTCCGGAAACCTTGCGGGCTCTAGGGCTGCTTTATCTGGAGAAGGGAAAAGGCGACAAGGCACGTGTTTTTTTAAAAGAGTACCTTGTACTGAAACCGGACTGCATAGACAGGGAGATGATTTTACACATGCTTTCGAGGGAGAGCCGATGAATAAGAGATTACTATGTGCCATAGCTGGAGTTATTCTTATTGTTACGGGGTGTGCTCATTACACCTTGATTGAAGCAGGGAAAAAGGTAGAGGTGGGGCAAGCCTTCATGGTTGATCCTCAAATTACCTGGAGTATGGCAAAAGAGAGTGGCGTTATCATATGGACCGTGGACGGTCCGGGTCTGCAAAAGCTGGTCTTTTTCCCGGGAATAGAGGACGGCGCCCCCCTTTTTAAAGCAACGGCGGGGCAGGATGCTGAAAAGATGCCCATTTATGAGGCGACAATGACCTTCTTAGAGATCATGGATCTTCTGGAAGCAACGCTTGCTCAAAAAGGCTTCCATCAGTTTGCGAAGCAGAACCTGCAGCCATCGGGTATCGGAGGACAGGAAGGTTTCCGTTTGGACTTCTCCTATGCCTCTAAGGCGGGACTTGAGTATAAGGGATTTGCTGCCGGAGCCATCAAGGAGCATAAGCTCTATCTTGTTATGTACACAGGTACCACTCTGCATTATTATGAAAAGTATGCTGCAGCAGCAGAAAACATAATCAAGAGTTTAGAAATTCTATGATATGATGGCCTGAAACTGAGAGAGATTATCGGTTTTCATTAAAACTGTAAAAACTTCTGGTGGGCATAAAGATGGAACGCATGTTGACAGATGTTGATTCGAAATTAAGTAAATGTCCTGTCATACTTTGTGACTCTCGTGGTGGTCATTTTTGTCGCATAATTCTGTTATTTGCTATTGCAGCACTATTTTCGAGCTGTTCATCAACCGCCTTGCTCCCCAGGCAAAAGAAGATCGTAGTAACGCCGTGGAGCTCATACACTGAAGCAAAAAAAGCTTTTGACCAGATTTATCCTTATCAGACAAAAAAAGCTGAGTTGGAGAAACTGGGATTTGCCCCCCAGGTGACGCCAAATATAAAAATCCTCAACTATCTTGACATCATGGAACGATTCATGCCCAATCAGTCTATTACCGTTGCGGATCTTGCGGAGGGACTTCAGGATTGTCTTGCTGACCAGGAACAATGCATGGCGTATGAGATTATTATTCGAAAATATAATTCTCAGCGCTTTGGCAATGTTCTCCTTGATCTGTTTAATTTCAGGCGCAAAACTACTGTCAGCGGCTGGGAATTCATGGCTTTAATCGTGTTAAAGGATAGTCTTGTTGTTTACAAGCTTAGCAGCGGCAGGCCAAATACGGACGAACTGGATGATAGTAAAAATCCACTGGGCCCCTTGCAAAGCGCGGATAGATTAATATGGACGATTGCCCCGTGAACCTTGACGTCTTGCCCCAACAATTTATTAGCGTTCGGCTCGTTAAACCTGAATTGAGTTTTGTAACAGGCATGTAAAAAAATGAGATAAATGAGCACTCAGGCAGATGAGCAGATAGTCTCCAAATGTATAGTGGACATGCTAATTTTTTAAGAATGGTTTGCTGGCGCTGATTTACAGCAGAAATCGCAAGTTGCTGATACCTTCATATGAAACAATAAGCCCCTTTTATAAAACCGGGGGCTGCGGAAGAGTCTTTTCTGCTTGACACTGTCACACATATCAGCAGATATCATGAAGACTATTAATGGAATAAGTAAAAGAGGCCCCGATATTTGGGGCCTCTTTTATTTTAGATTATAGTAACTGCTAAAAAATTATCAAATTATTGAATATGATTATATTATTTATCAGTAGATTTATTGCGTTGCATCAACGGTCTGTCCACTGTCCACAGCGATACAGGTTTTACCTTTCCTGTCATGGGGTACAGCAATCTGAACGTTTCCGCTGCAACTTCCCCCCTTACCATCATCTGCAATAAAGGATATAGAATAAACTCGTCCGTCACTCTTGCCAGATCTTTCAGCCCTTAAATCTACAGTATCAGAACCAACACCTATAGCATCAGGTGCATGATGAGCTCCCCCTGCGCCAAGCATTGTCGCAGTGGGCTCATCGCTAGTTACCCCAGTAATATGAATTGATATTGTATCTCCATCAGGATCTGTCACACCAATTACACCAACATTAACAAAGGAATGACTTGGTGGCCAAATGCAGTCTTGAGTCGGCTGCGCATCACTACAGTCAGGTGGCTGATTGCAAATTTGCCATTCCTTATTCCCGACATCACATTTTTTTATCGTATCATCCATAAAGCATGCTTCAATGACATCTGTTCCAGCAAGGAATGCATTATCCGTATATGTCCAGGATGCGGTTCCATCTGCCCCCGTAGTTATCGTAGTTGTTTGAGCAGTGTTTGGCCCACTGGTGATCTCAAAAGTAACATCAATTCCTTCCTGAGGGACACCATCATTATTCTTGACAGTGGCAGTAACAGTGTGATCTTCACCTGCACAATTCAGATCTTCTTTGGGCTGGAGGCTTATCTCATTGGGAGCGGTAAAAGGCTCAAGGTCCAGCAACATTAAAACAAGGCCAAGACAATCAGTAGCAGGAAGACTGCCTGGAAGCGGATTTGTATTGCCTAAGCCGTCAATGTTCAGGGTGACCAGACCAGGCACGCCACCGAAAGCTGTGGTAATGTCAAAGGTATGAGTATCCCAGAGTTCTCCATTGGAAGCCCGGCTGGTTCCAGCCGTTGGAAGAGAGATGCCCTCATAAAGACCATTACTGTCTACAATGCGATAGGTGCCATTGACTGTACTAAATTCCAAGTCGCCATCGTCTATGCCAGCAGAAAAGTCTTGGCCATCTGCCAGATGGATTTGAGCACCGACTGGGCCCCCTCCGTAATTAATACCAGTGAGTGAGGAATGCCAGCCGTCGTCCTCTCCAGGAAAGCCTCCCGCGATGTTTGAGTCATTGCCAGTGTAAAAAACCAGATCTCTATTGTTGGTGTCATTCCCGTCATTAAAAATTACCACCAAAGAAGCACCGTTAGAGTTGTAGCTAGCCCCAGCTGACAAACCAGTGAGATCGTAATTGCCGTTAGCTGTGACGTAAGCAGTTACATCTGCTTCAAAGGCTCTACTGGAACCATCTCCCCAACAGTTTGTGGTGGCGTCTCCAAGACTCGTACCAGTAATAGAATTTCCATTGATACTAATTGTGGCGTTGTCATATACCGCACCTATGCCTGAATTGTTTATACCATGCCAATATAGATACGCTTTTTGAATAGTACCTGAGACACAATTAAGATTGATCGTACCACTCCCGCCACCGGTACCACTAATACCTGCTGAGCACCAATCAACATTGACGGCTATGCGGGACTGACTTACAGGCGTAGAATGTGAAATTCCGTAGAATAATAGACACAGTGCTATAATAGATACTGTTTGAACTAAGAATCTTACTAATTTGATCATAATTCCCCCTTATTTGTGTCAAGATTTTTATCATAATGATTTCTCATCAAGCGAAGAGTGCTGTTAAAATTAGCCTTCTGAGTTTCCTCCCCAAGTTAAAAAAATCAATATTATTTGCTTAAATGAATATCCCCGTGTATCGTCCCCCCTTTCTTTAATGTTTTTATTTTCTAATTATGCGCCTTCATCCAATTACGATGCTTTTCTGACTGGTCTCCACGCTTGTATGCCATTCAACAGTTAGGCTTTTAGTTATTGAACTTTCCCAATTATCCTCACAGGTATTTAAATTTTACTTGAGAAATAAAAAGGAAAGGCCTTCAGGAGAACATTCACCTTGAAGGCCTCAATAATAATTAGCATGAAAATACCTTTCTCATTGTGGAGTTACCTCCGCAGTGGAAATTTGTGAAACTAAGGTATCACCCAAGCATCGCATCACTATTACCTGAAAAGATCTAGGTAATTATTTTGGATGAGGTTATAGAAAGCGTATTTATTGTGTTTTTATAGTAATTATGATCAATAAAGAGCAATACCCCACATGGAGTATTTTTAATGCTATATAACATGTTAGAATAGTAGTAATAACATACTACTTAAGACGTAGATAGCTAAACAAATGCGAATTTAAATTCGCATTTAAATTTTGATACGAAATAGACTATAAGCTTTTATTAACTTTTATGCTTTTATTGAGAATAATTAGACTCCATCTATCTTGCCACAACAGTAACTTTGTTGAGGTTGAAGTCGACTTGAGGTGTCAACTGGCAAAGACAACCATGAGGCGGACTAATTTGGTTATGCAGGATAACAAACACTATATATGTAGTTAATTAAAAAGGAAAAGCAGAGTCAAAAATTACTCTGCCTTGAATATTATGTCATTATTTTAAGTAATTTTTCGGTAAATTGTTCTGGTTTTTTCTCCTTCGAGTTTTGTTATTAGTATGAGTGAAATGTTAGATATTAGGTGCAGGGATTTCCCGTCTTGAATTCTTTGACAATGTTTTCTCTGAATTCAGGGGTGTCCTTATAGCCGTGAACCTTCTCTCCGTGCTGGACTACAACTTCTAGGAGTTCTTCTTTTGAATCAGCAGAAAGAGCTACGGAACACTTCACATCTCCAGGGTAGTCTCGACAATCAATATAATAGCGTTCCATGATTTTCCTCCATTGAAAATGGTTTTTTTGTGTACGTTTTCTTTATTAAGAAACTAAGCACGATAGCTTAAAAGGCAATGGGCAAAACTACCACAATGTGGCAGTTAAGGAGAGGGACTGTGAAGTTATTAAGGTTGCTTGCTGCAATAGGAGTGTTGTTTACACAAATCCTAAGCTGCCAGGTGGAGTAGCGATCTTGACGTTGTTAGCGGATGATTTTTCTTCTAAGTTGCCAGCCAGGCTTCTGCTTCATCTCTTTGGTCTCTATTAAAAGCCTTAATTTTCAGGCCCGGGTATAAAATTCCCTCTAGTTCACTTAGTTTCTTCAACCATGTCTTATCAGTCAGTACCGCTGTGCGGTCAAACTTCCTTAAAAGTCCAAATACTGAAGGAAGGACTGAAAATTCAATTGCAATTGCACCAAGTGATGGAAGGCGAAAATCGATTACGTCATACAACATTTTCCCATTTTCAATATGCGCTGATTTGCTGACAAGTTCGCTTATGGCAATTTTTATTTCTTCAGCGTTCAATTTCCCACTCATCTCAATATCTAGCCGATTCGTGCCCTTTTGAATTACTTTAAACATAATTATTCCTATCTATGAGCAATTTGGAAAGGTGAAAATTTTAGTATAGATATTCATAAAATCACATATGGCTTGCCAAAAAAAATATTTTTCCTGCCAAATATCTGAGTTGATACCTGGCATGGAAACCTTGAACAGGCAATCAACTCGTTTGGTATTCACAGGACAAGAGTTGATGTAATCTCTCGGCAGATTGAACCCCGGCAGCTAGCAGCTTCCCGTTTGCTGTAAACGCTGGCACAGCCCTTACACCAATTTTTCTGGCGTCATGTTTGTCAGCCAGGACTCCTGCTGTGTAATCACCATTGTTCAAGGAAATTTGTAAAGCTTTTGCATCAAGTTTTAAATCTGAAGCCAACCTCTTAAGCACTTCAATATCGCCAATATCTTTCCCGTGTTCGAAAAAGGCGCGAAAAAGTGCGACATTGTACTCCTCGAAACGACCAAGGCTTTCAGCCCATTTAGCCGCCTCATGGGCTAGCCTGGAACGTGGCTGAATTGGAGGCCGATGCAAGTTCAACTCCATCTTGGCGGCAAGTGGATATACATGATTTTTCCAGGCACTTACAAGATACTCGCCATCAGGATCTAGAGTTGGTATTGGCTCTGGTCTCAATTCAAAAGATCGCCATCGGGTTTTGATCCGCCTGTCTAGTGATTCAAGTTCCTTCACTGCTGGCTCCGCCAACCAACAGAAAGGTCAAAGGTAATCTGAGTATATGTCAAGTATCTGTAAAATTTGCATACCATTTTAAAGCAGATTCACCTGGCAAAGTCAATATTGCTTGCAACAATAGAAAATTTTTCCGGCTTAAACTTCATTTATCAGGGGTTGTAGAATTTGGCGGCTTTGTCTGCGGCTTTAATATTTCTATCGACCTCCTTGCCCCTAGACTCCCTGCAAAACTAAAACAGCAGGAATTTTATTGTATTTATCAGGATGCGGATCACTGAAAAGATGTAAGTCACCGTTTGACTCTTTATAATTTATTATACCGATTTTTAAATTTTTTATAAAAATTGTTTGCACAGCATAAAATAAAAATTATGCTAAACCATACTGGATATCACCCTGAAAATAAGATAACTTTATCAAAGGCCGACGCCTGGCTAGTCCCATGACCGTTCACTTCAATACCGCAAAACAATAGAAAAACAGCACTTGAAGTCGAATTCTCAGTCCGGTTTTATTCGTTCCAATGTACAGTGGCAGCCTTGGATTGTTTGTCAATTCAGGTTGCCGAGTTTAGTGGAGGGGCTTTTAGCTTTAGAAATAAAAAAGGCAGGGCCTTTTTGACCCTGCCTCAAGATGATTTTTTATCTTTATGTTTAAGCAGTCATGCTTGTGCCACTTAAAAGTTCTTCTTGCTGCTGCTTTATTTTTCGGACGGCTGCAATTAATTCTCCCTCAGAAACAACCTGTTTTGCAATCAGAATATTGACCAGAGCCTGGTTAACCATGATCTCTATTCTTAAAGCCTCTTCTGTCGAGATAATTGTTTGTGATTTGATAAGCTCAGCCATAAATTACCTCAGAAAATTAATTTAAAAATTGCTGCCCATAGTATGGCAGTTGCACAGAAATGGAGGGCAAGATGTTGTAGTGGGATCATATCTTTTCTCTCTTCATAATTATTTAATCAGCTGGCCTTGGCAAATTGATATTTTTCAGCAGTAATAAGCGGATTATGTCATATTTATTTATAATTAAATATGCAATATAGGTGCCAATCTTGGTGTTTCTTGCTAACTACTTGTTTTGTTGGGTGAAAACGAATAAAGAGCGAAAATGGATTTTATGCGTGGATTATTATTGTGTATGAAATTTTATACAGTCGACCTGAAGTGAAAAATAACAATTTTTAATAAAATTAATAGATATCTTATAGTTACAATGTGTGTATGAAATACACTTCACCATGGAAAAAATTATACCCCGGGAAAATCAAACGGAAAAAGAAACGAGAAAATCGGATAAATGCATGCATTAACGATTGATATTATTCAGAATAAATTGAGGTGGAAGCAATTCATAAATCCATATCGTGTGCCAACATGCTCTCTTTTTCAGTTTAAGTAACCAGGTTATTGTTAATGTCTGCAATAGGATTTAGTGAAAAAAGCAGTGCCATTTAAGGCTTGCCTCGCCTTCATTTTCTAGTACTCGTGGAGATCCCGGGTGTAAAAGTTATTCGTTAAGATGCCACGACAGTCATCTGGTCTTACTAAAAGCGGAAGCAGTTAGATGAGTCAGCCCAGAGTTTGTTTCTTATTGTTTAGCTTCTTCTATTATTTCAGTATGTTCCTCAAAATTTTTAGCGATTAACATTTCCCGAAGTCTCGTTAATTCATTTATTGAAACAGCTGCTGTTAATACTCCACCAAAAAGCAATCCCAAAGAAAACGAAGTTATAATTACTGGCATCATTCAAGAATCCTTTTTTTATCTTATGCTTCAAGGGAAATTTCAAGCTTTCTGCCGAGACCGAAAGCTTCTATGAGCCTCTCTATTCTTCTCATGCCCGAAAAGTTATTAGCTTTCCTGCCCACTATATCAAATACATCTGAAAGGCATGAAATTCTGTATTCCTGATCCGGCTTGATAAGTTTTAGTTTGACCGGTCATGATGGTTTACAGGCAATCTACTTTTTGCCTTTGTGTTTGCTTTTGTCATTTTCAATGTAATTATCACTGCCATTATCATAACTGCTGTAGAGAACTTTGCCGCGCCTATTGCTTTCGTTTAGGTCATGACCGCTTTTCAGGGCATGGAACTCCCGGGATCCCGGCTTTATCCCTAAACTTTTAGCGAGTGCGCCCCAACCTTTCCCTTTGTTATGACTGTACTTCTCCATAACATGGTCAACCGGTCTTCCTGACATTTCACCGAGGCGCAACATTATATAGGCGTCTGCAGGATCCTCAACATTACTGAGCACAGCGTCGACTTGCACATCGCCAATTTTAAAACGTGTTGCAAGCCGCGCTCTGAATCCCGATGGATCAGCCTGGGCCTGAAAATTTAACTCCCTTGTCCAGTCAAAATCACTTGCGATTGCCGCAGAAGAAACAGTCAAAAAAACCATGGTAGAAATGAACAGCACTTTTAGTAAGTTCATAACGTCGTTCTCCTTTTATTAAATTACAACTTCTGCAATCAGAATTGACACCTGTGATTACAAGCAAAAATTGTGCCTTTTATAAAAAAGAATGGATAACATTTTCGATATAAACCGTGACAATACTATCCAGTCCAACGGTCTGATAATGAAATTGTTACAGTGGAATGCAAAAGGGATCTTAAATCATTTGCACCGTGCAGGAATTTATGAAAGCGCTTCGGTTTACAGAGAAATGAAGACAGATGGAATAAAATCAGCCCATGAAGGAGCGCAGTTGGAAACAACGTTTACCCCATGATTCGTGCAAGGATATGTTGTTGCAGTATAAAAGGGATGTTTTCCGCATTCCAGCCTGTGAACATTCTAAAAGTTATGATAATGATATTTTTTTACCTCTGGAATAAAACCAGGAACAAAGGGTCAGTAAGCAGTATATTCCTGCGATGAAAACCATTTGCTGTATATGCGTACTTATCTCATAGTAGACAATGAATAGTGTGCCCAGTAATAGGCCAAGCAGGGAAAAAAGAGTTAGGAAGGCAGAAGAATCCGTTAAGTCATGTATTGTGAAGTTCGCGTAAGCCATCAGCAGCGATACCAGCAAAAAGGTAACGCTGCCAAATTCAAGAATGACTTCCAGTGAACCTGCCAGAATCAGACAAAAAGCCATGCCTGACATTGCAATAATTGCGTAAACAGGTATCTGGTTTTTCCGTTTTGCAAGAATGGCTGGGAAAAAACCATCTTTAGCAATGACAGCCATTTGTCTTGATGCGCCGAATACTGTTCCGCTGATAGCACTACTCGTGGCAAGAAGGGCACCGACTATTACCAATTCGGTTCCCCAATGCCCCAATATCTTTTCGGCTCCGGATGCCAGTGCATATTCCTTGTTTTTTATGATGTCCTCAAATGGTATGGCCAGTATCGCACCAAATGCAATTACAAGATAAATAAGGATGGCAAGAAAGATTGCGGAGTAGATGGCCCGTGGAATGTTTCTTGTCGGTTTTTCCATTTCATTGACAGCGTTGATAACAAGCTGGAATCCCTCATATGCGACAAATGTGATGGATGCCACGATGAATATATCCAATATCGTTACCTTACCATTATTCTCCAGCAATGTGGGAAGGGTTGTATGACTGTTGTTTATCAGGACAAATGAAATTATAACCAGGATAACCAATTTGGTATAGACCATGAAATCTTCTATTTTCCCCATGCCTTTTACACTCCATACATTGATTAGCGTAAAAACGGTAATTATTGCACCGGCAACAAGTTTTCGCATCCATTCGCTGTCGGCAAAAGCAAAGCCGCTTATGGCATATGAGGCAAATGTGTATGAGTAAAGGGCAAGCGTGCTGATATAGCCGAATATCACCCACCAGCCGATGAGCGATGCTGCAAAGGGAGAACGGGGAAAAGTTTTTTTATAAAATGAGTATGTCGCCCCTTCGTCCTTATAGTAAACCCCAAGTTTTATATAGGAGTATGCGGCCATTGCAGCAAGAACGCCGCCCAGGATTATGGCGAGGGGTGTCAACACGCCGATCATGGACACGGAAATGCCCAGGATTGTAAAAATGCCGCCTCCAACCATGCCGCCAAGCGCGATAGCAATTAACTCGGGAATACCAAGGGCCTTGTCCCGTTTTCTGTGTATCGAATTATCGTGGTGATTGAAGAGCATTTTCTCCTATGATGAGCAAAAATTAATCACTGATGACCACCAGGCAG
>Ga0209536_100010412_pt1 | contig 13723 bp, 10 predicted proteins | sample DeeMarSeWOR28_12_FD_187461 | JGI IMG/M metagenome (GOLD analysis project Ga0209536, IMG submission 187461) | Marine sediment microbial communities from White Oak River estuary, North Carolina - WOR-2-8_12 (SPAdes) (version 2) | ecosystem: Environmental > Aquatic > Marine > Intertidal zone >...
TTGATCACACCGATTGCAATGGAGAAGGAGTTGCGTTTTGCGATTCGCGAAGGTGGACGCACGGTGGGTGCCGGGGTGATTAGCGATATCGTAGAATAACATCGAAGGAGTCTGCAAGTGAGAACTATTGTTACCCTTGCATGTATGGAATGCAAAAGAAGAAACTATACAACCACTAAAAATAAGCGAACAACCCCTGACAAGCTGGAATTTAGTAAATATTGCAGGTTCTGCCGAAAACACACGCTGCATAAAGAAACCAAATAGGCTAAAAGACGACTAACTTTAAAAGATTATGTAGGCCAGTAGCTCTAACGGCAGAGCGTCGGACTCCAAATCCGAGGGTTGGGGGTTCGAGTCCCTCCTGGCCTGCCAACAAATTGTAAAAGGTGAAGCTCAGAGTCTGAGGATCAAAGGATTTTTAGCTTTTTTTGAATTCCACAACTTTGGGCTTTCATCCCTTTAGGAGCACAATGGGACGGTTACAACGAAAAAAAGCGCCCGCATCCAAAAAAAAGAAAAAGCAAAGAACCACCGCTAAGGCATCTGAAAAAATATGGGCCGAAAGCCATGTCAGTACCCAAAAAGCTGGCTTAGCTGGCATCAATGACAAGGGTGCCAAAAAGAAACCGCAATTACCGCAGAAAAAGACACAAGCGGCACCTAGTGTGGCAGCGGGTAAGCCAAAGACAAATTTCCTAAATACGGCAATTCAATTCTTAAGAGAAGTTAAGGTAGAGCTAAAAAAGGTAACTTGGCCTTCTCGAAAGCAGACCATCGGCTCCACTGTCGTCGTTATTGCCCTGGTTATGCTTATATCACTTTTTCTAGGAGTGGTGGATATCGGCTTATCGTCTTTGATACGCATTGTGCTTCAATAAATTTTGGAGAATGAAACCGTGGCAGGAAAATGGTATATCGTCCATGTTTATTCAGGGTTTGAAAACAAAGTCAAGGCGGCCTTGGAAGAGCGAATCGCATCATCGACTAACCCCGAAAAATTTGGTGAAGTCGTCGTGCCCACCGAAGAAATAGTTGAATTGGTCAAAGGGAGACGAAAGACGTCATCTCGCAAATTTTATCCCGGGTATATCCTTATCAGAATGGAACTTGATGATGAAACCTGGCATATCGTAAATGATACTGCTAAGGTTACCGGTTTCTTAGGGGGCAGAAAGAAACCGACTCCGCTTTCCGATGAAGAAGCTGCCAAAATCCTGAATCGCATGGAAGCTGGAAAGTTAAAACCCCAGCCGAAATACTTTTTCGAGTCGGGTGATGAAATTCGAGTTATCGACGGCCCGTTTACCAACTTCAATGGTACGGTGCAGGAAGTTAATCCTGAAAAAGGCAAGATAAAAGTCCTGGTGAGCATATTCGGTCGTTCGACACCGGTAGAATTGGAGTTTGTGCAGGTCCAAAAGCTTTAGATAAGGAGTTTGTTGCGAAAATGGCAAAAAAGGTGTTAGCAGTGATCAAACTACAGGTTGAGGCGGGAAAAGCGAACCCATCGCCCCCCATCGGTCCTGCTCTGGGACAGCATGGCGTGAATATTATGGATTTTTGTAAAGCCTTTAACGCCAGAACGGCAAATGATGAGGGGATGATTATACCGGTTTTGATAACCGTCTATCAGGATAGAACGTTTACGTTTATTACGAAGACACCACCCGCAGCCGTACTGTTGAAGAAAGCCGCTAAAATAGCCAAAGGTGCGCATGACCCCAAACGAGAACCAGTCGGAAAGGTTACCCGCCGGCAGGTCGAAGAGATTGCCAAACAAAAAATGGTTGATCTCAACGCCAATGATTTGGATGCGGCGTGTAAAATAATTGAGGGTACGGCTCGAAGTATGGGAATTGAGGTCGACTAAATGCATATGTTACGCGTTACTTGTTGCGGGTTTAGCCGCTAAACAACCATCTCAACCCGCAACCCGTAACTCGCAACCCGAATAAAGGAGATACATAAGAAGATGCCAAAGCGGGGTAAGAAATATAGCGAATCAAGAAAACGATTAAATACGGAAACAGCCGCCAGTTTTGTGGAGGCGGTCAAAAAAACTCTTGAATCATCCTATGCAAAATTTGATGAAACCGTCGACGTCGCTGTTCGTTTGGGGGTAGATCCTCGCCATGCGGATCAAATGGTTCGGGGTAGTGTCGTATTACCCAACGGCCTTGGAAGAGAGGTTAAGGTTCTCGTTTTCACCAAAGGGGAGAAAGAAAAAGAAGCGCTTGATGCCGGTGCTGATTTTGTCGGAAATGACGATCTCATTGAAAAAATTAAAGGGGGTTGGTTCGGCTTTGACAAAGCCGTTGCGACGCCTGACATGATGAGCTCTGTCGGAAAGATTGGAAAACTTCTCGGCCCGAGGGGGCTTATGCCGAATGCCAAAACCGGAACCGTAACATTCGACATTTCTAAAGCCGTTAAAGAACTTAAGGCCGGTAAAATCGATTTCAGGGTTGAAAAAGCTGGAATCGTTCATGCACCTATAGGTAAAGTTTCATTTGGTGCTGATAAAATTATGCAAAATATGACAGCATTTCTGGAAACTATCGTACGTCTTAAACCCGCTTCAAGCAAGGGGACTTATCTAAAAAGTATTGCCATTTCCACAACAATGGGACCCGGTGTAAAAGTCGACACCGCCCAGGTTAAGGATTTGCTGAAATAGATTTCTGTCGCTTTTGCGCTAACGCATATTAGCTTTACAGCGCATTGATTGCCGACTGAAAATAAAAGGAGGTGTTATCGTCCCTTGAATCTGCCAGAAAAGAAAAAAATTGTCGAAAATCTACAAGACAGATTTTCAAAGTCTTCCATTGTGATCTTAACCGATTACAAAGGCCTTGATGTTGCATCCATCAATGATTTGCGGCGGAAGCTAAGAGAAGAAAACGTTGAATTTCAGGTGGTTAAAAATACGTTGCTTACCCGAGCTTCTGCAGAGACCGATGTGGATTTGATCAAAGCGCGTTTCAAAGGTTCTAGCGCCGTTGCATTGAGTTATGATGATGCGATTGCACCGGCAAAGGTTTTAACTAATTTTGCCAAAGATTATGAAGCCTTGGAAATCAAAGTCGGGGTTCTCAACGGCCAAGTGCTGGAGCTAAATGATATTAAAGCACTATCGGCCCTGCCCTCGCGAGATCAACTCTTGGGAAAGCTTGTTTCAGCCCTCAATGCTGTACCGGCTTCATTTGTGAGAACATTAAGCGAAATTCCGAAAAAGTTGCTCTATGTGCTTCTAGCTGTCAAGGAGCAAAAGGAAACCGCTTAGTTTGAGCGTTATTTTTTTAAATTCACTTAGATATTGTTTATCAAATAGAAATCGAAATTGGAGGTAAAAATGGTGAAAGCAGAGATTACCAAAGCGGATGTTATCGAGTTCATTGCAAATATGTCAGTGCTTGAGCTGTCTGAACTCGTTAAGGAAATGGAAGATAAATTCGGTGTTTCAGCGGCTGCGCCGGTGTCGATGGTGGCAGCAGCTCCCACCGAATCCCTTGCTCCGGCGGAAGAAAAAACTGAATTCGATGTTATCCTGGTTGGTCATGGTGACAAGAAAATCCAGGTGATCAAGGAGGTCAGGGCAATCACCGGACTGGGTCTTAAGGATGCGAAAGAATTGGTCGATGGCTTACCCAAGCCCGTCAAGGAGGGTGCTCCAAAAGACGAAGCCGAGAAGATTAAGACTCAGCTCGAGGAAGCCGGTGCCCAAGTTGAGATTAAGTAATAACACGTAATCGGCAGGTGATGATAGGTGAATGGGAACAAGAGAGTTTGTGGTCAACGATATAGCCCAATGAATTTAGCTGCATCCAGTATCTTTTCCCGGATACCTATAATTTTAGCTATCAATCCATAACCGTTATAGTGGAGTTGCTATGTCGGATATGTCTTTGGCAAACAAGCGTATACGCAAAAATTTTGGTAGAATAAACCAAATAGTTGAAATTCCTGATTTAATTGGAATGCAAAGGGAATCATTCCAGCGTTTTCTGCAAAAGGGTGTTCCACCAGAAAAGCGGGAAAACATCGGTTTGCAGGCTGTATTTAAATCCGTTTTTCCAATAAAGGATTTTACGGGCAGTGCATCTCTTGAGTTTGTATCTTACCGATTTGGCGAGGTGAAACATAGTATAGAGGAATGCATCCATCGCGGAATGACTTACGAGATACCCATTCGGATCACCGTTAGACTGGTCGTTTATGATGTGGATACCGAAACGGGTATCTCAACGATCCGGGATATTAAAGAGCAGGAAATATACTTCGGCACCATTCCGTTAATGACCGATAAAGGTACCTTCATTATTAATGGCACCGAACGTGTTGTTGTCAGTCAACTTCATCGATCATCTGGTGTATTTTTCGATCATGACAAAGGCAAAACCCATTCCAGCGGTAAGATTATTTACAGCTCCAGAATTATACCCGTTCGAGGGTCATGGATCGATATGGAGATTGATCCGAAAGATATCGTCTACATTCGTATTGATCGCAGACGTAAATTCCCGATTACGCTTCTTTTCAAAGCCTTCGGTTATACCGCCGAAGATCTTTTGGCTTATTTTTACGATACTGAAAAGATCCGGGTTCGCGGTAAACGCTATTTTAAGGAATTCAACGAAGAATTTCTGAAAAGCAAACGCGCCAGCAAGGACGTCAGAGATCCTGAAACCGGTGAAGTCCTTGTGAAGAAAGGCCGAGTATTCACACAACGCGCAATTAAGCGTCTCAAATCAACCCGGACGCAGTGGGTTCCAATTAATTTGGAGGAGATCAGCGACCGGGCATTTGCCTATACCATCGTTGACCCTGAGAGCGGTCAGGCCATTGTAAACGCCAATGAAGCGTTCAATGATGAAACAATCACCAAGCTCAGCGATGCCGGCATAACGGAATTTGAGATACTATATATCGATAGGGCCTCCAGTAGTGATTCGATCCGCAAGACGCTTTTGTTGGATAAGGTGGATAACAAAGAAGAAGCGCTGATTGACATCTATCGTAGATTGAGACCGGGCAATCCGGCCACGCCTGAGGTTGCTCAAGACTTCATTGACAATCTTTTTTTTAGGTCAATCTATTACGATCTTTCCGGTGTGGGACGTCTCAAAATTAACCAACGACTTGGCATAAACAGTTCCATTAATTTGAACATACTTCGCAAAGAGGATATTCTTCTCACGGCCAAGGCGTTGATCGAGCTTCGTGATACTCAGGGAGTCGTCGATGACATTGATCATCTGGGAAATCGAAGGGTTCGGGCAGTCGGTGAACTGCTTGAAAACCAATACCGTATTGGATTGGTACGCATGGAGCGCGCCATCAAAGAGCGAATGAGTCTGCAGGAAGTCGATGCGCTGATGCCCCATGATCTCATTAATCCTAAGCCTGTCTCTGCGGTTGTCAAAGAATTTTTTGGAACCAGTCAATTGTCCCAATTTATGGATCAAACCAACCCACTTTCTGAAACAACCCACAAACGACGACTCAGTGCGCTTGGTCCGGGAGGGCTTACTCGTGAGCGCGCCGGTTTTGAAGTAAGAGACGTGCATCCCTCCCATTATGGTCGTATCTGTCCCATTGAGACTCCGGAAGGTCCCAACATCGGCCTTATTGTATCGCTGAGCACCTATGCCCGGGTGAACAATTACGGCTTCATCGAAACCCCTTACCGCGTTGTCGGAAACGCCAAAGTTACCAATGAAGTTAGGTTTCTTGATGCCTTTGAGGAGAAAGAGCATCCCATTGCCCAGGCCAATGCACCGTTAAACGCTAAAGGAGCGTATATTAACCCGATGGTCACCTCTCGGGTAGCCGGAGAATTTATGATGATAAATCGGGAGAATATCGAATTGATGGATATATCTCCCAATCAGCTCGTCAGCGTTTCGGCATCGCTGATACCTTTTTTGGAGAACGACGATGCCAACCGGGCATTGATGGGTTCAAATATGCAGCGTCAAGCAGTTCCTTTGCTCATCAATCAAGCGCCGCTAGTCGGAACAGGTATTGAAGGGGTGGTCGCAAAAGATTCGGGCGTTACCGTTGTTGCAAAGCGGGATTCTGAGGTTGTCGATGTCGATGCCAACCGGATTGTTTTAAAACACGAACCATCGGATGATCCATCGGAAAAAGATGTAACCATTTATAACCTACTAAAATTTATCCGCTCGAATCAAAACACCTGCTTCAACCATCGACCAATTGTAAAAAAAGGGCAACATTTAGAGGCCGGCGATATCATTGCAGATGGACCTGCCACCGACCATGGTGAGTTAGCACTTGGGAAAAACGTCATGGTAGCCTTTATGCCCTGGGGCGGATATAATTTTGAGGATTCGATTTTGGTCAGCGAAAGGCTGGTCCGAGATGGCGTTTACACCTCTGTTCATATCGAGGAATTTGAAGTCGTTGCCAGAGATACCAAACTTGGCAAAGAAGAAATTACGCGGGACATCCCCAATGTCGGTGATGAAGCATTAAAGAATTTAGATGACAGCGGCATAATTCGACTGGGTGCCGAAGTGATGCCTGGCGACATTCTGGTGGGGAAAATTACGCCCAAGGGTGAAACCCAACTTTCCCCGGAAGAAAAACTGTTGCGTGCCATATTCGGTGAAAAAGCCGGAGATGTCAAAGATACATCCTTACGCGTACCGCCCGGCGTGCAGGGAATCGTAATCGATGCAAAAGTTTTCTCGAGGCGCGGTATTGAAAAGGATGATCGCACCCGGCTCATCGAAGATGAGGAGATTGCGGCGCTTGAAAAGGATCGAGATGATGAACTGTCCGTTATTCAAGAAGTTGTTCGTGCTCAACTCGCGAAATTGCTGACGGGGAAAAAAGTCTATGCGCCGTTGAAAAAGGGCAAAAAGGTTCTCATATCCTCAGGGACCAAGATCGATGCAAAGGCACTGGCAGATATTCCTGTGCTTCAACTGGAAGGACTTGTGTTAAGAGACCCCCAAGTTACCCAGCACCTGCATGATATCCTTGAACGTTATCGGGATCAACGCGAGCTTTGCCGCCTGGCATTCGAACAGCAAGTCAGCCGCTATGAAAAAGGCGATGATTTACCGCCCGGCGTTATTAAAATGGTCAAGGTCTATGTGGCCATGAAACGTAAGTTATCCGTAGGTGATAAGATGGCAGGACGTCATGGCAACAAGGGCGTTGTCTCGCGAATTTTGCCGATCGAGGATCTGCCCTATTTCGAAGACGGAACACCGGTGGATATGATCTTGAATCCTTTAGGGGTGCCTTCTCGTATGAATGTCGGACAAATTTTGGAGATTCATCTGGGGCTTGCCGCCAAGGGTCTTGGTGATCAATTGAATAGGCTCATTGAGGCAGAAAAATACAAGGCGGTGCGAGATAAAATGAAAAGGATTTTTTCAACACCGTCTCTCAAAAAGATGATCGGCAGCCTGGATGAGAAAGATCTGCGAGAATTTGCAGGGCATTATAAAGAAGGTGTCCACATGGCGACACCGGTTTTCGACGGCGCCAAAGAGGATGAAATTAAAGCGCTTTTAGAGGAAGGCGGACTAGACATTTCCGGCCAGGCCACCTTATATGACGGTCGCACCGGTGAGCCCTTCGATGAGAAGATTACGGTAGGAACCATGTATGTAATGAAATTACATCATCTGGTTGATGACAAGATTCATGCACGCTCCATCGGTCCTTATTCATTGGTGACCCAACAACCTCTGGGAGGAAAGGCCCAGTTCGGCGGGCAGCGTTTAGGCGAAATGGAAGTATGGGCGATGGAAGCCTATGGAGCCGCGTATGCCTTACAAGAATTTTTAACCGTGAAATCAGATGACATGGCCGGCAGAACCCGCATGTATGAGAAGATCGTAAAAGGTCAAAATGTATTGGAGCCCGGAATTCCGGAGTCTTTTCGGGTGATGACAAAGGAGTTGCAGGCGCTTGGTTTGGATATACAGCTATTGGAAAGAACAGATTAACATTAATATTAATCAATTATTTGAGGCAGTTTAGGATAAAATTATGGAAACTCTCTATGATTTCTTTGCTAAACCAAAAGATCCAAGGCTTTACAACGGTATCCGGATAGCATTGGCTTCACCGGAGGAAATTCGAAAATGGTCGCTTGGGGAGATTAAAAAACCGGAGACCATCAATTATCGGACGTTTAAGCCAGAGCGCGATGGTCTTTTTTGCGCAAAAATTTTCGGACCAACCAAGGACTATGAATGCAACTGCGGCAAATATAAGCGCATGAAGCACAGGGGCGTGATTTGCGAAAAATGCGGTGTGGAGGTCATTCAGTCCAAGGTCCGTCGCGAGCGGATGGCCCATATCGAACTTGCGGCTCCGGTCTCCCACATATGGTTTTTAAAAAGCCTACCCAGCAAAATTGGCAATTTGTTGGATCTTACACTGAAAAACATGGAAAAAGTGCTGTATTTTGACAGCTATATCGTACTCGATCCCAAGAATACGCCCCTGACCCGCGGACAATTGCTCTCGGACGATAAATACCAGGAAGCCCTGGAAATCCATGGCCCCAAATTTGAGGCCGGAATCGGCGGCGAAGCGGTTCAAGCCTTGTTGGAAAGCATTGATCTCGATGAGCTATACAACCAGTTGCGCGGCGAAATACGGGCCACAGGCTCAATGGCCAAACGTCAAAAACTGGCGAAGCGACTTAAGATCGTCGATGCCTTTCGAAGGTCCGGGGTGGACCCAGTTTGGATGATTATGGATGTTATTCCTGTGCTTCCTCCTGACTTGCGGCCGCTGGTTCCGCTTGAGGGCGGCCGGTTCGCCACCTCAGATCTTAATGACCTTTATCGACGCGTAATTAATCGCAACAATCGTCTAAAACGCCTCATCGATTTAAAAGCTCCGGAGATTATCGTTCGCAACGAGAAGCGCATGCTTCAGGAATCCGTCGACGTGTTGTTTGATAATGGCCGTCACGGTCGTGTGATTACCGGCACCAATAAGCGACCGCTCAAATCCCTTAGCGATACCCTAAAAGGCAAACAGGGAAGGTTTCGTCAGAATCTTTTAGGTAAACGGGTCGACTATTCCGGTCGAACCGTTATTACAGTTGGTCCGGATCTAAGATTACACCAGTGTGGTCTGCCGAAGAAGATGGCCTTGGAGTTGTTCAAGCCCTTTGTCTACTATCGGCTTGAGCAAAAGGGTTTTGTGTCCACTGTAAAAAGTGCCAAGAAAATGGTGGAACGGGAGATCCCAGAGGTCTGGGACACCCTGGATGAGGTCGTAAAGGAGTATCCGGTATTGCTAAACCGTGCGCCAACCCTCCACCGCTTGGGGATCCAGGCATTTGAACCGATTCTCATTGAAGGTAAGGCCGTCCAGCTTCATCCACTGGTATGTACGGCATTTAATGCCGATTTCGACGGTGATCAAATGGCGGTGCATGTGCCGTTGTCGGTTGAATCTCAAATCGAAGCCCGGGTGTTGATGCTTTCCAGCAATAATATTCTTTCTCCGGCGAACGGCAGCCCCATCATCGTACCTAGCCAGGACATTGTCCTGGGAATCTATTATATGACCAGAGGGGTTAGTGGGCGCAGGGGAGAAGGAAAAATTTTCGCCAATTCCGAAGAAGTCCGTGCGGCCTTTGATGCCGAGGAAATTGATTTGCACGCCAGAATCACTGTGCGCATGCATGGCAAACGCTATGATACAACCGTCGGACGTGTATTACTGTGGGAAATAATTCCCAAGGCCGATATTATGGAGATGCGCCACATTATGGTACCGACGAAAGAAGAGGCCAAGCAGATCGTTGAAAAAATCAATGCCGGAAGCAATTTTGCGGATTTGATAAAAAAATATTCTCAAAGTCCTGATAAGGAAAACGAGGGCATTGTCGGAAAGTTAAGCTTTAACGAATTCAAAAGCGTATTCGCCTGTGAGGAGCCGGATGTTGAAGCGATTTTCTCTCTCAAACCCGGTGAGCACAGTGGTATTGTCTATTCTGATAACGCCTATCATCTTTTTGAAGTCCTCAACAAACAACCGGCCGTAGCGTTTCATGTCGTCAACCACGTTATGGACAAAAAGACGCTTCGAGAACTCGTTGATTATGTGTATCGTACTTTGGGTTCGAAAGCGACCGTGATACTTTCAGACCGCTTAAAAGATATCGGATACCGGTACTCCACCCAGGGCGGGCTTTCCATTTCTATTGATGCCATGATCACACCAGCGGCCAAGTGGGATATCTTGAAAAATGCCGAAGAACAGGTTTCAGAGATTGGGCGGCAATATACGGAGGGTCTAATTACTCAGGGCGAAAAATATAATAAAGTTGTCGACATTTGGGCCAAGGCAACCGATGATGTCGCCAATGAGATGATGGATGCCATGAAGGTGGCTCCGGTGAGGGACAAGGAAGGGAATCCTGTTCTTGATAAAAAGAAAAAGCCGATTGTTGAAGAGAGTTTCAACCCCATTTATATGATGGCGGACTCCGGCGCCAGGGGAAGCAAAGATCAAATGAAACAGCTTGCCGGTATGCGCGGATTGATGGCCAAACCTTCCGGTGAAATTATCGAAACCCCAATTAGCGCGAATTTTAGGGAAGGTTTATCGGTATTGCAGTATTTTATTTCGACGCACGGCGCTCGCAAAGGACTTGCAGACACGGCTCTAAAAACAGCAAACTCCGGATATCTCACCCGTCGACTCGCTGATGTTGCTCAAGATTGTATTATCATCGAAGAAGATTGCGGAACGATGATGGGTGTTGAAGTTGAACCGCTGATGGAAGGTGGCGAAATCATTCAGCGCCTGGGGGAACGTATTTTAGGACGCGTCGCTCTGGAAGATATCAATGACCCCTTCACCGATGAAATGCTGGCTGAAGCCGGAGAACTTCTCGAAGAAAATCATATAAACCGAATTGAAGAAGCCGGTATCACCTCGGTCAAGATTCGATCCGCACTAACGTGTAAAACCAAAAATGGTGTATGTTGCAAGTGCTATGGACGAGATCTTGCCCACGGCAAAATGGTAGAGATCGGACAGGCGGTTGGAATATTAGCCGCCCAATCAATTGGCGAGCCTGGCACTCAGTTAACCATGCGGACTTTTCACATCGGGGGTACCGCCAGCCGCCGCGTAGAGCAAGCCGATATCCGCGCCAGGGTCGATGGAACCATTAAATTCGTTGATCTGAATGTAGCTATGAATTCTGAAAATCAACTCGTCGTCATGAACCGGCGCGGGGGCAAATTCACCATCGTCAGTGATAAGGGGCGGGAACTGGAAAGTTTTCCTGTTATCTACGGTGCCCATATTCATATCAAAGATGGTACAAACATAAAGGCCGGTGAGCTCCTGGCAACCTGGGATCCGTTTACAACGCCCATTATCGCTGAGGTCGATGGTACCGTTAAATTCGGTGATATATTGGTGGGCCAAACGATGCAGGAAAAAGTCGATCCGGTGACCGGCAAATCCAGTCATACGATTATCGAATCGAGAAGTGCGGATGCACGGCCTAGAATTTCCATTAAAGACAACGATGGCAAAACAGCAAAACTACCCGGCTCACAAGCCTATGCCCGTTATGTGTTGCCAATCAATGCGATCTTACTGGTCGAGGAAGGCAATGAGATTAAAGCCGGTGACGTTGTCGCCAAACTGCCGCGAGCCACTACCAAGACAAAGGATATTACCGGTGGTTTGCCAAGAGTGGCTGAGCTTTTTGAGGTGCGCAAACCCAAAGACATCGCTGTTTTAAGCGAAATCGACGGATATGTTTCAATCTCAAAGAGCACCAAAAAAGGAAAACAAAAAGTCACCATCACCCCGATGGATGTGGGTGAAAAGAAAGAATATCTGATTCCTCGCGGCAAACACATAAACGTTTATGAAGGTGATTATGTTAGAGCCGGCGAAGCACTGATCGGCGGGTCAGCTATTCCCCAAGATATCTTGAGAATTAAAGGCGAAGTCGCCCTTGCGCGGTATTTGGTGGATGAAGTGCAGGAAGTTTATCGCCTGCAGGGTGTTCGAATAAATGACAAGCACATTGAAGTCATTGTCCGCCAGATGATGAGAAAGGTTAAGGTAATCAATGTAGGAGATACGGATTTTATTGCCGAAGAGCAAGTGGATCGCGTCAATTTCGAGGAGGCCAATCGGGCCGTGATCGAAAACGGTGGAAAGCCAGCAGTCGCCGAACCCCTTATTCTCGGCATTACGAAGGCATCGTTGAGTACGGAAAGCTTTATTTCTGCTGCTTCTTTCCAAGAAACCACAAAAGTGCTCACCGATGCCAGTATTGCAGGCGTGACCGATTATCTGAGAGGCCTGAAGGAAAATGTCATTATGGGCAGACTCATCCCTGCTGGAACAGGTTTCCAATCGTATGGGGACATAGAGCTTGATACGATGTCCTAAATCGTTTGTATCGCGATGGACCGAGAAGAGTTTAAACAGATGGAAATATGAAAAAAACAATAAAAAAACTTGACAATAACAGTCTTCGTGTATAAATACGACCATTTTACCAAACTGCGATTTAGGGCATCCGTTATTTCAAAAAAAACGAGGAGTCTATGCCAACAATAAACCAATTGGTTCGAAAAGGTCGGAAGCGGGTAAAGAAGAAAACCTCAACCCCGGCATTAAAGAGCGCCCCGCAAAAAAGGGGTGTATGTACGCGGGTTTATACATCAACTCCCAAAAAACCGAATTCCGCCTTGCGCAAAGTGGCGCGGGTTCGGCTAACCACCGGCGTTGAGGTGACTGCCTATATACCCGGCATCGGGCATAATCTTCAGGAACACTCAGTTGTTCTGGTTCGCGGAGGACGCGTCAAAGATTTGCCTGGGGTAAGGTATCACATTGTGAGAGGTACCCTGGATACCCTCGGCGTCGAAGACCGCAAGCAGGGTAGATCAAAATATGGGGCCAAAAAACCCAAGTAGATAAACGTTAATAGTTATTTGTTATTCGTTAATAGAAAGATCGATACTCATTTGATTGTAAATCCAAACGAATAGCAAATAACAAATAGCTATTCATGGTGTTAAAAAATGCCAAGGAGAAGAGAAGTCCCTGAACGAGCTGTTGTTTCGGATTCAAAATACAGCAGCAAGCTGGTGGCCAAATTTATCAATTCGATTATGCGGGATGGGAAGAAAAGTTTAGCCGAGTCCATTCTATATGATGCCTTTGATATCATCGAAGAGAGAACCAAGGATACTCCGCTAAAGCTTTTTGAACAAGCCGTTGATAACGTAAGGCCGCTGATCGAAGTAAAGTCCCGCCGAGTGGGTGGATCCACGTATCAGGTTCCCACCGAAATTCGGCCATCCCGCCGAACGGCTTTAGGCATTCGATGGATTATCACTTATGCGCGCCAGCGTCCGGAAAAAGATATGGCCGACAAGCTTGCGGCGGAGCTTATGGATGCAGCAAAAAACAGGGGCGCCTCTGTTAAGAAAAAAGAGGATACACATAAGATGGCAGAAGCCAACAAAGCTTTTGCTCATTTTCGATGGTAGCGTAAGGTATTGACAATTGTAGATTGAAATTCGGATTGGAGCACCACCGAAGCGTGTCAATATTCAATCGTCAATTAAAAGGGAGGACAAGGACATGGCGAAGCAGAAGTTTGAGCGGACCAAGCCGCATGTAAATGTAGGAACGATTGGTCATATTGATCATGGTAAGACGACGTTGA